>Ga0209347_1000902_pt1 | contig 59977 bp, 59 predicted proteins | sample AutmiccommuBRH23_FD_187382 | JGI IMG/M metagenome (GOLD analysis project Ga0209347, IMG submission 187382) | Deep subsurface microbial communities from Mt. Terri, Switzerland - Autotrophic microbial communities BRH/23 (SPAdes) (version 2) | ecosystem: Environmental > Aquatic > Deep subsurface >... | reverse complement strand
ACTTTTAACTTTTAACTTTTAACTTTTAACTTTTAACTTTTAACTTTTAACTTTTAACTTTTAACTTTTAACTTTTAACTTTTAACTTTTAACTTTTAACTTTTAACTTTTAACTTTTAACTTTTAAGTGTAAGCTGCCACTTCCACGCAGATAGCAAAGCCTCATCCAAAGAAAGCTCGGCTTTCCATCCCAGTTCTTTGTTGGCGATGGTGGTATCAGCATAAGCGGCTGTGATGTCGCCTTCCCGTCTGTCCACAAATTTATAGTTCAGTTTTTTGCCGGTGACTTTTTCAAATGTTTGGATCACTTCCAAAACCGAATTTCCTCTTCCCGTACCCAAATTAAATACCTCAAAGGCAGCTTTGTTTTTATTTTCCAGAAGTCTTTTTAAAGCAACAATATGCGCTTTTGCCAAATCCACCACATGAATATAATCTCTGACGGCGGTGCCGTCGGGTGTCGGATAATTATTGCCGTAAACAGACAATTCTTTTCTGATTCCTGCGGCGGTTTGGGTGACAAACGGAATTAAATTTTGAGGAACGCCAATAGGCAATTCTCCAATTTTAGCCGATTCATGGGCGCCTATCGGATTGAAATAACGCAAGGCAATGGCTTTTAAATCGGATATCTTGGTGGTGTCTTTTATGATTTCCTCGCCAATTTGTTTGGTGTTTCCGTAAGGAGATTCTGCAGGTTTTATGGGTGCGTTTTCTGTAATCGGAAGCTCATCGGCCTGTCCGTAAACAGTGCAAGAAGAACTGAAAATAAAATTATGGATGTTGTTGGCCGTCATTTCCTGCAGCACATAAACCAGGGAACTGATGTTATTCTCATAATATTCCAAAGGCATTTGCACGCTTTCACCCACTGCTTTTGAAGCGGCAAAATGAATGACTCCATCAACGGTATTGTTGGCAAAAAAGTTTTTAACCGCCGTTTTATCACGTAAATCGATGTTGTGATATTCCGGTTTTTGGTTGGTGATCGACGTTATTTTGTCAAGTACGTCAATGGTGGAATTCGATAAATTATCGATAATGACCACTTCAAACCCTTTTTGCTGCAATGCAACAACGGTATGCGAACCAATAAAACCCAATCCTCCGGTAACGAGTACTTTCATGTTTTTACTTGTTTATAAATTCAATTACTTTGGATGTGATAAAATCGATTTGATCATCATCCAGTTCGGTGTGCATCGGCAATGAAATCACCTCTTTCACCAACTGATTGGTAACAGGGAAGTTGGCTTCATCATATCTTTTGTCGGCATAGGCTTTTTGCGAGTGCAGCGGAATCGGATAATAAACGCCGCAAGGAATGTTGTTTTCATTTAAGAAATTCACCAAAGCATCCCTGTCTGTATTTAAAACCCTTAAGGTATATTGATGGAAAACGTGGCAATCACAATTTTCGCAAATGACCGGCGTGATGATATTTTTTTCAAGGGCGAAAGCCACATTGTACTTTCTGGCAGCTGCCTGACGTGCTTTGTTGTAAGCGTCCAAATGTGGAAGTTTTACATTTAAAACAGCGGCCTGGATGCTGTCTAAACGTGAATTTACGCCAACCACATCGTGGTGGTAACGCACATACATTCCGTGATTTACAATACCTCTGATGTTATGGGCCAAATCATCATCATTGGTAAAAATGGCACCGCCATCGCCATAACAGCCTAAATTTTTTGAAGGAAAAAACGAGGTTGAAGCCACATGGCTTATGGTTCCCGCTTTCTTTTTGCTGCCGTCTTTAAAGGTGTAAGTGGCGCCAATTGCCTGGGCATTGTCTTCAATCACAAACAAGTTGTGTTCTTTGGCAATTTCCATAATGGCTTCCATATTGGCCACTTTTCCGAACAAATGGACAGGCACAATGGCTTTTGTTTTTGGTGTGATCGCTTTTTTGATGGCTTCTATGGAAATATTGAAATCCACTGGATCAACATCAACCAAAACCGGTGTTAACTGAAGCAAAGCAATAACCTCAACAGTTGCGGCAAAAGTGAAATCGGCAGTAATCACCTCATCGCCGGGTTTTAAGCCCAACCCCATCATCGCAATTTGAAGTGCATCGGTGCCGTTGGCACAAGGGATCACATGTTTTGCCCCCAAGTAATTTTCCAGTCCTTTTTGGAAGGAATGAACCTCTGGTCCGTTGATATAAGCTGCAGATTTTAATACGTCTGCTATTTTTGAATCTATTTGATCTTGAATATTTGCGTACTGACTTTGTAAGTCAACCATTTGAATTTTTTTCATGTGTAGAAATTAAAATTTTCTGAGGTGCAAAAATACAATAAAAGGCTTTTACAAGCAATTTAAACAAGGAATAACTCAGGTAGACTGTTTCTAAATTATAAATATATAAAACCAGGTAAACAGAATATATAATAATCCTCTGTGAATCTCTGTGTCTCCTTTGCATAACTCAGTGAAATAATGATAACACAAAGATTCACAATAAAGTACAAAGACTTACAAATAAAAATTTAAGTTAGATGGTGTTGATTTATGTATCTGGGAATAACTTAATAAACCTATTCAAATAAATCTGAGGACAAATAACGGTCGCCGCGGTCGCAAATAATGGCCACAATAAGGCCTTTTTCAAGGGTTTCTGCCAATTTTAAAGCTGCAGTTACCGAGCCGCCGCTGCTCATTCCGGCGAACACGCCTTCTTCTTTTGCCAGTCTTTTGGTCATAAGCCGGGCTTCCGCTTCGGTTACTTCTATCACCCGATCCACTTTTTTGGCATCGAATATTTTTGGAAGAAATGCCGGAGACCATTTTCTGATGCCCGGAATTTTCGAATCATCGTCAGGTTGTGCACCCACAATTTGAATGGCGGCATTCTTTTCCTTTAAATAGGTGGAAGTGCCCATAATAGTTCCCGTTGTCCCCATGGCCGAAACAAAATGGGTGATTTGTCCTTCGGTATCACGCCAAATTTCCGGACCTGTGGTTTTATAATGCGCCTTCCAATTGTCGGGATTCGCAAATTGGTCCAGCATATAAAAACCTTTTTCAGCAACCTGTTTTTCGGCATAAACTCGGGATCCTTCAATGCCTTCTGAAGCTGGTGTTAAAGTCACTTTTGCGCCATAGGCTTCCATCGTTTGCACGCGTTCTTTGGTCGAGTTTTCGGGCATCACCAATTCTATGTTTATTTCATATTGCTGGGCAATCATCGCCAGGGCAATTCCGGTGTTTCCGCTGGTGGCTTCAATTAAATAATCCCCTTTTTTGATATCATTTCGTTCAAAAGCCGAACGGATCATATTCAATGCCGGTCGGTCTTTAACGCTTCCTCCCGGATTGTTTCCTTCCAGTTTTAAATACAAAGAAACGCCTTTCTTAACCAGTATATTATTCGCTTTAATGAGCGGCGTATTTCCTATAAAATCTAACAGACTTTGATTTTTCATCATCTTCTTTTTGGTTTTAACTTTATTTCGTGGGTATGGTAAACGATGGAATTTTTCGGAATTGATGACGTAATCCACACGTTACCGCCAATGGTGCTGTTTTCGCCGATTACCGTGTTTCCTCCTAAAATGGTGGCGTTGGCGTAAATGGTCACATGATCCTCAACAGTTGGGTGGCGTTTGGTGTCTTTCAAATTTTTATCAACCTGCAAAGCGCCCAAAGTAACGCCCTGATAAATTTTCACGTGGTTTTTAATCACGCAAGTTTCGCCAATAACGGTTCCTGTGGCGTGGTCTATAAAAAAGCTTTTGCCAATGGTTGCGCCGGGATGAATGTCGGTTCCCGTTTTGCTGTGCGCATATTCGCTCATCAACCTTGGGATTAAAGGTGTTTTTAACAAAAACAATTCGTGGCTAAACCGGTAAATGGCGATGGCATAAAATCCGGGATAGGCCAAATAAATTTCTTCGAGGTTGTTTGAAGCCGGATCATTTTCATAGAGTTCCAGCGCGTCTAAATTTAAATTCTCTAAAATTTCAGGCAATTTTAACAAGAAGCTGTTCCAAATTTCTTTGCATGAACCATCCTGAACCAAACAAGCCAATTTGTACACTTCCCTAAAATCAATTTCCAGCTGTTCAATATTTTTTGAAACGCAGGCGCCTGCATCAAACAAGGTATAAAAAAGGTTGTCCGTAAATTTTTCGGTCTTGTGTTTCAGACTGAAATTTAAATGCGGCCTGTTTTTGTTTGAGATAATCTGATTGATAATTTCTGCTGTTGTCATAGGTTGGTTTGACGGTTAATGTTAAAAATTACGACCAATGTTTGTAAACTTCTTCAAAAGGAATGCGGAAACGTTCTCCGTAAACGCCTTCAGGCTTTCGGATGCCGCAGGAAATCACCATATTAATTTCACTGCTCAAAGGCAATTTCAATATTTTTTTGATGCGTAATGTGTCACTTCCTTCCATCGGGCAGGTGTCGTAACCTTCGGCTGCCATACTTAACATAAAGGTTTGCGCCGCCAATGCGGCACTTTTATGGGCAACAATGCGCAAATCCGAATTGCGTAATTGGCGATAGGTTGGTCTGAAAATTCCGGTTACCCAGGAGATGAGAAATTTCAGATAACCAAACAGTCCCAGGAATTCGCCGTATACAAAAGGCATTAATTTGCCGTAATAATTAAGCGCAAATTTCTCTCGTGAACTTTGTTTTTCCTTCGGTTTATTTCCAAATAATTGCTGAAGGTTGTTGAGGTTGCTTTTGGCGCGCTGTTTCCATAAATCCTTCCGAACCACAACCACCACCATTTGTTTTGCGGTAGTTGCCGCAGGCTGACCCAAACAAGCCTCCGCCAATTTTTTTACCAAATCTGTTGAAGTCACATGATGAAATTCCCACAACTGCATATTGCTGCTGTTAGGCGCCAAGGTGGCTTGCCGAATGCATTTTTTTATGATGTCATTGTCAAGTTCCTTCGCATCGTCATAAACCCTAACCGATCGGCGGTAGTTTAGGGCATCAATAAAACTTTCATGTTTTTCCATAGCGCAAAATTAAACAAATAATTGCCCCCTAATCCCCGAAGAGGGAATTAAAGGAATGATGACAAAAAATTTATAAGACTTACGATATTCGATTTTTGATTTACGATTAGTCAATTTAATTATTTAACTTTTAATGCCACCGCGCCGGCTGGCCCTATCGCTAAAAATGTTCACTGAACATTTTTTTAACGCTCTGTCCCCCCTTCGGGGGTTAGGGGGCTAAATGATGGTCGACTGCCCCAAATCTATATTGTGTTTGTTGTAAAACGTATTTTCATCATCCAAAATAAAATCGCTGATAAAATTCCCGACACTGGTGGTTGAAAAATGGTTGGTTGTGTTTAAATCGGGTGTTGAAATGTTCAATTCGATGGATTTTTCAACGGCGACCCGAATGTTTTCTGCTTCATCATACAAATTAAAATGATCCAGTAACATCGCTGCCGCTAAAATTGTGGCCAGCGGATTGGCGATATTTTTGCCTTTTTCCTGCGGATAATAGCCGTGAACGGGCTCAAACAAAGCGTTGTGTTCTCCAACGGATGCAGAAGCCAGCAAGCCAACCGAACCAGAAATTACGCTGGCTTCATCGGTTAAAATATCGCCAAACATATTTTCGGTTAAAATAACGTCGAATTGCCTCGGATTTAAAATAAGCTGCGTTGCGGCGTGGTCAACAAACAAAAATTCCACTTTTACATCAGGATAAATTTTTGAGATCTCCAGCACTCTTTTGCGCCAAAGACGCGATGTTTCCAACACATTGGCTTTGTCGACCAAAGTCAGTTTTTTTCTTCGGATGTGCGCCGCTTTAAACGCCAAGTGGGCAATTCGGTCAATTTCATCTGAAGTATAGGTGCAATTGTCGGATGCGGAATTTCCGTCTTCGCTTAATTTTTTCTCCCCAAAATAAATGCCGCTGGTGACTTCCCTGTAAATCACAAAATCGGTTCCCTTAATCACGTCTTTCTTTAAATTTGACCGGTGAATTAAGGAATTGTAGGTAATTAATGGGTGGATATTGGCGAACAATCCCAAACTTTTTCGAAGTTTGATCAGGCCTTGTTCCGGACGAATTTTTGCATTCGGATTGCTGTCATATTTTGGGTCGCCAATGGTGCCAAATAAAATAGCATCGGAATTTGCGCAAATTTTCAGGGTTTCTTCCGGCAAAGGATCTCCTGTTTCATCAATGGCTTTGGCACCAACTACCGCTTTTTCATAGTCGAAAGTGTGGTTGTATTTTTCTGCAATCGCATTTAAAACTTTGATGGCTTGTTGGGTGACTTCCGGACCAATTCCATCACCCGGAAGCACTGCTATTTTTATTTTCATAAGTCGTATTTCATTTTAAAGGCCGTTGCAGAATTGCATGCCGCGACCTGACGAATCATCCCGTTAAAATAATCATTATTTTGTAACGGACAATTGTGGTCTTTGTTTTTTTAACTAAAAATTAAATAGCGATACTTGATTTAAAGATTCGGTTCAACTCCATCAAATGGTGAAGGTCGTTGTCGTTCACTTCTTTGTGATGGTCGGCAAATTGCAAAAACTGCGGATAAATATCATCCAATTCAATTTTTGTCAGGTCGTAACCCACATTTTTGGCGCGGTAAGCCAAGGCGGCCCTTCCGCTTCTTGCGGTTAATATGATGGAAGATTCATTGACGCCAACATCGGCAGGATTGATAATTTCGTAGGTTTCACGGTTTTTGATCACGCCATCCTGGTGGATTCCAGAACTGTGCGCAAAAGCATTTTCACCAATAATGGCTTTGTTCGGCTGTACGATCATTCCCATGCTTTGTTGCACCAACTGGCTGGTTTCGTACAATAATCGTGTATTGATATGGGTGTCTAAATTTAAATATGGATGCTGTTTTAAAATCATGACGACTTCTTCCAAAGCGGTATTTCCGGCACGTTCTCCAATGCCGTTGATGGTGCATTCAATTTGGCGTGCACCGTTTTGAACGCCGGCAATGGCATTGGCTGTTGCCAAACCCAAATCATTGTGGCAATGGCAGGAAATGATCACGTTGTGAATTCCCTTCACATTTTCCTTTAAAAATTTTATTTTGGCGCCGTATTCATCGGGCAAACAATAGCCCGTGGTATCGGGAATATTTAAAACGGTGGCGCCGGCTTTTATCACCTGTTCGCAAACTTTGGCCAAAAATTCATTGCTGGTTCTTCCTGCATCTTCCGCATAAAATTCCACATCTTCCACAAATTTTTTCGCGTAAGCAACCGCCTCAATGGCACGTTCAATTATTTTATCCTGGGTCGAATTGAATTTATGGATAATATGGGAATCTGAAGTACCGATTCCGGTATGAATCCTCGGACGTTTGGCGTATTTTAGGGCCGCAGCGGCAACTTCAATATCTTTTTGATTCGCACGGGTCAATGCACAAACAGTGGCGTTTTTAATTATTTTTGAAATTTCCAAGACCGAATTGTAATCGCCCGGACTTGAAACCGGAAAACCGGCCTCAATCACATCCACGCCTAAAATATCAAGTCGGTTTGCAATGATCAGTTTTTGTTCAGTATTTAACTTACAGCCAGGCACTTGCTCCCCATCTCTTAAGGTTGTGTCAAAAATTTGAACGTTATTTATACTCATTTTCGATTTATTTTATCACATTATAGATTGTCAAAAATAGGGGTATGGATTTTTTATATACTTTTGTAAATAGGATGGTTTACTATATTCAACCCTAAAACTGAATAGTTAAAATACTGCTGTTCAATACAATAAAAATAATTTGGTTACAATGGCTATTGATCAAAAAGATGCGCTTTTTATGTTGGTGAAGTCCCTTTCTAAATCGGAAAAGCGGCAATTTAAACTGTATGCAGGCCGATTGGGCGGAAATGCAGAGGCCAACTTTATGGCCTTGTTTAATTTATTGGACAAAGTAACGGAGTATGATGATGAATTGATTTTAAGTAAAACAAACATCAAAAAGCAACAAATATCGAACACAAAAGCGCATTTGTACAAACAAATTTTGGTGAGTCTGCGCTTCAATCCCGTGCATCAAAATGTGCGGGCCCATATTCGGGAGCAATTCGATTTCGCGTCAATTTTATACAACAAAGGCTTGTACAAGCAGAGTTTGAAAATTTTAGATAAGGCAAAAGAGCTGTCGTTAAACACCGGCGAAAACAATTTGGCCTATGAAATTGTGGAGTTTGAAAAAGTGATCGAATCGCAATACATTACCCGAAGCATGAGCAACAGGGCCGATGAATTGGCGATTCAGGCAAAAGAATTGAGTTTAAAAAATGTGCGCATCAGCAAATTGTCGAATCTTTCCCTGCAATTGTACAGCTTGTTTTTGAAAGAAGGCTATGTGAAAGACGATGAAGGATTGAAAAGAGTGACGGCCTATTTTGAAAAAAAGTTGCCGAAATACAAATTTTCTGAATTGGGTTTCAGGGAAAAACTGTTTTTGTATCAGGCCTATTTGTGGCACAGCTTTATTTTGCAGGATTTTGTGCTGAGTTACCGATATTCCCAAAAATGGGTCGATTTGTTTGAGGAAAACCCTGAAATGAAAATCCAGAATCCGGTATTTTATTTAAAAGGCGTCAATTATTTGCTGGAATCCCTTTATTTGATCAAGCACAAGACAAAATACAACAAGGTCTTGAAAAATCTGACATCCGACATCAAAAACGAAAATATTACGCTGAATGAAAACACCAAAACTTTGGCGTTTTTATACTTCAACCAAAATAAATTGAATTATTATTTTCTCGAGGGAAAATTTACCGAAGGCTTGGGTTTTGTGTCTACTTTATTGAAAGAAATCCCCAAATATGAAAGCAATATTGATGCGCATCATATTATGGTTTTTTACTATAAAATTGCCTGTATGTATTTTGGCGCCGGCAAAAATGAGGAATGTATTTTTTATCTTGAAAAAATTATCGACAACAAAGAGCTGAAAATGCGGGAAGATTTGTTGTGCTTTTCCCGGGTGTTAAATTTAGTGGCGCATTATGACGCCGGTTTGGATGACAATATTGAAAAATTGATTGTTTCCACCTATCAGTTTTTGATAAAAATGAACGATTTGCATCAGGTACAGCGCAAAATGATTCAGTTCCTTAAAAACCTAAAAAACATTTATCCGCAGGAATTGCACAAGGCATTTGTCAATTTACACGGTGAATTGCTAAAATTTGAAGATCACCCTTATGAAAAACGCGCTTTTTTATATCTGGACATCCTGTCGTGGCTGGAAAGCAAAATTAAGCATGTTTCCATTGAAGAAATCATTCGCCAAAAAGCCGAAAAATTGGTGAAATAAGAAATTGGTTTAATGCCAATAATTACAATAATTTATAGATAGTTTTTTGGGCGTTCCCCTGCGGGTCGGGCTTTACGTTTCAATCTTTTTAACGGTAAAAACCATTAAAAAGGATTTTCACTGCACTCCCTAACGCAATTAAGGGTTAGATATAGTCAATAGCCGCCTGCTTTAGCTGGCGGGCAAATGTTGAATTTCAAATTGGCTTTAGTCAAAATAATAAATAAGTTTTGGCTAAAGCCTTCAATATGAACATATTTTAATCCGTTGGCTAAAGCCGACGGCTATTCAACCCTTAATTCACATTAATTATTAAAAAATATAAAATGATAATTTAAAATCCATCATTCATCATTAAAAATTCTTTTAGTCTTCTTTGCGTTCCTTGCGGTTAAAACAAATTTAAATTGAATCGATTTTTATGATTTTTTACTTGGTTTTTATCATAAGAACCAAAAAAATCGAACATTTTATGCCTAATTTTTAATAATTATTTCCCATATTTGCCTCCAATGAACCAAGTAATTCTATATATCGTCGCTATTCGTGCCGCTGTGATTATTTCACAAGGAGGTTAGGATGATGTTTTAGTTTTATTAAAAAAAAATATAAAAACCTTCCTAATTGTTATTAGGAAGGTTTTTTTTACGGTATAATCATTGTAAAAAAAACAGTGTTAACTAAATGAAAAACAGAAGTATAACGATAATTAACAGCAAGTGGATACTGTAAAATAAACAAATGCCAAATGCTCATAACAAATGACAGGTTTAAATTTGCCGTTTATTTTAAACGGCGATTAAAACCAAGGTTTTATCAATAAATTTTAACAGAAGTAAAAAATTACAAATATAAATGCAACTAAATAAATATAGCAAAAGAGTCACACAAGATGAAACGCAGCCTGCTGCCCAAGCCATGTTATACGGCGTTGGTTTGACGGATGAAGACATGAAAAAACCTCAGGTAGGCATTGCAAGCACTGGTTTCGACGGAAATCCGTGCAATATGCATTTGAACAATCTGGCCTATAAAATTAAGGAGGAAGTCAATAAAAAAAATCAGGTCGGACTCGTGTTCAACACCATCGGCGTAAGCGACGGGATTTCTATGGGAACATCGGGAATGAATTATTCTTTGCCTTCGCGCGATATTATTGCCGATTCCATTGAAGTGGTGATGAACGCCCAAAGTTACGATGCTTTGGTGACTGTTGTTGGCTGCGATAAAAATATGCCCGGCGCCATTATGGCGATGTTGCGTTTGAACCGGCCATCGTTAATGGTGTACGGCGGAACCATCGCTTCTGGTAGATACAAAGGAAAAAAATTAAACATCGTTTCGGCTTTTGAGGCACTCGGACAAAAAATTGCCGGAGTCATTTCAGAAGAAGAATTTAGGGAAATTATAAAAAATGCCATCCCGGGCGCAGGAGCCTGCGGCGGCATGTATACAGCAAACACCATGGCCTCTTCCATAGAAGCCTTGGGTTTTGCTTTGCCTTACAATTCCTCCATTCCTGCAGTAAACGAGGAAAAAGAATCAGAAACGGAAAGAATCGCTGCAGCCATTAAAAATTTATTGGAACTCGATTTAAAACCGTTGGACATTATTACCAAAAAATCCTTGGAAAATGCGGTGGCTTTGGTAAATGCCTTGGGCGGATCAACCAATGCGGTGTTGCATTATTTGGCGATTGCACACGCGGCGGACATCGATTTTACCCTGGAAGATTTTCAACGGGTAAGCGACAGAACACCGGTGATTGCCGATTTAAAACCAAGCGGTGAATATTTGATGGAAGATGTGCACGGAGTTGGAGGAACGCCTGCCGTGATGAAATATTTGTTGGAAAAAGGTTTGTTGCACGGCGATTGTATGACCATTACCGGAAAAACAATTGCTGAAAATTTGGCCAATGTTAAAGCATTGAGTTTTGAAAATGACCAGCACGTTATTCATCCAACCGAAAAAGCCTTAAAATCGTCGGGGAACATTCAAATTTTATATGGAAACCTGGCCACGGAAGGGTCTGTGGCTAAAATAAGCGGAAATGAAGGCGATTTATTTGAAGGGAAAGCGGTTGTTTTTGATGGCGAACAAAATGCAAACGATGGCATTGGCGCAGGAAAAGTATCAAAAGGCGATGTGGTGGTGATTCGTTATGTTGGCCCACGAGGCGGACCCGGAATGCCGGAAATGTTGAAGCCAACTTCCATGATTATGGGTGCAGGTTTGGGAAAATCGGTCGCTTTGGTGACAGACGGACGTTTTTCGGGCGGCACGCACGGATTTGTGGTTGGCCATATAACGCCTGAAGCACAGTCTGGCGGAACAATTGCATTGGTAAAAGATGGCGATATCATTGTGATTGATGCCAAAAATAAAACCATCAATGTAAAATTATCTCAGGAGGAGCTGGCTTTGAGAAAAGCAGCATGGACAGCGCCAGAGCCAAAACATAAAAAAGGAATATTGTACAAATATGCAAAAATCGTTTCAACAGCTTCGGAAGGCTGTGTAACGGATAAATTTTAAAGCGATGGAGACATTAAAAAAGGAAGTTCAGGAATTAAATGCGGTAAAATCGGTAAAGATGTCGGGGGCTGAAGCAGTCATCAGATGTTTGCTGGAAGAAGGATCAACCTTGGCTTACGGCTATCCGGGCGGCGCCATTATGCCGGTTTATGATGAATTGTACAAATACCGTGAGCAATTTCACCACGTATTGTCGCGCCACGAACAAGGCGCCATTCATTCGGCGCAAGGTTTTGCCCGTGTAACGGGAAAAGTTGGGGTTGTTTTTGCAACTTCCGGACCCGGTGCTACCAATTTGGTGACCGGAATTGCCGATGCACAAATTGATTCCACGCCTTTGATTTGTATCACCGGCCAGGTAGGTTCTCATTTATTGGGTTCTGATGCATTTCAGGAAACGGACATCATCGGGATTTCTACACCGGTGACAAAATGGAATTATCAAATCACCAAGGCCAGTGAAATTCCCGCAGTTTTTGCGAAAGCATTTTACATCGCAAAATCGGGCCGCCCAGGTCCGGTATTGATAGACATCACCAAAGATGCCCAATTTGGAGAACTCGACTTTTCGTATAACAAATGCGTAAAAGTCAGAAGTTACAAGGCAATTCCGACATTGAACATCGAAAAAGTTAAAGAAGCCGCCGTGTTAATCAATGCTGCCAAAAAACCAATGATTGTTTTTGGGCAAGGCGTGATTTTGGGCAGTGCTGAAAATGAATTTAAAAACTTTATAGAAAAAACTGGCATTCCGTCGGCGTGCACAGGTTTGGGCTTGTCGGCTTTGGAAACCGACCATCCTTTGCATGTGGGCATGGTTGGAATGCACGGAAATTATGGGCCAAATGTATTGACAAACCAATGTGATGTGTTAATCGCCATCGGAATGCGTTTCGATGACCGTGTTACAGGAAATTTAAATACCTACGCCAAACAGGCAAAAATTATTCATTTTGAAATTGACCCTTCCGAAGTGGATAAAAACGTAAAAACCGATGTGGCTGTTTTAGGAACCGTTAAAGAATCTTTGGTTGAAGTTATGCAATTTGTAAACAAAGGAAATCATAGCGAATGGATGAAAGAATTTCATAAATTATATGAAATTGAGAAGGAAGTTGTGATTAACGATCAATTAAATCCGACCAAAGAAGGCTTGACCATGAGTGAAGTTTTGGCAGGAATCAATAAAGAAACCAAAGGCGAAGCGGTAATCGTTTCCGATGTTGGCCAGCACCAAATGATTGCGTGGCGTTATGCGAAATTCACCAAAACCAGAAGCAACATCACTTCGGGCGGATTGGGAACGATGGGATTTGCTTTGCCGGCAGCCATCGGCGCAAAAATGGGCGCGCCCGACCGTGAAGTGATCGCCATTATTGGTGACGGCGGTTATCAAATGACCATACAGGAATTGGGAACCATCCTTCAAACCAAAGCTGCCGTAAAAATTGTCGTGTTAAATAACAGCTTTTTGGGAATGGTAAGGCAATGGCAGGAATTGTTTTTCGACCGTCGTTATGCTTCAACGGTGATGACAAATCCCGATTTTGTGAAAATTGCCGAAGGTTACAGCATAGAAGCGAACAGAGTTTCAAAACGTGAAGATTTGGCCGATGCCATCAAAAAAATGACCGATTCAAAAGAAGCTTATTTTTTGGAAGTGGTGATTGAACCGGAAAGCAATGTGTTTCCGATGATACCAACAGGAGCAAGTGTTTCAGATATAAGATTGACTTAGTTATGGAAGAAAAAAAGAATTATACCGTATCGGTTTATACCGAAAATAATATAGGAATATTGAACCGTTTGTCGGCCATATTTTTAAAACGACATATCAATATCGAAAGCATGACCGTTTCCGAATCGGAAATTGAGCATGTGCACCGATTTACATTTGTGGTAATAGTGACTGAAACGTTGATTCGTAAAGTTGTGCTGCAACTGGAAAAACAAATAGAAGTGATTGGCGCTTTTTTTCATACCGAAGAGGAAATCATTTATCACGAAACGGCCTTGTTTAAAATTTCGTCGGAACATTTATATGATGAAAATATTCAGAATAAATTAAAATTCAGAAGAGCCCATATCATTGCAATCACCGAACGTTATTTTGTGATTGAAGCTTCCGGATTAAAAGAAGATATCGACAATATGTATCAAAAATTAAAGCATTACGGTTTGATGCAATTTGTCCGCTCCGGACGCATTGCGATCTCAAGGCCAAGAATGGCGATTTCAGATGTATTGATAGAAAAAAGTTAAAAGTTAAAAGTTAGATGTTAAAAGTTCAGCATCTAACATCTAATATTTAACATCTAACATCTAACATATAACATATAACTAATAACATATAACATATTAAAAATGGCAAATTATTTCAACTCGCTTCCTTTACGTTTACAATTACAACAATTGGGAATTTGTGAATTTATGGATTCCTCAGAATTTGAAGACGGCGTAAAAAAACTGGAAGGCAAGAAAATAGTAATCGTGGGTTGTGGCGCGCAAGGGCTTAACCAAGGATTAAATATGAGAGATTCCGGATTGGACGTTTCATATACTTTGCGTCCGGAAGCAATCAAAGAACAACGTCAATCCTATAAAAATACGGCGGATAACAAATTTAAGGTGGGAACTTATGAAGAAATGATTCCTGCAGCCGATTTGGTGATCAACTTAACGCCCGACAAACAGCATACCGGCGTGGTTTCGGCCATTATGCCTTTAATGAAAAAAGGCGCGATTCTTTCTTATTCCCACGGATTCAATATTGTGGAAGAAGGGATGCAAATAAGAAAAGACATTACGGTAATTATGGTGGCGCCAAAATCGCCCGGCTCTGAAGTTCGCGAAGAATACAAACGCGGATTTGGCGTACCTACATTGATTGCGGTGCATCCTGAAAACGATCCAAACGGCGATGGTTTCGAATATGCAAAAGCCTATTGTGCGGCTACGGGCGGACATAAAGCCGGGGTGTTGCATTCATCTTTTGTGGCTGAGGTAAAATCGGATTTAATGGGTGAACAAACCATTTTATGCGGATTGCTGCAAACAGGTTCTATTTTGTCTTTCAATAAAATGACAGAAAAAGGCATTGATCCGGGTTATGCTTCAAAACTGATTCAGTATGGTTGGGAAGTGATTACAGAAGCTTTAAAATACGGAGGAATCACCAATATGATGGATCGCTTGTCGAATCCGGCGAAAGTTAAGGCGTTCAAACTTTCAGAGGAATTGAAAGAAATTATGCGTCCGCTGTTCCAAAAACATATGGATGACATTATGAGCGGCGAATTTTCTAAAACCATGATGGAAGACTGGGCAAATGACGATAAAAATTTATTGAGCTGGAGAGCGGCAACAGGAGAAACTGCCTTCGAAAAAACAGCAGCCGGAAGTATGAAAATTACCGAACAGGAATTTTTTGACAATGCGGTTTTAATGGTGGCATTTGTGAAATCGGGTGTGGAACTGGCTTTTGAAACGATGACCGAATCCGGCATCAAATCAGCATCGGCTTATTATGAATCGCTTCACGAAACGCCTTTAATTGCAAATACCATCGCGCGTAAAAAATTGTTTGAAATGAACAGAATCATTTCCGACACTGCCGAATATGGTTGCTATTTGTTTGACCACGCCTGCAAACCTTTATTGGCCGATTTTATGAAGAAAATTGATACCGACGTGATCGGCAAAAAATATGGCGAAGGAAAAGACAATGGGGTTGACAACAAAGAACTGATTGAAATCAATGAAGCCATCAGGTTCCACGCAATTGAATTGGTTGGTTACGATTTAAGGGAATCTATGACCGCAATGACCAAGATTATTGAGTAATACATAATTTGGAAGCTGTCTAGAAATCATGAAATTCGTCATTCTGAATTTATTTCAGAATCCCACGAAAATTATTTTCAATCATTATGAGAACCTGAAACAAGTTCAGGTTGACGTGAGTTTTAATTTTTAGACAGCCTCTTTAAAATCAGTTTTTTGAATGAAGCAAAATTTAAACAAACCCAATTGTTAAATTTGAACCGTTTAATTTAAACTTTTGTTAATTATATAACAAGTTTCTTTTTGCTTACATTTTTTATTTAATTTTGCACCGATGAAAATATACAATTCAAATATTACTGCAAGAATACCCAGTCGCCTTTCCGGCTTACGCCGCCGTACGCGCTAATTCTATCTTTAAAAGCAGTTATTAATTTTCATTATACAATTACCATTTTGCAAAACTTTTTTAACATCACAACATTTTTAAATCTGATTTTATCAATTTCAGACAGCATGCTTGTTCGTGTTATTTCCCGTCGTCGCCCCTTGAGGGCATAGACTTTTTGAAAATGATGCGTTCGTTTTCCCCCTTTAGAAAAAACATAAAATTCAATCCTAAATTTAACAATTAAGCCAATGAAAATTGTCATCGCTAATGAATCGCATATTAAATATGCTGAATTAATTTGTGAAACCATAAAAGAATCAGCAAAGGTTCGAGGTACGGGTATTGCTGAAAGAACTCCGGAATATATCATCAAAAAAATAAGTACAGGCCACGCCGTAATTGCAACTCATGATGATGAATTTGCAGGTTTTTGCTATATTGAGGTTTGGGACAATAAAGAATTTGTGGTGAATTCCGGACTTATTGTGCATCCTGATTTCAGAAATCAGGGCTTGGCCAAAGAAATTAAGAAACGGATTTTAGAACATTCAAAAGAACTGTATCCAAATGCTAAAATTTTTGGAATTACCACCGGACTGGCAGTTATGAAAATTAATTACGAATTGGGTTATCAGCCGGTTACATTTTCAGAGTTAACAAGTGATGAAGCTTTTTGGGATGGCTGTAAAACTTGCAAGAATTACGATATCCTGACAAGAACCAACCGAAAAATGTGCTTGTGCACCGGGATGTTGTATGATCCAAATCATGAAAAAAACACCAAACAGCATAAGTATGATTCAAAAGTATTGTCACGATTGAAAAAAATTAAACAAGCATTGTTTCTAAAAAAAAAAGATTAGTGCATAGTTTGAAAGTTATAAGTTAAAAGTTATTTGTTATAAATATCAAATACAAAAAATATAAAATCATGGAAAAAGTAGTATTGGCATACAGCGGAGGTTTAGACACTTCGTTTTGCGTAAAATATTTAAAAAACGAATTGCATTTAGAAGTGCACAGCGTATTGGTGAATACGGGCGGATTTTCAGAAAATGAATTGGAATCCGTAGAAAAAAGAGCATATGATTTGGGGGTTTTTTCCCATATCAATAAAAATATTCTGGAAGAATTTTACGAAAAAGCCATCAAATATATGGTTTTTGGAAATATCTTAAAAAACAACACCTATCCGCTTTCCGTAAGTGCCGAAAGGGTTTTTCAGGCCATTGAAGTGGTTGAGTATGCCAAGCAAATTGGAGCAAAATACGTGGCGCACGGAAGCACGGGAGCAGGAAATGACCAGGTGCGATTTGATATGATTTTTCAAATTCTGGCACCTGAAATTGAAATCATTACCCCAATTAGGGATTTAAAACTGTCTCGTCAGGAAGAAATTGAATTCCTGAAACAACAAGGGGTGGAATATTCTTGGGAAAAGGCAAAATATTCCATCAATAAAGGAATTTGGGGCACCAGTGTTGGTGGTGTGGAAACGCTGACTTCCGATAAATCTTTACCTGAAAGCGCTTATCCGAGCCAGTTGGAAAAAACGGAACCGGTTGAAGTGACGCTTCATTTTGAAAAAGGGGAATTTGTTGGTTTTAACAATGAATTTGATACACCCGTAAATAATATTTTAAAATTAGAGGAAATCGCTTCAAAATATGCCATCGGAAGAGACATCCACGTGGGCGATACCATTATCGGAATCAAAGGAAGGGTTGGTTTTGAAGCCGCCGCTGCTTTAATTACCATTAAAGCACACCATACCTTGGAAAAACATGTATTGTCCAAATGGCAGCAATATTGGAAGGAACAATTGGGAAATTGGTACGGAATGTTGTTGCATGAAGGCCAGTATTTTGATCCGGTAATGCGAAATATTGAAGCTTTTTTAACCGATTCGCAACAAACGGTATCAGGCGAAGTTTTTGTAACTTTAAAACCTTATCATTTCAGTATCAATGGCATTGAGTCCAAACACGATTTAATGAAATCGAAATTTGGGGTGTATGGAGAAACCAATAAAGACTGGACCGCTGATGAGGCAAAAGGTTTTATTAAAATAGTGGGCAACGCCACAAAAATTTATCACAGCGTAAATACAGAATTATGATTAAAGCAGGTATTGTTGGCGGCGCAGGTTATACCGCAGGCGAATTGATTCGGTTGCTGGTAAACCATTCAAAAGTTGCATTGGATTTTGTGTACAGCACTTCAAATGCCGGCAATGCTGTTTATGCGGTTCATCAGGATTTGTTGGGTCAAATTGATCTGAAATTTACCGACAAAATAAATCCGACTGTTGATGTGCTTTTTTTATGTTTGGGTCACGGAAATTCAAAAAAGTTTTTGGAACAGCATCAGTTTTCCAAAAACACTAAAATTATCGATTTAAGCAACGATTTCAGGTTGAAAAATGATGCTGTTTTTCAGGGAAATGAATTTGTGTACGGTTTGCCAGAACTTCAAAAAGACAAGATCAAATCGGCCAATTATATTGCAAATCCGGGCTGTTTTGCATCCGCCATTCAACTGGCATTATTGCCTTTGGCGAAACATCATTTGTTACATGATTCCGTTCATATCAATGCAACAACTGGTTCAACAGGCGCCGGGGTTTCGCCGGGAGAAACCACGCATTTTAGTTGGAGAGACAATAATTTTTCGATTTACAAAGCATTTACGCACCAGCATTTGGGTGAAATAAATGAAAGTTTATTGCAATTGCAAGCTGGTTTTTCGGAGGAATTGTTTTTTATTCCGAACAGGGGAAATTTCAGCAGGGGAATTTTTGCTTCGGTGTATTTAAAGTTTGAAGATACGTTGAAAAATGCTTATAAATTGTATGAGGATTTTTATAAAGACGCGCAATTCACCCATATTTCAAAATTGCCCATTCATTTAAAACAAGTGGTGAACACCAACAATTGTTTTATTCATTTGGAAAAACACAACAACACCTTGTTAATCACATCGGTGATCGACAATTTACTGAAAGGAGCCTCAGGGCAGGCCATTCAAAATATGAATTTGATGCTTGGATTGAATGAATCGGAAGGGTTGAATTTAAAAGCAACCGCATTTTAAAAAACGAACACATGAAAATAGCAATCATCGGGGCAGGAAATTTAGGGTATTCCATCGCAATCGGAATTTTAACGCAAAAAGATTTCAAGGTGCAGCATTTGTATCTGACAAAAAGAGACACATCTTCATTAATTTCCTGGGAAAAACTGCCGAATGTTAAAATTTCTACGGAAAACAAAAAAGCCGTTAGATCTTCGGATATCGTCATCATTTCTGTGCAGCCAAAACAGTTGCAAACGGTATTGGAAGAAATAAAAGAGGTTGTAAATCCGAAGAAACACACCATTATTTCTACGGTAACCGGCCGAAAAATTGAAGAGATTGAAAGTATTTTAGGCGCCGATTTGGCAATCATCAGAGCAATGCCAAATACGGCAATTTCGGTTGGGAAATCGATGACTTGCATCAGTGCCAACCAAAAAGGCATGGAAAATATTGAATTAGCCAAAACCATATTTAATTCATTGGGAAAAACACTTTGCATTGAAGAAAAATTAATGCAATCCGCCACCGTGATTTGCGCCAGCGGCATCGCATTTTGGATGCGGTTGATTAGGGCAACTTCACAAGGCGCGATTCAGTTGGGTTTTGACGCCAAAGAAGCGCAGGAACTGGCGATGCATACCTGTTTGGGTGCGGCGAGTTTGTTGATACAATCGGGCAACCATCCCGAGCAGGAAATAGACAAAGTGACCACGCCAAGCGGCTGTACCATTGAAGGTTTGAATGAAATGGAACATCAGGGACTGAGTTCATCTTTGATCAAAGGTTTGATTACTTCCTTTGAAAAAATAAATCAGATTTAAAACATAAAAAATGGAATTATTTGATGTTTATCCGCTCTACAACGTAACGCCAGTAAAGGCGAAAGGCGTTTATGTTTGGGATGAAAACAATACAAAATATTTGGATTTTTACGGCGGCCACGGTGTCATTTCTATCGGACATTCGCATCCGGAATATGTAAAATCCTTGAGCGAACAACTGACTAAAATCGGATTTTATTCCAATTCAATTGTCAATCCCCTTCAACAGGAATTGGCCCATAAATTAGGAAAATTATCGGGTTGTGAAAATTACAACTTGTTTTTGTGCAACTCTGGCGCCGAAGCCAATGAAAATGCGCTAAAATTGGCTTCATTTGAAACCGGGAAAAGCAGAATTATTTCTTTTGATAATGCATTCCACGGAAGAACATCGGCAGCGGTGGTGGTTACTGATAATGCATCTATAAATGCACCCATAAATCTACAGCAAAAAGTGACTTTTTTGCCGTTGAATGACATTGAGTTGGTGATTCACGAAATTGGAAAAGGCGATGTGGCTGCTGTAATTATTGAGGGAATTCAGGGTGTTGGCGGTTTGGATGAAGGAACTGCCGCGTTTTTTCAGGAAGTTCAGAAGGAATGCAATGAAAATGGCGTGTTGCTGATTTTAGATGAAGTGCAATCGGGTTATGGCAGAAGCGGAAAATTTTTCGCTTTTCAACACCATAATATTCAGCCTGATGTGATCACCACGGCAAAAGGAATGGGCAACGGATTTCCCATTGGCGGCGTGTTGATTGCCGATAAATACAAAGCCAAATACGGCATGTTGGGTACAACATTTGGCGGAAATCATTTGGCTTGCGCAGCTGGAATTGCAGTTTTGGACATTATTGAAAAAGAGAAATTGATGAACAATGTGAATGAAGTTTTCCAATATTTTTCTGAAGAAATTAAAACGGTTCCCCAAATTAAAAAAGTAAAAGGAAAAGGATTGATGCTGGGCGTGGAATTCGATTTTGAAGTGGGCGAATTGCGAAAAAAACTCATTTTCGACAAACATATTTTTACCGGCGGATCAAATAATAAAAATCTGCTCAGAATTTTGCCGCCATTAAGTGCCAAAAAAGAGCATATCGATATTTTTATAAACGCTTTGAAAGAAATTTTAATCTGATGAACATTGCACTGACTTCACAACAAAAAAACGCCGTTTTGCTTTCAATGGCAGCATTGATTGAAGGTGAAAAATTGGCTTTGCTGGAGGCCAATAAAACGGACGTAAATAATTATACGGGCAATGATTTGGCGATGTCAGACCGTTTAAAAGTGGATGAAGCAAAAATTAAGGAAATGATTTTGTCGCTAAAACAATTGGTGGCTGATGTTGATCCGGTTGGGAAAGAATTGTATCATTTCACCCACGAAAACGGAATGAAAATCACCAATAAAACAGCGCCATTCGGTACGATTTTAATCATTTATGAATCCAGGCCCGATGTTACTGTTGAAGCGGCCGGAATTGCCTTTAAATCGGGCAATAAAATTTTGTTGAAAGGCGGAAAAGAGTCGGTAAATTCAAATTTATTGATTGTGGATTTGTGGCACAAAGCCATGGCAGAAAACAATATTTCAGGCGATTGGTTTGAATATCTAAATTATAACAGAACAGAAACGCAGGCGTTTTTGCAACATCCAACCCAAAAAGTGGATTTGATTGTGCCTCGCGGCAGCGAAAATTTAATCGCCTTTGTGAAACAATACGCCACTTGTCCGGTCATTGTGAGCGGTCGCGGCAATAATTTTATGTATGTGGACAAGGATGCTGATGCAGAAATGGCGCTAAAAGTAATTCTCAACGCAAAAACCACAAAAATATCGGCTTGCAACGCGGCCGACAAAGTGTTGATCAATTCAAATTTGCCGAATAAAGAAATATTCATTGAAAAACTGATTGTTGCATTAATGGAATTCAATGTTAAAATTTTGGGTGATGATGCATTGTCAACTTTTGAAAATGTTGCTGCTTTTACAGATGAATCCGTTTGGTTTGAAGAGTTTTTGGATTATAAAATTGTTTTGGGAAGCGTAAATTCATCCGAAGAAGCCATTGAAAAAATCAACAAATACGGGGGCGGACATTCTGCGGTAATCATTACCAAAAACAGTGAAACAGCCCAAATATTTATGGAATCGGTTGATTCGGCAGCAGTTTACCAAAATGCGTCGACGCGTTTTACGGATGGCGGACAGTTTGGTTTGGGCGGAGAATTGGCGATAAGCACCGATAAACTGCATCACAGAGGTCCGATGGGACTGCAACATTTAGTGACTAACAAGTGGTATATATACGGAAATGGGCAAATTAGGTAAAAAAAGAATATTGTTGAAAATCGGCACAAATGTGCTGACCAAAGAGAGCGACAACATCTCCAGAGGCAAAATGGAAGATATTGCAAAACAAATTGCCCGTTTACAGGACGATTATGAATTTGTGATTGTGAGCTCCGGCGCCATTGCGGTGGCAAAACAGTTTGTGAAACTGGAGAGCAACGGAAAGAAAATAAACGTAAAACAGGCGTTGGCATCCATTGGCCAGCCGCATTTAATGCGAATTTACCAGGAATGTTTCCGGGAATTGGGATTGCTTACTTCGCAATGTTTGCTGTCGTATTCCGATTTTGAAAAAGAACAATCTAAAATAAATATTGTGAATACCATCAATGTGTTGGTTGAAAACAATTACATTCCCATTATCAATGAAAATGATACCGTTGCCACTGATGAAATAAAATTTGGCGACAACGATAAATTGTCGGCTTTAACGGCGGCATTGTTGCACGCTGATTTATTGTTAATAGCCACCAACACCCATGGGATTTACACGAAAGAATCGATGCACAATCACCATGAAAAAACAATTTTGGAAACTTCCGACATTCAATCGCTGAAAAACGAAGCTGAAAAAACCATTTCATCAGGAGGAACAGGCGGAATGATTTCAAAAATTGAGGCCGCGGAAATCGCCCAAAATGCCAATATTGAAACGTGGATTCTCAATGGATTGAATGATAATTTTATGATTGATGCCATTCAAAATAAATCTGTTTTTACAAAAATCACTTTAAAATGATACATTTTACCAACATAAACGATCTTGGAAATCTGGAAATAGCGGTTCAGGAAGCGCTAGAAATCAAGAAAAATCCGCTGCAAAACAAAGCTTTAGGCGAAGGAAAAACGATTTGTATGTTGTTTTTCAACAACAGTTTGCGCACGCGTTTAAGCACCCAAAAAGCTGCTCAAAATCTGGGAATGAATGTGATAGTGATGAATTTTGGCAGTGAAGGCTGGGAATTGGAATATGAAGATGGCGCCATTATGAACGGTTCAAAATCGGAACACGTAAAAGAAGCGGCCAAAGTGATTGCGCAATATTGCGATATTGTGGCCATCAGAGCTTTTGCATCACTTACAGATAAAGAAAAAGACCAGGCGGAAATTGTGATCAGCAGCTTTAAAAAATACGCCGGAATTCCGGTGGTGAATATGGAAAGTGCTACCTGGCATCCGTTGCAGGCTTTGGCTGATGCCATTACGATGGAAGAATTTAAAACCGCCCACAAACCAAAAGTGGTGTTGTCCTGGGCACCGCATCCAAAAGCGTTGCCGCACGCAGTGGCAAATTCTTTTGTGGAAATGATGCAGTTGAAGGATGCTGATTTTGTGATTACGCATCCCGAAGGTTATGAGCTGGATCCTGAAATCACCAAAAATTCGACCATAGAACACAATCAGGAAAAAGCATTTGAAAATGCCGATTTTGTGTATGTAAAAAACTGGAGTTCTTTTAAAGATTATGGAAGGGTTATGAATTCGGACAGCGCGTGGACAATTACTGCAGAAAAAATGAAACTGACGAACAACGCGAAATTTATGCATTGTTTGCCGGTAAGAAGAAACGTTATTGTTGCTGATGAAGTGATTGATTCCGAGAATTCCATAGTGATTCAACAGGCGAATAACAGAACGTATTCAGCGCAAATTGTGTTGAAGAAAATATTGGAAAGTCATGGATAAGCAATTGTTGAAAATTGTGAAAATTGGCGGAAACATCATCAATGATGAAGTGGCTCTAATTTCATTTTTAAATGATTTTGCTGCATTGGATGCTCCAAAAATTCTGGTTCACGGCGGCGGAAAAAGGGCAACCGAAATTTCTGAAGCAATGGGTTTACAGCCAAAAATGGTTGCAGGAAGAAGGGTGACCGATGAAGCGACTTTGGAAGTGGTGACCATGGTGTATGCCGGTTTGCTGAACAAAAATATTACGGCGCATTTACAAAAAATGAACTGCAATGCTTTGGGTTTGTCGGGTGCCGATGCCAATTGCATTTTGGCGCACAAAAGAATCGTTGCTGAGGTTGATTATGGGTTTGCGGGCGATGTGGATGCGATTAATTCCGGATTTATAAAGGTGTTGTTGCAAAACAACATAACGCCGGTTTTTTGCGCGATTACGCACGACAAGAACGGACAATTATTAAACACAAACGCCGATACGATTGCTTCTGAAATGGCCATTGCCATGAGCGATTTTTATGAAGTTGAGCTAAATTATGTTTTTGAATTGAAAGGTGTATTGGAAAACATTGCCAATAAAAATTCGGTCATACAACATATTAATTTAAATAAATATGAACGATTAATTGAAGACGGGATTATTATAGAAGGAATGATTCCCAAGCTTCACAATTGTTTTAACGCATTAAAAAAAGGGGTGAAAAAAGTGAACATTGGCGATGCTTCGCTCATTCAAAAAACAACTATTTTGTTCACGGAACTAAGTTTGAAATAATGATCAACCAACTAACAAAGGAAGCAATAGCACTGCTTAAAAATTTAATTGCAACGCAGTCTTTTTCAGGAGAAGAAAAAGAAACTGCGCAGTTAATGATGCAGTGGTTTTCCAATCACAACATCAATTTTGAAAGTGACAAACACAATGTTTGGGCCACAAATAAGTATTTCGATGCTTCCAAAAAAACGATCTTGTTAAACTCGCATCACGACACCGTAAAACCGAATAAAGGGTACACAAAAGATCCTTATAATCCTGAAGTTTTGGACGGAAAACTGTACGGATTGGGAAGCAACGATGCCGGCGGAAGTTTGGTTTCCTTGTTGGCGACTTTTACCTATTTTTACGACAGGAACGATTTAAATTACAATGTGGTGATGGTGGCTTCTGCTGAAGAGGAAAGTTCGGGGATGAACGGATTGAACAGTATGTTGCAAATTATTCCGCCCATCGATTTTGCCATTATAGGCGAACCAACCTTAATGCACTTGGCCATCGCCGAAAAAGGTTTGTTGGTGCTGGACTGCGAAGCGAAAGGAACATCAGGTCACGCGGCGCACGGAATTGGCGATAATGCAATTTATAAAGCGATTGAAGATGTTCATTGGTTTCAAAATTTTGAATTTCCAAAGGAATCGGAAATGCTGGGAAAGGTAAAAATGACCGTAACACAAATCAATGCCGGAAATCAGCACAACGTCATTCCGGCGACGTGTAATTTTGTGGTTGATGTAAGGGTTACCGATGCTTACAGCAATCAGGAAGTATTGGAAATTGTACAAGCGCATGTGACATGTGACGTAAAAGCAAGGTCGTTGCGGTTGAATTCATCTTCAATTCCTAAAAACCATCCCATTGTTGAAGCCGGAATTAAATTGGGCAGAAAAACCTACGGTTCGCCAACATTGTCGGACCAAGCGGTATTAAGTTGTCCGTCCTTGAAATTAGGTCCGGGCGACAGTTTTCGCTCACATACTGCCGATGAATTTATTTATGTGAATGAAATTGAAGAAGGTATTGAGTTGTATATCAAAATATTAAATGAAATTTTGGCCCCCTAACCCCTACTTCGGCTCCGCTCAGTACAAGCTCAGAAGGGGGAACAATTAAGAGTTAAAATAATAATTCAATAATTAAAAAATAAAGCCATGAAACTTTGGAATAAAGGTTTTTCAACCGATAAAAAAATAGATTTGTTCACTGTTGGAAACGACAGAGAACTCGATTTAATTTTGGCAAAATATGATGTGATGGGGAATATTGCCCACGCAAAAATGCTGCATAAAATTGGATTGTTAACGGATGATGAAATTGCTGATTTAGAGATTGAGTTGAAAAATATTTTAAAAACTATTGAAGAAGGAAATTTCATTATTGAAGATTCTTTTGAAGATGTGCATTCTAAAATAGAGTTCTTACTTACTGAAAAGCTGGGCGATACGGGCAAAAAAATTCATACGGCGCGATCAAGAAACGACCAGGTTTTGGTGGATGTTCATTTGTTTGTGAAAGATGCTTTAAAGGAAATAAATGAAGGTGTCGACGAACTTTTCGACTTGTTAATTGCCTTGGCCGAACAGCATAAAAAAGTTTTGTTGCCCGGTTATACGCATTTGCAAATAGCCATGCCGTCGTCTTTCGGATTGTGGTTTTCAGCCTATGCCGAAACTTTGATAGACGATATTTACTTTTTGAAAGCCGCGTACAAAGTGGCCGACCAAAATCCGCTGGGATCCGCAGCAGGTTACGGAAGTTCTTTTCCTATCGACAGAGATTATACCACAAAATTGTTAGAATTTGATACCTTGAAATTCAATTCTGTAGCTGCACAAATGGGCCGGGGAAAACTGGAAAAATCGACAGCTTTTGCAATGAGTTCGGTAGCGGGAACCTTGTCTAAAATGAGCATGGATATTTGTTTGTATATGAACCAGAATTTTGGTTTTATCTCTTTTCCGGATGAATTGACCACGGGCTCAAGCATTATGCCGCACAAAAAAAATCCGGATGTTTTTGAATTGATCCGGGGAAAATGCAACAAACTTCAGGCCTTGCCTTATGAGTTTACATTGATCACAAACAATTTGCCAAGCGGTTATCACCGGGATTTACAATTGCTGAAAGAAGGATTGATTCCGTCATTTTCAACCTTAAAATCCTGTCTGGAAATGCTTACCTATTCATTAAAAAACATTCAGGTAAAACAGAATATTATTGATGATGAAAAATACCTGTATTTATTTAGCGTTGAAGAAGTTAACAAGCTCGTTCAAAGCGGAATTCCTTTTAGGGACGCTTATAAAATTGTAGGAAAAAGCATTGATGAAGGCACTTTTAATCCAGACAAAAAAGTGGTGCATACGCATAAAGGAAGTCTGGGAAATTTATGCTTGGATGAAATTGTAAATAAGAAAAACAAGGCTTAAATTTTATCAATAATTCAAAATCGTCAATCGTACATCGTCAATTTTACATTGTACATGCATCCCAAATAGGATCTTTTGGAGGATGGGCAATAATTAAAATATTTTCATTGGAAACTGGATGGGTGAATTCAATTTTATGTGCGTGCAAATGGATGCTCGCATCTTTATTGCTGCGGTCAAAACCATATTTTAAATCGCCTTTTATGGGCGAACCAATGGCTGAAAGCTGGCACCTGATTTGGTGGTGGCGACCCGTTTCCAAATCTATTTCCAACAAGTGGTAATTATCCAGTGATTTCAATACTTTATAATGAAGAACGGCTTTTTTGCTGCCTTCAATTTCGGTATTATAAGAAGTGGATTTGTTGTTTTTCGGATTCTTGATCAAGTAGCTTATTAAGGTATCTTCTTCTTTGGCCGGTTTGTTTTTAACCACTGCCCAATAGGTTTTGTTCACTTTTTTATCGCGCAGCATTTTATTGAAACGTTCCAATGCTTTGGAAGTTTTGGCAAAAACAACAATGCCTGTGGTTGGCCGGTCGAGGCGATGCACGGTGCCCAAAAAAACGGCCCCCGGTTTGTTGTATTTTTCCTTGATGTATGATTTTATAACATCACTTAAAGGTTCATCTCCGGTTTTATCGCCCTGAACAATGTCGCCCGATCGCTTGTTGACAATGATAAAGTGGTTGTCATCAAACAGGATTTGCAGGTTATTTTTGGTTGAAGCCATTTTTAAGATTGTGTGGCTACTTGCTGATTTAGTTCGTCGATTAAATTCAGCAATTCATCTTTTCCGGTGGTGTCTACTGCAGAAGTCACAAAATGTGGCGGCATTCTTTCCCAATTGGATTTGGTCATCACTTTTTTGTAAACCTGAATGTTTCTGTTCAATTCAGAAAGTTTTAACTTGTCGGCTTTGGTGAAAACAATATAAAACGGAACGCTGTTTTCGCCCAAAAACTCCATAAATTCCAAATCTATTTTTTGGGGCTCCAGCCTCGAATCAATCAACACAAAAGTGCAGATTAATTGTTGGCGAAGCAATAAATAATCTTTTATAAACTCCTGAAATGTTTGTCGTTTGGATTTTGAAACTTGTGCATAACCGTAGCCCGGCAAATCGACCAAAAACCAATTTTCGTTAATTTTGAAGTGGTTGATAAGTTGGGTTTTCCCCGGTTTCCCTGATGTTTTTGCCAACTTGGTTCTGCCGGTAATCATATTAATCAACGAAGATTTTCCAACATTTGACCGCCCTATAAAAGCATACTCAGGAAGCTGCTCTTTTGGGCATTTTGAGACGTCGGTATTGCTGGTTATAAAATCAGCAGTTTTAATTTTCATGGGTTAAAGGTTCCTTTCTTTTAGCCAGCTTTCAAGAATTTTATTAAACTCGTCTGGGTGTTCCATCATAGGCGCGTGACCACATTTATCAATCCAAAACAAGTTGGCGTCGGGCATTAATTTTTGAAAATCTATGGCAACTTCAGGCGGAGTCACCAAATCATTTTTCCCCCAAATAATGCAGGCGGGAATATTCATTTTAGGCAAATCTTTAGCCATATTATGCCTAATGGCACTTTTTGCGATGGCCAAAGTTTTGATAACCCTAACCCGATCATTTACCGAAGCATAAATTTCATCAACAACTTCTTTTGTTGCAATTGCAGGGTCGTAAAAAACTTCTTCAGTTTTGGCTTTTATGTACTCATAATTTCCTCTTTTAGGAAAGGTGTCACCCATTGATTTTTCATACAAACCAGAACTTCCCGCCAACACAAGTGCTGCAACATTATCGGGGTTTAATTTTGTGAAATACAATCCAATATGTCCGCCCAAAGAGTTTCCAAGCAATATGGCTTTGTCAATTTTTTTATACGCCATAAAATCTTTTAAAAACTTCGATAAGTTCTTAACATTCGTTTTTAAAAGCGGTAATTTATAAATTGGCAATTCAGGTATAATCACTTTATATCCTTTATCAGAAAAATAATTCAAAACACCGTCAAAATTACTTAACGCCCCCATAAGTCCGTGAAGTACAATTATTGGTTGCCCTTCACCGGCTTCAACATAGCTATACTTGCCATCTGTGATAAGTTTACTGCTCATTTAAATATTCATTTTTATACCTATTCGCAAAGGTAACTTTTTTTTCGAAAATACAGGTTTTTTTAAAGGCACGCAAATAAAATAGTAGGCTCTTGAATTCCAAAATAGTAGCTAATAAATGTACTAAAGTGGTAAAAGTTATCAACAAAGTGGATAAATGTGGTAAATTGTGGGAAAAAATTTATATTTTTGAATACACTCAAATTATGATGATAAATTTAATTGGAACATACGAAGCTAAGGCTGATGCGAAAGGAAGGTTGCTGCTTTCCAACGCATTAAAGAAACAGCTTATGCCAATGTTGCAGGAAGGTTTTGTGATAAAACGATCCGTTTTTCAGCCATGTTTAGAGTTGTATCCGATGTCTGAGTGGAATGCGATGATGGCGAAAGTGAATACATTGAACAGGTTTGTGAAAAAAAACAATGATTTCATCCGTCGTTTTACTGCGGGCGTAAAAATTGTGGAGTTAGACAGTTTGGGAAGATTATTGATTCCGAAGGATTTGCAGATTTTCGCAGAAATCGACAAAAATGTGGTGCTTTCTTCCGCAGTGAATATTATTGAAATTTGGGACAAAGACAAGTACGAAAAAGCGATTGATGATGCAACGGTAGATTTTGCAGATTTGGCTGAAAGTGTGATGGGTAACGTAAATGAAAATGGAGATGGAATATCATAATCCGGTATTGTTAAAAGAAAGTGTGGATGGTTTAAATATCAAGCCAGACGGCGTATACGTTGATGTTACGTTTGGTGGCGGAGGCCATTCAAGAGAAATATTGAGCAGGCTGAATGAGCACGGAAAACTTTTTGCTTTTGATCAGGATGAAGATGCCCAACGCAATGCGATTGATGATCCGAGATTTACGTTGATTCCCCAGAATTTCAGATTTATTAAAAGGTATCTGCGATTTTACAGTATCAAAAAAGTGGATGGCATTTTGGCAGATTTGGGTGTGTCTTCGCATCAATTTGATGAAGCTGAACGCGGATTTTCAACCAGGTTTGATGCCGATTTGGATATGAGAATGAACCAATCCGGCGCATTGTCGGCTTTTGAGGTTATCAATAAATATGAGGAGGAAAAATTGGCCAACGTGCTTTTCAATTATAGCGAATTGCGCAATGCGAAAGATATCGCCAGAAGAATTGTTGAAAAGCGATCAGAAGAAAAAATCAAAACAAGTTTTCAGTTAAAGGAAGTTTTAGCCGCATTTGTGCCAAAAGCACAGGAACATAAAGTATTGGCCCAAATTTTTCAGGGAATTAGAATTGAGGTGAACCAAGAAATTGAAGCATTGAAAGAATTTTTATTGCAAGTACCAGAATTATTGAATGAAGGCGGAAGAATGAGCGTCCTTTCTTATCATTCTTTGGAAGACAGGCTGGTAAAAAGGTTTATCAGAAGCGGACTTTTTGAAGGCGAACCGGTTAAGGATTATTTTGGAAACGTAACGGTTCCTTTAAAGAAAGTAGGGCAAATGGTGGTTCCGTCCTTTCAGGAAATTAAGAAGAACAGCAGGGCGAGAAGCGCAAAATTAAGAATTGCAACTTTAGCATAAATGGCAAAAATATCAAATAGCGTTTACGATTTATTAAAAGGAAAATTTTTAATACAAGAGGATTCCCTTAAAAATTGGCGATTCATTTTTTTTATAGTTGCCTTGGTAATGTTAATGATTGCGAGCGGGCACAGTTCAGACAAAAAAGTCATGGAAATTGCACAACTTAATAAAGACATTAAAGAATTAAGAGCAGAATTTGTTGATACACGATCAATTTCAATGAAAATGAAACTGGAATCAACCATAAAAAATAAGGTCGAGGCATTTGGATTAAAACCAAGTGAAAATCCGCCACAAGTAATTAAAGTAACTTCAAAAAAAGTAAATTAAAATTGGCCGCAACAAAAAAAGGCATATTAAATAAACTTTATTTTGTGTTTGTTCTCATAACACTCTTTTTGGCGGCTATTATATTGAAGCTAACCGATATTCAATTTGCCGATGGTGAGAAGTACAGAGATATGTCAGAACATCTTACCCTAAAAAATGACACTATTTTCGCAAATCGCGGCAATGTTTTTTCTGCAGATGGCAGTTTGTTGGCAACGTCTATGTCTCAGTATGAAATTAGAATGGATGCTTATACTATTGACGCAGAAGAATTTGAAAAAAACATAAGAAGTCTGTCTGTGGAGCTTTCAAAAATGTTGGGAAAACCGGCAAAGGAATGGGAAAATAAAATAAGAAAAGCGAGAACAAACAAAAACAGGTATCTATTTATTACCCGAAAATTGGGCTATACCGAATACATGAAAATCAAAAGTTTTCCAATTTTTAAATTGGGAATGTATAAAGGCGGATTTATTGCCGAGCAATCAACGGTTAGGGCGCACCCGTTAGGGAAAGTTGCTGAACGAACCATTGGTTATGATGATTACAGGGGCGCACCAGGTATTGAAGGCGCTTATCGGGATTATTTAAATGGAAAATTCGGTTGGCGTTTGAAGCAGAAAATAGCAAAAGGCCAATGGAAACCAATTAACGATTCTAATGAAAAGGAACCGATTGACGGAAAGGATATTGTCACCACCATCGACATTAATATACAAGATATTGCACACCATTCTTTATTGAGACAATTAGAATTTTATGAAGCTGATCACGGTTGTGTGGTGGTTATGGAAACCAAAACCGGAGAAATAAAAGCAATTTCCAACTTGGGTAAAAACGCGAGTGGTAACTATTATGAACGATTGAATTATGCTGTTGGAGAATCTAATGAACCAGGCTCGGCATTTAAAGTGATGGCGATGGTGGTTGCGTTGGAGTCTAAAGTGATTGACACCAGCACCATGGTTGATACTGGAGGCGGGAGATACATTATTCATGGAAGGGCAATAAATGACTCAAGAAAAGGTGGTTATGGCAAAATATCAGCTGCGCGTGCGCTTGAAGTCTCTTCAAATATTGCATTTGCCAGATTGATAGAAGAGCATTTCGGAAAAACCCCGAAAAAATTTATCAATTCTTTAAAAGGAATGCATTTAAACGAGCAGTTAGGATTGCCTATAAAAGGTGAAGGAGCTCCCGAGATTCCAGGGCCAGGCGATAAAAAATGGAGTAAGAACGCTTTGCCGTCAATCGCTTATGGTTATAATATTAGTCTTACGCCATTACAAATATTGACATTTTACAATGCCATCGCAAATGACGGCGAAATGGTAAAACCAAGGTTTATCAAAGAAATTCGTTCTTGGGACAAACAACATTTGGAATCTTTTGATAAAGAAGTTATTGACCCGGCAATTTGTTCAAAGGAGACCATTGACAAAATGCAGGAAATGCTTAAAAATGTGGTAATACACGGAACCGGAAGAAAATTATATGCCGAAAATTTTTCTATGGCCGGTAAAACAGGAACTGCCAGAACCGAATATTGGATGGATGATTGGGAAACCAACAGGCGTTATATTTCCTCATTTACGGGATATTTTCCTGCCGAGAACCCGAAGTATTCATGCATCGTGGTCATTCATAAACCAAAAGCGCAAACAGGCTATTACGGCGCCGATGTTTCCGGACCGGTTTTTAAGGATATTGCCCAAAAAATATACCTTTCAAAATCCGAAATTAATGAAATTGAGCATAAAACACCAAATTTCAAAAGCATAGAAAATGACTATAACACTTACTTTACCATCGCCAACAAGGTAGTTGACACCATTCCAAATGTAAAAGGGATGGCAGGGATGGACGCAATTTCCATTCTTGAAAATTTAGGGTTAAAAGTGAGCTATATGGGAAAAGGAAAAGTTGCCGCGCAATCGCAGCTTGCCGGCCAAAAAATAATCAAAGGATCAACCATCATTTTAAATTAAATTATTTGAAATCAGTCAAAGACATATTAAATAAAGTTGTGGTTAACGCAATACAAGGCAAAACCCTGATAAAGGTGAATGCCATTGTATTCGATTCAAGAAATGTGCAAAAAAATTGCTTGTTTGCAGCGCAAACAGGATTGCTGTTTGATGGCCATCAATTTATTGATAAAGCGATAGAATTAGGCGCTATAGCAATTCTTTGTGAAAAATTGCCTGAAAATTTGGATGAAAACATCACTTATATTCAGGTTGAAGATTCAAACAGCGCATTGGCGTTGATTGCTTCAAACTTTTATGGCAATCCGTCTTCAAAATTAAAATTAATAGGAATTACGGGCACCAACGGAAAAACCACTGTTGCCACGTTGTTGTATAAATTATTTCAGAATGCCGGTTATAAAACTGGACTGCTATCAACCGTAAAAATTTTGGTGGATACCAAACAATATGAAGCCACGCACACCACACCAAATTCAGTGGCCATAAATTTCTATTTGAATGAAATGGTGGAGATGGGTGTTGATTATTGTTTTATGGAAGTGAGTTCTCACGGAATTCATCAGAAAAGAACGGAAGGACTCCAATTTGCCGGCGGAGTATTTACAAATTTAACCCATGACCATTTAGATTATCATAAAACATTTGCGGAATACAGGGACGTAAAAAAATTATTTTTTGATCGATTGCCAAAAACAGCCTTTGCGTTGGTGAATATCGATGATAAAAACGGTGCAGTGATGTTTCAAAATACCGAAGCAAAAAAACAGTCCTACGCCTTAAAAACCATGGCCGATTTTAAGGCTAAAATAATTGAAAACCAATTTTCGGGATTGGTGCTCAATATCAATAACAATGAAGTTTATACCAAATTAATTGGCCGATTTAATGCTTATAATTTGCTGGCTGTTTACGGCGTTTCTGTCCTTTTGGGATTGGATTCGGATGAAGCTTTGCGGTATTTAAGCGAGTTGGAAAACGTAACAGGAAGGTTCCAGTATTTCATTTCTAAAGGAGGCGTAACGGCTATTGTGGACTATGCGCATACGCCCGATGCTTTAAAAAACGTGTTGGAAACCATCAATGAAATAAGAACCGGAAACGAACAAGTTATTACCGTTGTGGGATGCGGTGGCAATAGAGACAAAGCGAAACGTCCTGTTATGGGACGAATCGCCTCTCAATTAAGCACGCAGGTAGTGGTGACTTCCGACAATCCGAGGAATGAAAACCCACAAACAATCATAGAAGAAATAGAATCTGGCATTGAGCCTCAAAATTTGAGAAAATCACTGTCCATTTTGGATAGGGAACAAGCCATAAAAGCGGCTTCAAAACTGGCTAAAAAAGGCGATATCATTTTAATTGCCGGAAAGGGCCACGAAACGTATCAGGAAATAGACGGAAAACGTTCGCATTTCGATGATTATGAGCAAATTACAAATCATTTAAACCTCATAGAAAGCTAAATTATGTTATATTATTTATTCGAATATCTAGATAAATATTACGATTTAACCGGCGCAGGGTTATTTAAGTATATCTCGTTTCGTTCAGCAATTGCATTTATTATTTCGTTGCTGTTTTCTATGATTTACGGAAAAAAAATCATCAATTATTTGCAATTGAAGCAAGTGGGCGAATCGGTTAGAGATTTGGGATTGCAAGGCCAGGTTGAAAAAGCGGGAACGCCAACCATGGGAGGAATCATCATTATTTTGGCAACACTTATTCCAGTTTTGCTGTTTGCACAAATAGACAATGTGTACATCGTTTTGTTAGTGGTAACTACATTGTGGATGGGAACTATAGGCTTTTTGGATGATTATATTAAAATATTCAAACAAAATAAAACCGGGTTAAAAGGCCGTTTCAAAATTTTAGGACAAATTACCTTGGGGATTTTTGTGGGCGCGATGCTTTATTTTCACCCAAGTGTTACGATGAAAGAAAAATTGCCGACAAAGTTTCAATATACCACAGAGTCGGGAATTCAAGTGCTTTTTGCAGATTCTAAAAAATCGACAAAAACAACCATTCCGTTTGTGAAAAATAACGAATTGGATTATGCTTCGGCTTTTGCTTTTTTGGGGAAAGGCTATAAAAAATACGCCTGGATCATTTTTATTCCGATTGTCATATTTATCATCACCGCAGTGTCAAACGGCGCAAATTTAACAGATGGAATTGACGGATTGGCAGCGGGTTCGTCGGCCATTATTGTGCTGACGCTCGGGATTTTTGCATGGGTTTCAGGAAATATCATTTTCGCGAATTACCTAGACGTCATGTACATTCCAAATTCTGGAGAAATGACCATTTTTATCGCCGCTTTCGTTGGCGCTTTAATCGGATTTTTATGGTACAATACGTATCCGGCACAAGTATTTATGGGCGATACAGGAAGTTTAACCATAGGCGCCGTAATTGCTGTTTTGGCTATTGCCGTACGTAAAGAATTGCTTATTCCTATTTTGGCAGGTGTTTTTTTAGTGGAAAATTTATCAGTAGTGCTGCAGGTTAGTTACTTTAAATATACCAGAAAGCGGTTTGGAGAAGGGAAACGCATATTTAAAATGGCGCCATTGCACCATCATTATCAAAAAATTGGATATCACGAAAGTAAAATTGTGACAAGATTCTGGATTGTGGGCATCATGTTGGCGGTGTTGGCCATCGTAACCTTAAAGCTGCGATAAATGAAGTTAGCAATTCTGGGTGCAGGAGAAAGCGGTGTTGGAACCGCTATTTTGGGGAAACAAAAAGGCTTTGAGGTTTTTGTTTCTGATAAAGGAATCATTGCTGAAAAATATAAAAAAGTTCTTTTAAATAATGACATTTTATTTGAGGAGGGAAATCATACCGAATCTAAAATATTGGAGGCTGATTTGGTGATGAAAAGTCCTGGAATTCCAGATAAAGTTGCCTTGGTAAAACAATTGAATAGCAAAGGGGTTCCTGTAATTTCTGAAATCGAGTTTGCTTCAAAATATACAAACGGCGTTATTGTTGGCATCACCGGATCAAACGGAAAAACCACCACAACTATGTTGGTGAACCATATTTTGAAGAAGGCAAATTTAAATGTTGGAATGGGAGGAAATATCGGCGAAAGTTTTGCGCAACAGGTGGCTGAAAATAACTATGATATCCACGTGTTGGAATTGAGCAGTTTTCAATTGGACGGCATCATAGATTTTGCGCCGCACATTGCCATTATTACAAATATTTCGCCCGACCATTTGGACAGATACGATTACAAGTTTGAAAACTATATCCATTCTAAATTCAGAATTACCGAAAATCAGACCGAAAATGATTTTTTGATTTATGATGCAGATGATAAAGTGATTTTAGAATGGTTAAAAAATAACAATACAAAAGCCAGTTTACTGCCTTTTTCAATAGAAAAAGAGTTGGAACAAGGCGTTTTTTTGAAAAACGACAACATCATCATAAACTATAAAAAAGAAGATACACTAATGAACATTTCAACTTTAGCCTTAAAAGGAAAACACAATTTAAAGAATGCAATGGCAGCTTCTATGGCGACTTCGTTGCTTAAAGTTAGAAAAGATACCATTCGTGAAAGTCTGGAAGATTTTGAAGGCGCAGAACACCGATTGGAATTTGTGCTGAAAATTAACGGAGTACGATACATCAACGATTCAAAAGCAACAAATGTCAATGCAACATTTTATGCATTGGACAGCGTAAAAACGCCAATGGTTTGGATTGTAGGCGGCGTAGATAAAGGAAATGATTACTTGGATTTAATGCCTATGGTTAGAGAAAAAGTGAAGGCCATAATTTGTTTGGGATTGGACAATCAAAAAATAATGCAAACTTTTGGCAATGTGGTTGATTTAATTGTTGAAACTGCAGGTGCTGAAGAAGCGGTAAAAGTGGCCTATAAAATTGCCGAAAAAGGAGATACCGTTTTGTTGTCACCGGCTTGCGCAAGTTTTGATTTATTTGAAAATTACGAAGACAGGGGAAATAAATTTAAAGAAGCCGTTCGCGGATTGTAGATGAAACGAGCTATAAAAAATTTTGATACACACAGAAATGATTAATGGCGACTGCATCTGTACCAATAAAAAATAGATAATAAACAGATGAAACGAGCTATAAAAAATTTTGATACACACAGAATTGATTAATGGCGACTGCATCTGTACCAATAAAAAATAGATAATAAACAGATGAAACGAGCTATAAAAAATTTTGATACACACAGAAATGATTAATGGCGAACTGCATCTGTACCAATAAAAAATTAATAATAAACAAGTGAAAAACATTCTTAAAAATATAGAAGGAGATAAAGCGATATGGGCAATTGTTACCATCATGGCAATTTTGTCATTTATGCCCGTTTACAGCACTAGTACCAATTTGGTTTATGTGGCCAATGTGGGCACACCTTTCTATCATTTATTTAAGCATGTGATTTTATTGTTTCTCGGATTTTTAATTATTTATGGAGTTCATAAAATTCCGTTTAGATATTTTAGCGGCGGCTCGGTAATTATGTTGCCGTTGGTTATTTTGTTATTAATTTATACCCTTTCACAAGGCACCACCATTGGCGGTTCAAATGCCAGCAGGTGGATTGAAATTCCGTTTATAGGTGTTGGTTTTCAGACCTCTACATTGGCTGTTTTGGTTTTAATGGTTTATGTTTCTAGATATTTAGCGAGAAAAAAAGAGAGCGAAATTACTTTTAAGGATAGTGTTTTACAGTTATGGTTGCCAATAGCTATCACGTTGGCATTAATTTTACCGGCAAACTTTTCAACAACGGCTATTGCTTTTTTAATGATTTTGATGCTTTGTTTTATTGGAGGATATCCCATAAAATATTTATTAGGGGTAGTGGGCTTTGGTATAGTGTTTCTTGGATTATTTGTTTTGACAGCCAAAGCGCTTCCTGGCGTTTTTCCAAATAGGGTAGATACTTGGATTAGCAGGGTTGAAAATTTTTCAAACCCAAGTGCTGAAGAAGGCTATCAGGTCGAAAAAGCAAAAATTGCCATCGCAACTGGTGGATTGCAAGGCCGAGGCCCGGGAAAAAGCATCCAAAAAAACTTTTTGCCACAATCTTCCTCCGATTTTATTTTTGCCATTATTGTTGAAGAATATGGATTGATTGGCGCTTTATTGGTAATTCTTATGTATTTTATATTGCTGTTTCGTATAGTAATTGCTGCAAAAAAGGCACGAAGTATTTTTGCCACCCTCATTATTATTGGTGTTGGCTTGCCCATTATTTTTCAGGCGCTCATAAATATGTCGGTAGCGGTTAATTTGATGCCAGTGACCGGACAAACATTGCCGTTAATAAGCAGTGGCGGAACTTCTATTTGGATGACTTGTTTTGCGATAGGAATAATTTTAAGCGTTACCGCTGAAAAAGAAATAAACCCAGATATCGCCAGTGAAGATAACCCTTTAACAGTACTACATGAAGCAATCGGTTAACATCATATTAAGCGGAGGAGGCACTGGCGGGCATATTTACCCGGCAATCGCTATTGCGAATGAATTAAAAGTCATATATCCTAATGCCAACTTTTTGTTTGTTGGGGCAAAGGATAAAATGGAAATGGAGAAAATTCCTGAAGCGGGATATGCTATTAAGGGATTGTGGATTTCAGGAATTCAACGACAATTTATATTAAAAAATTTATCATTTCCTTTTAAATTGGTGAGCAGCTTGTCAAAAGCGTATCAAATTATCAGAGAATTTAAACCGGATATTGTGATTGGCACTGGCGGTTTTGCCAGCGGACCAACATTGTACGTTGCAAGCAGCCAAAAAATAAAAACATTGATTCAGGAACAAAATTCCTATCCGGGAATCACCAATAAATTATTGGCTAAAAGAGTCGATAAGATTTGTGTGGCTTATGATGGTCTAGAACGTTTTTTTCCTTTGAACAAAATTGTTAAAACAGGAAATCCGGTACGTCAGGATTTGCTTGAAATAGCAGGTAAAGGTGAAGAAGCCAAAAAGTTTTTCAATCTTAACAGCGATAAGAAAACACTTTTGGTTCTTGGCGGAAGTTTAGGCGCCAGAGCCATTAATAATTTGATTGAAAAACACATTGATTGGCTGGTTTCCAAAAACTTGCAGGTGATCTGGCAAACTGGGAAATTGTATTATGAAGAATTTAAAAAATACGACTGTTTAGAAGGCGTTCAAACACACGCTTTTTTGAACAGGATGGATTTAACCTATGCCGCTGCCGATTTTATCATAAGTCGTGCCGGCGCGGGTTCCATTTCAGAATTGTGCATTGTTGGGAAACCGGTAATTTTTATTCCTTCGCCAAATGTGGCTGAAGACCATCAAACTAAAAATGCCTTGGCGGTGGTGAATAGCAATGCGGCTTTAATGTTGAAAGAATCTGAATCGGATATGTTTCAATCCAATGTAGTAGCGCTGCTGGAGAACGAAGAATTGCAGCAAACTTTAGGTAAAAACATCAAAAAACTGGCATTGCCAAATGCCACAAAAGACATCGTTGAAGAAATTGTAAAATTAATAAACAGATCATAAAATTGAATTTAGAGCACATACATAATGTTTATTTTGTTGGTATCGGAGGCATCGGTATGAGCGCTCTTGCGAATTATTTTAAAAGCAATGGCAAAAATGTTGCGGGTTACGATCGTGTTTCAACAAAAATTACGGAGTCACTTCAACATATGGGAATTGCCGTTCATTATGATGATTCCGTTGATTTAATTCCTTCTGAATTTAAAAACAGCCAAGATACCGTTGTGGTTTATACGCCCGCAATTCCGAAGAATAATTTGGAATTAAACTATTTGTGGGAAAATCATTTTATGGTTTTAAAGCGCTCAGAAGTATTGGGCTTAATTACGAAAAGCACTTTTTGTTTGGCAGTTGCCGGCACACACGGAAAAACAACAACGTCTACTATTTTAGGACATATTTTAAAAGAAGCCGGGGTAAATGCCACGTCTTTTTTAGGCGGAATTTCAGAAAATTACAAGTCCAATTTAATTTTGGGCGGTGATGAAATATCAGTAGTGGAAGCGGATGAATTTGACAGATCTTTTTTAAAATTATCGCCAAATATTGCCTGTATCACTTCTATGGATGCCGATCATTTGGATATTTATGGAGAAAAAGCTGAACTTGAAAAATCATTTATGGATTTTGCCGATAAAGTTTCACAAACATTAATCATAAGAAAAGGATTGCCGTTAAAAGGCCTAACATATGGCATTGAAGAAAATGCCGATTACGATGCTAAAAATTTAAAAGTTGAAGAAGGCGCTTACATTTTTGATGTGAAAACACCAACAGAAACTATAGAAAACATAAAGATTAACCTGCCGGGTAAACACAATGTGCTAAATGCGGTGGCGGCTTTGGCAATGGCTCATATTTTTGGGGTTTCACTCCAGGTCATTGCTGAAGCTTTACTAACTTTTAAGGGAATTGAACGACGATTTTCTTACAAAATTAAAACGGAAAATTTGGTGCTGATTGACGATTATGCACACCATCCAACAGAAATTAATGCGGTAGTGGATTCTGTTAGGGAAATGTATCCCACAAAAAAAATTGCGGGGATTTTTCAACCGCATTTGTACAGCAGAACAAGAGATTTTATAGATGATTTTGCAACAAGTTTATCGCGCTTTGATGCGCTGATATTGTTGGATATTTATCCCGCAAGGGAATTGCCTATTGAAGGGGTGACATCGGCTTGGTTGTTAAATAAAATCACTTTGGAAGACAAACAAATTTCTTCCAAAGAGAATTTGGTAAAAAATGCGCGAAGCCTTAATTCACAGGTAATTGTGATGATTGGAGCAGGAGACATAGGCGAATTGGTTGAAGTAATTAAAAACGCGTTGTGCCATGAGAATTAATTGGAATTATATCATTGGAATTTTATTGGTGTTGTTAGTTGCGTTTCTGTACGGATTTTCAAATATGAGAAACAGCGCTCAAAAAGTAGCCGATATTTCTATTGAATTTGAGCAAGGCGACAACCTTTTTATGGATTACCAAATGGTTAATAAATTGTTAATACAAAATGGCGGAACAGTAAAGAATCTAACTAAATCTGTTATAGATTTACATAATTTGGAAGCAAATGTGCGATCACACCCCATGGTAGAAAGCGTATCAGTTTATTTAACAGTTGACGGTTTTCTTAAAGCTAAAATTAAACAGCGAACCCCTATAGCTAGAGTGGTGGTTAATAATGAAAGTTATTATATTGACAGACAAGCAAAAGCCATGCCTTTATCTGACAATTTTTCGGCCAGGGTTTTGCTGATTTCAGGTGCTGTAAAGGAGGGAAATAATGATAAAATTCATGAATTGGTAACCACAATTTTAAATGATGAATTTTTAAAAGAACAGATAATTGCAATAGAAAAAACGACGAACAACGAATATGTTTTGGACACAAGGGTAGGTGACCAGAAAATAATTTTAGGGAAAATTGAAAATTTAGATCAGAAATTTAAAAATCTGGGCGCATTTTATATAAAAACGATGGCCGATAGTACAATTTATAAGTATGATTCGATTAATTTAAAATACAACAAGCAAGTTGTAGCCACAAATAAAGTAGATTATGGAAAATGATGATATTTCGGTAGGATTGGATATAGGAACAACCAAAATTGTTGCTATGATCGGTCGCAGAAATGAGTACGGGAAAATTGAGTTGTTAGGGATTGGCAAAGCCAAAAGCTTGGGCGTACACCGTGGTGTGGTTAATAATATTACACAAACTATACAGTCTATTCAAAAGGCTGTTGATGAAGCGATTGCCGTTTCTGGGATTCAAATTAACGATGCCGTTGTGGGTATTGCCGGACAACATATCAGAAGTTTGCAACACAGCGACTATATAACTAGACCAAATTCAGAAGAAGTTATTAGTGAGGAGGATTTGGAAAAATTGGAAAAACAGGTTTATAAATTGGTGATGCTTCCTGGTGAAGAAATTATTCACGTGCTTCCGCAGGAATTTAAAGTAGATGGCCAAGGCGAAATTACACAACCTGTTGGGATGTATGGAGGCCGACTTGAAGCCAACTTTCATGTGGTTGTTGGACAAATTTCTTCCATCAGAAATGTTGGACGATGCATTAAAAGTGCGGGATTAAATTTAGCAGGAATTACCTTAGAACCTTTGGCATCGGCAGAAGCCGTTTTAAGCGCCGAGGAAAAGGAAGCCGGAGTGGCATTGATTGACATAGGAGGCGGAACTACTGATTTGGCGATTTTTAAAAACGGAATTATTCGTCATACTGCCGTAATTCCATTTGGCGGAAACGTAATTACCGAAGATATAAAAGAAGGCTGTTCCATTATTGAAAAACAGGCTGAATTGCTAAAGGTAAAATTTGGATCTGCGTGGCCAGGCGACAATAAGGACAATGAAATTGTTTCAATTCCAGGTTTGCGCGGTAGAGATCCGAAAGAAATTACCCTTAAAAATCTGTCTAAAATTATCAATGCAAGGGTTATTGAAATTATTGAACAAGTGTTCTTGGAAATTAAAAACTACGGACATGAAGAGTCAAAGAAAAAATTAATTGCCGGAATTGTTTTAACAGGAGGCGGTGCAGAGTTAAAACACATCAAACAACTGGTTGAATATGTAACCGGAATGGATACCAGAATTGGCTACCCAAATGAAAATTTAGCGGGAGATTCAGACGAAAGTTTGTCGAGTCCACAATATGCAACGGCAGTCGGGCTTTTGATGAACGGTCTAAATAAAATTGAAAAAGCGAAAAAAGCCAAAATGGCACAACATCATTTTCAGGAAAAACCGAAAACTGAAGAGGTCAAAGAAGATGTAAAAAAAGAAACAATTATCGAAGAAGAATTTAAAGAACCTAAAAAATCCATTTTTGAAAAATGGGGAGACAAATTTAGGGACTTTTTAGACAATGCCGAATAATTAAAAAAAATTAATATTAGAATAATTCAATAAATATATATTATGAGCAGTTCAGACTTTAGCAACATTTCATTTGATTTACCAAAAAATCAGTCCAACGTTATAAAAGTTATTGGAGTTGGCGGCGGAGGCAGCAACGCCGTAAACCATATGTATTTACAAGGAATTGACGGCGTTGATTTCGTAATTTGTAATACTGACGCGCAGGCATTGCAAAACAGTCCAATACCTACAAAAATTCAATTGGGTGTTTCATTAACCGAAGGATTGGGCGCTGGCGCAAACCCGGAAGTTGGTGAGCAGGCGGCCATGGAAAGCATTCAGGAAATTAAAACAATGTTGTCATCCAATTCAAAAATGGTGTTTATCACTGTGGGAATGGGGGGAGGAACAGGAACTGGTGCCGCTCCGGTAATTGCGAGAGTTTCCAGGGAGCTAGATTTGCTAACCATTGGTATTGTAACTATTCCTTTCGGTTTTGAAGGTAAAATGCGTAATGACCAAGCTTATAAAGGGATTGAAAAATTGCGTGGCTATGTAGATTCCTTAGTGGTTATTAACAACAACAAATTGAGAGAAGTGTATGGGAATCTTGGTTTTAAAGCCGGATTTTCAAAAGCTGATGAAGTGCTGTCCACAGCAGCTCGAGGAATTGCTGAAGTAATTACACACCACTACACGCAAAACATCGATTTAAGAGATGCTAAAACAGTACTTTCAAATAGCGGAACTGCCATTATGGGATCTGCAAGCGCCTCTGGTGAAAACAGATCGGAAATTGCGATTTCTAAAGCACTGGATTCACCTTTGTTAAACGACAATAAAATTACAGGCGCCAAAAATGTGCTGTTGTTAATTGTTTCTGGATCCGAGGAAATTACCATTGATGAAATAGGTGAAATCAACGACTATATTCAGGCAGAAGCCAAGTCAAACGTAAATATTATTATGGGTGTTGGCGAAGATGAATCCTTAGGCGATGCCATTTCAGTAACCATTGTAGCCACAGGTTTTAATAAAGACCAACAACATGAAATTTCAAATACCGAAGCCAAAAAAATAATTCATACGCTTAACGATGAACAAGAGGCTACGTTTGATTTTTTTGAAAATAAAAATAGAGATTATCCAATCAAACAAGCCAATCATAAAATTATAGAAATCCCCCAAGTTGAGGATAAAATAGTGTATGATTTGGGTGATGATATAGATGAAGAAGAAGTAGAAGATTTTAAGATTATTTCAACCTCAGAATTTATCAAAAATATTGAAGTGGTTTATGAAGAAATTGCACAGAGCACAGACAATGATTTTATAATTACGTCATTCACTCAGCAAATAGAGGAACCTATTCAACAGGTTGAAGAAGAAAAACAAATTTCATTTACGTTTGATTTGCCGCTTTCAGAATTCAAAAATAAACCAAAAGTTGAAGCGCAAAAAACCAATATCGATGCCATTGAAGTTAATGACCATCAACATATAAGTGTAATAAAAAAAGTGGAAGAGGATATTTATTTCACTTTGGAAGATTACGCAGAGTTGGAAGACAATTTAACAAAAGCAGTCAAACCGGTAGTTAGAGAGGTGAAATCAATGATTGAAGATGAGATGAATTTTACTTTGAGCTCAAAATCTGAAATAGATGTAAAAGAATATGAAGTGGTTGATTATAAAGAGGTTTCTCCGTTAGATCTGACCATAGCCGAATTACAGCAAAGAGCAGCTGACAGAAGAGAGAAAATGAAAAATTTTAATTACAAGTTCAGCAATAAATTAAGCAAAAATATTGATGAAATGGATAAAGAACCGGCTTATAAAAGAATGGGAATTGAATTGGACCAACCCAATCATTCTTCTGACTTTTATCAGTCTAGGACAACTTTACAAATTGACGACACAGATGCGATTCAATTTCGTTCAAACAACTCTTTTCTGCATGATAATGTAGACTAAAATGTGGCCCAAAGACAAAAAAACTTAGATTTTTTTCTAAGTTTTTAACTCGAAAATCTTCTCATAATAATGAAGATTTTCGAGTTCTTTTTTTTTATCTTTACCCAATAAAATGAAATGATTATGAGTTTACAAGAAAAGATAATGGATAAGATGAAAGAGGCGATGAAAACCAAAGACAAAGTTGCTTTGGAATCGTTACGAGCCATTAAATCTGAATTGTTATTGATTCAAACAAAAAGTGCCGCTTCCGAGGAATTGACCCAAGATGATGAAATAAAACTGCTTCAAAAATTGGTAAAACAAAGAAAGGACAGCGCCGCAATTTATAAAGAACAAGGCAGAGAAGATTTGGCCGGGCCAGAATTGGCGCAAGTGGAAGTAATCTCGCAATTTTTACCGGTGCAAATGAGTGAAGAGGATGTGAAAAATGCGGTTGCTGAAATTATAAAATCAGTGGGCGCCACTTCCATGAAAGATATGGGAAATGTGATGGCGGAAGCTTCAAAACAATTGGCAGGCAAAACCGACGGAAAATCAATTTCCACAGCAGTAAAGCAATTATTGGGATAAAATTGAGGTTTTTGAATTCAATATCTTTTGATTTCAAAAGTTTAATAAAATTCTAAAATTTAATATTAGTTTTTAAAGGGAAAATTGCTAAAGCAATCCTGAAAACTTCACTAAATTTGCAAAACTAAATGGCCTCGTGGCGCAACTGAATAGCGCACTGGATTTCGGCTCCAGCGGTTGCAGGTTTGAATCCTGCCGAGGTCACGAATAAATCAACAAAAAGTTGAAAACAAAGCAAGCTAAAAATAAAAGCTTGCTTTATTTTTTTAGCTTGTGTCGTTTTCTTTTGTTGATTTTCAAAGCGGAGCTTTGTCAGGATCATTGGAGATAATCCTGTGTAAAACAAAGCTGGCTTTATTTTTTTAGCTTGTGTCGTTTTCTTTTGTTGATTTTCAAAGCGGAGCTTTGTCAGGATCATCGGAGATAATCCTGTGTAAAACAAAGCTTGCTTTATTTTTTTAGCTTGCGTCGTTTTCTTTTGTTGATTTTCAAAGCGGAGCTTTGTCAGGATCATTGGAGATAATCCTGTGTAAAACAAAGCTTGCTTTATTTTTTTAGCTTGTGTCGTTTTCTTTTGTTGATTTTCAAAGCGGAGCTTTGTCAGGATCATCGGAGATAATCCTGTGTAAAACAAAGCTTGCTTTATTTTTTTAGCTTGTGTCGTTTTCTTTTGTTGATTTTCAAAGCGGAGCTTTGTCAGGATCATCGCAGATAATTTTTTAGTTTAAATTCTAGTAAGCCCTATTTATTAATGAGATATGTTATTTATAAGTAGCAAAATATAAGCAGATTAACCATTTGTACTCAATTTTAAAAATGAAAGGAATAATTCAGATAATCAGATAATATGAATACATTTGCACGAAATTTGAAAACAACATATATGAAGCGTATCAATGAGTACAAAAAAATTTTTAAAATTGAAGGAGAAATTAATCTGAAAGAACTGAAAACTGCTTACAGAGGACTAGTGAAAGAATGGCATCCAGATAAATTTCAGGACGAAGAAAAAAAGCATGAAGCAGGAATCATAAGCACTAAAATTATTGATGGCTACCACTTTTTAGTAAGTATAGCCCCAGAAACTAAAGAGTCCAATTTAATAGAATATGCTAATCTAACTTTTGAATCAAAAATTGAAAACTTCCACCATAAAAGTATGCTCTTGGAAATTACGTTTGCTTGTGGAACCACCTACGAATATTTTGGCGTGAACCAAAACCTTTTTACCAAATTCGTAAATAGTGGTCAGCGATCTAATTTTGCCAAAAGAAAATTATATAATTCTTTCCTTTACAGAAAGTCAAAAAAAGCTGCCTAATAGCTTAACTTGTATTTTTATGGCAATGGGCCCGATTCAATATCGTGCTCATTATTTTCAAAATTAATTAGAAATTTGTCTAAAATACTCGTTTCAGACTGGATTGAAAGACATTTTTGATTTTTTAGATAAAGAATCATAGGAAAATAATGAATCAACTTTTCTCTGATTCATTTTTTAATTTCCGACACTTCACATTAATTTGCCGTCCATGCCAGCTCTTTTAAAATTCAATACGGGTTCAAGCTTTTTTTAAATACAGAATCGTTTGCATTAAAAAAACGGAATTAGTATGTCTTTTTTTAACTATTGTTCGTACATTTGCGAACAATAATTAAGAAATAATGATTAAAACCACTTTAAAGTCAGATTATTTTACCGCAGAGCAAGAACAAACTGCACGATTTGCGAAAGCATTGGGGCATCCTGTTCGAATAGCCATTTTGCAATTGCTGAATTCCCAAGCTTGTTGTTTTCATGGCGATATGGCCGAAGAACTTCCCATCGCAAAATCTACGCTTTCTCAACATTTAAACGAACTAAAAGATGCGGGTCTTATTCAAGGTGATGTTACGCCGCCATCAACTAAATATTGCGTCAATAAAGACAATTGGGAATTGGCAAAAAAACTTTTAAATGATGTGTTGAAATAATTTTTTTAAATTTATGTTCGTAGTTTTGCGAATTACGAATAAATATTTATAAATTTGCATAAAATATAAATAGGATGTTTGATTGGATACAACATTTTGCTGATTGGCTTATTTATGCTGTTTTTGGGATTGGTGCCGAAACCCATTTAGGTATAGCTCTTAATTTCTTCGTATATGATACCCTGAAGATCTTAATTTTACTTTTCGTTATTGTTTTCTTGATGGGAATTGTCAACACTTATTTCCCGATTGAAAAATTGAAAGATTACCTAAATCGTAAAAAACTTTATGGTTTAGAGTACTTTTTTTCTTCAATTTTTGGCGCTATTACCCCATTTTGCTCTTGTTCATCTGTTCCATTATTCATTGGGTTTGTGCAGGGCGGAATACCTTTAGGAGTAACTTTTTCGTTTTTAATCACTTCTCCATTGGTAAATGAAGTTGCCATCGCTATGTTTTTGGGAATGTTCGGGTTAAAAGCCACCTTGATTTATGCCGGCTCTGGAATTTTATTGGGAACTTTAGGTGGCTGGTTGTTGGGGAAATTTAATTTAGAACCACTTTTGTCTGATTGGGTGAAGCAAATTATGGCCAAATCGCAGGCTTCCTCTGATGCATATGATGAAGAAAAAAGAACCTTTAAACAACGGCTTCCGGAAATCACCAGAAGCGCCTGGGATATTGTAAAAGGCGTGTTGATTTATGTAATTATAGGTATTGCCATTGGTGCAGCGATGCACGGTTACGTTCCAGAAAATTTCTTTGCAAAATATTTGGGCAGCGGCGCTTGGTGGACAGTTCCTTTAGCGGTTATCGTAGCCGTTCCTATGTATGCAAATGCTGCAGGTATTGTGCCGGTAATCCAAGTGTTTGTGGCAAAAGGCGTTCCCATCGGAACCGCCATTGCCTTTATGATGGCCACGGTTGGACTTTCAATTCCGGAAGCCACACTGCTGAAAAAAGTAATGACTTGGAAGTTAATTGCCATTTTCTTTTCAGTAATAACGGTATTTATCATCATTTCAGGTTATTTATTTAATATTTTATTGTGATAAATTCTCAAAAGAGTATAGATTAGGAATAATTTGAATTATAGAAATTGTAACTAATTTATGAAGTCGATTAAAAAGGCTTAGTCGATGCAAAATATCGAAAATTAATGATGAATTGTTTTGCGCATTTTTAAATATATCGTAATATTGCAATGTGATGATGTAAGTTTTATATGAATATTCCCTTTTTCCCAAGAAATATGCTGTTAGCGACATTTCTTAATTTTTACATCAAAAAACAAATCTTAAAACAAATTTAATATGGGCGTAACAAAAACCGAATTATTTAGTGAAACGCAAAACCAACTGGCAGCAGTGGCGAAAGTTTTTGCACATCCTGCCCGTGTGGCAATTATTGAATATTTACTCAAGTCCGACACCTGTTTTAACGGACATTTAGTCGAGGAATTGGGTTTGGCGCAAGCAACTATCAGCCAACATTTGATGGAGTTAAAATCGAGCGGAATTATTCAAGGCACTGTTGAAGGTGTTTCGGTAAGTTACTGCATCAATCCTGAACGTTGGGATGAAATTAAAGGGTTGTTCAGTAAATTATTTGAAAGCTTTCAAGCCCCTAATTGTTGCAATGATTGTAAATAATATTAATTTTTTTAAAATTTAAAATGATGACAACTTCCGAAGAACTAAAGAAAATCGTGCAGGAAAAATACAGCGAAATAGCTTTACAAAATGCAGACGGCGCTTCATGCTGCGGCAGCGGCGGTTGCGGCAAACCCGAAGCTTACAGTTTAATGAACGAAGATTATTCACATATAGAAGGTTACAATGCCGAAGCCGATTTAAGCTTGGGTTGCGGACTTCCAACGCTATTTGCCAAAATCCAGCAAGGAGATACCGTAATTGATTTGGGATCGGGTGCCGGAAACGATTGTTTTGTGGCACGACACGAAACGGGAGAAACCGGAAAAGTTATCGGAATCGATTTTACGGAAGCGATGATCAATAAAGCGCGAACAAATGCTGAAAAATTAGGTTATAACAACGTTGAATTTAGACAGGGAGATATTGAAAAAATGCCTGTTTCAGACGATGTTGCCGATGTAATTGTGAGTAATTGTGTCCTTAATTTGGTGCCTGATAAAGCAAAAGTGATTGCAGAAATCTATCGGGTATTAAAGCCTGGCGGCCACTTTAGCATTTCCGATATTGTTTTGGTGGGTGAATTGCCCGAAAAACTGAAACAAGATGCAGAAATGTACGCCGGTTGCGTGGCAGGCGCAATCCAAAAAGAAACCTACATAAATTTAATTGCTGCAAGCGGTTTTGTTGATATAAAAATTCAAAAAGAGAAGGCTATTTTGCTTCCCGATGAGATCTTAAAAAACTATTTAAATGAAGAAGCGCTTGCTTCATTTAAAAATTCCAATAGAGGAATCTTCAGTATCACAGTTTTTGCGCGTAAACCCGATTGCCGCAAACCCGGCAATGGTTGCTGTTAATCAATAAAAATAGTCAAGATAAAAGTAACTAAGTAAGGGAAATCATCAAATAAATTAAAGTATTCACACTCAACTTTTAAAAATTCACACCATGACCATCGAAGAAATAAAAAATCATTTAAGCAATTTAAAAACTATTGCTTTTCAGTTGCCAAATGGCAATTTAGTGCCAAACCATTTCCATGTAACAGAAGTTGGCAAAGTAACAAAGCATTTTATTGATTGTGGCGGAACACTTAGAAATGAAGTGGTTGCCAATTTTCAGTTGTGGGAAGCCAACGATTACGACCACCGTTTGCATCCTGAAAAATTAATAAACATTATTGAACTGTCCGACAAATTGCTAAACCTTGGAAATTTAGAAATTGAAGTGGAATATCAAGGGGAAACCACAGGAAAATACGGACTCGATTTTGACGGGACAAACTTTTTGTTGACTGCAAAAAATACAACTTGTTTAGCACAGGATTCTTGTGGTGTTCCGCAAGAAAAATCAAAAGTTAAATTGTCTGATTTACAATCAAAACAATCTGTCTGCTGTGAGCCAAATTCTGGATGTTGTTAAAATAAAAAACTAAAATACGATGCTAATTAAACAAATTGAAAATACCATTGCTTTATTAAATTTGGAGACTATTTCCAATGAACGCAAGCAAACGCTGCAGCTTTTAATTGATTACATTCAATCTAAGGTTTCAGAAAACAATAATGCAAACCTCAATTTCATTTGCACGCACAATTCGCGAAGAAGCCATTTATCGCAAGTTTGGGCACAGGCGGCTGCACATTTTTACAACATAAAAAATGTTCATTGCTATTCGGGAGGTACAGAAGCCACAGCGCTTTTCCCGATGGCTGCAAAAACATTGGAAAACGCGGGTTTTGAAATCCTAACATTATCAGAAGGAAAAAATCCGGTTTATGCCATTAAATTTGCTGAAAATTCACATCCAGTTATTGGTTTTTCCAAAACTTTTGATGATGCTTTTAATCCGCAAAGTGAATTTGCAGCAATCATGACTTGTTCCCAAGCTGATGCCGGCTGTCCGTTTATTCCGGGAGCAGAAAAGCGAATTCCTGTAAAATATGACGATCCAAAAGCTTTTGACAACACACCCCAACAGGCTGAAAAATATCAAGAACGAAGCAACCAGATTGCCACTGAAATGCTGTTTGTTTTTTCAAAAGTAAAAAATAAATAAATGTTGAATGTTGGATTTTAAATTATAAATTAATATTCAAAAATTACAATTTAACAATTAATATAAAAATGTTATGAAAGAAAATATTATACAAGAAAAAAGTTTTGATTTTGCTTTGTTAACAATTGAAATCTACATAAAAATGAAACTTCAAAATGAATATGTGCTCTCAAAGCAACTTCTAAGGTCCGGAACAAGTATTGGAGCTAATGTTGAAGAAGCCTTGGCAGGTATTTCCAAAAAAGATTTTACCGCTAAAATGTCTATTTCCTCTAAAGAAGCAAGGGAAACAAAGTATTGGCTAAGGTTAATTGACAGAAGTAATATTGTTCAAATTGATGTTTCTCAACCACTAATAGAAATTGAATCAATCATAAACATTTTAACTAAAATTGTAAAAACAAGTCAAGAAAATTAATTAATCTGAATATTAAATTAAAAAATCCAACATTTAAAATCCAACATTCAAAATTTATAAAGTTCAATTATGAAAAAACTAAGCTTTCTAGACAGTTATTTAACCTTATGGATATTTATTGCGATGGCAATTGGTGTGGCAATAGGTTATTTTGTGCCATCATTTCCAACATTAATCGATTCATTCAGCAGCGGAACCACCAATATACCAATTGCGATTGGCTTGATTGTGATGATGTATCCGCCTTTGGCAAAAGTGAATTACGCCTTGCTGCCAAAAGTATTTACAAACGTAAAAATTCTTTCCATTTCTTTGGTATTAAACTGGATTATTGGTCCTGTTTTAATGTTCATTTTGGCCATTACTTTTTTGCAGGATTACCCGGAATATATGGTGGGTTTAATATTAATAGGCTTGGCGCGTTGCATAGCGATGGTGTTGGTTTGGAACGATTTGGCAGAAGGCAGCAGTGAATACGGCGCGGGTTTGGTGGCTTTAAACAGCATTTTCCAAGTGTTTGCCTATAGTTTTTATGCATGGCTTTTTATCACCGTTCTTCCGCCATATTTTGGTTTTGAAGGCGCCATTGTTGATATTTCCATAGCAACCATTGCCGAAAGTGTGGCAATTTATTTAGGACTTCCGTTTGTCATGGGAATTTTAAGTCGGTTAATTTTGGTGAAATTAAAAGGAGAAGATTGGTACAACAATAAATTCATTCCAACCATTTCGCCGCTTACCTTAATTGCTTTGCTTTTTACCATTGTGGTGATGTTTTCCTTAAAAGGAGAACTAATCGTTGAAATACCTATGGATGTATTGATTATTGCCGTGCCGTTATTAATATACTTTGTTATCATGTTTCTTATTGGGTTTTTTGTTACCAGAGCGATGGGATCAACCTACGATAAAACGGCAGCGGTGGCATTTACGGCAGCAGGAAACAATTTTGAATTGGCGATTGCGGTGGCGATTGCGGTGTTTGGATTGAACTCCGGACAAGCATTTGCGGGTGTTGTAGGACCTTTGGTTGAAGTGCCTGCATTGATACTTTTGGTGCGTGTTTCCTTTTGGCTGAAGAAAAAATATTTCAGCGAAACAATATTAAATAGTTGATATTCAATAATATATATTCAATAATATATATTCAATATTATTGTTGTTTTAAAAAAAATCATAAAAAATGATATCGGTCATCTTTTAAGCTGATTTCCAATCGTACTTTTACGATTGGAAATGAAAAAAGAAACCGAAAACAGTATCCATAAAAATGATTCCAAACAATTGGCTCGTTTTGCCAAAGCTTTGGGGCATCCAACGCGGATTGCGATTTTAAAGCATTTAGAAAGTCAATCTTGCTGTTTTACGGGCGATTTGGTGGAGATATTCCCTTTGGCGCAATCGACCATTTCGCAACATTTAAAAGAATTAAAAAATGCAGGGCTGATTCAGGGTGAAGTAAATCCGCCGAAAATAAAATACTGCATCAATAAAGAAAACTGGAAAACAGCAAAAGGATTGTTTCAAGGTTTTTTTGAATGATGTTTTTAGTACAGGCTGCGTTAGGGATTGAAGTGAAAATACTTTTTTGATTTGCCTTTTGGGCGAATTAAAAAAGATTGAAATGAAAAGCCCGGCCCGCCAGTTGGCGGGGAACGCCCACCAAAATAGTTATATTTTAACCCATAAATTACTAATTCAATAAAATATTAAAACATAAAAAATGAGCATAAACATTAAAATTCTGGGAACTGGTTGTCCGAAATGCAAACAAACGACCGCTGTGGTACAAGACGCAGTCACTGAAAATAAGATTGATGCCACGATTGAAAAAGTGGAAGATATTATGGAAATTATGAAATACAACGTGATGTCGACGCCAGCCGTGGTGATAAATGGTGAACTTAAAATTAGGGGAAGGGTGCCTTCAAAGGCTGAAATTACAGCACTTTTATTGGACAGTTCAGTGAAAAATGAATCAGACGCTTCCAATTGCGGTTGCTCAGACACGGGTTGTTGCTAAATATTTATGGCAATCTAAAAATATTTATTAAAAATTTAAATTTTTGAAAATGAAACAGTTTAGTATTTTATCGGCACTTATTATAAGTCTATTTTTATTTTCCTGCACAGGAAACTCGCAAAACAAAACTGCTGTAAAACAAGCAAAAGGAAACAGCATTGAGGTTATTGATTTTCACTCAACAAACAGGTGTATGACGTGTAAAGCCATTGAGGCAAACACAAAATATACGTTGGACACTTATTTTGCCGATGAATTGAAAAGCGGAAAAATAGTTTTAAAGATTGTGAATGTTGACAAAAAAGAAAATGAGCAATTTGCAGAAAAATTTGAAGCTACGGGAACAGCGCTTTTTTTAAACGTGATTAAAGACGGCAAAGAAAGCCACGTTGATTTAACCAATTTGGCATTTATGAAAGGCACCGATCAAAAAGCATTTTCTTTACAATTAAAGGAAACAATAGCCACGCAGCTTAAAAGTTTGTAAATGGAATTTTTGCAATCGCTGCTGGAGAATAACAATATTCCCATATTGTCGGCATTTGTGTTGGGGCTTATGACTGCCATTAGTCCTTGTCCGCTTGCGACAAACATAACCGCTACCGCCTATATTTCTAAAAACATTTCAAGTAAACGAAAGGTTTTTTTAAGCGGCATTTTATATTCTCTTGGCAGGGCATTTACGTATACAACCATTGGTTTAATATTGTTTTTTGGCGCCAGCAAATTTCATATTGCACGGTTTTTTAACCAAAATGGCGAAAAATATTTAGGTCCGCTGCTGATTATTATTGGGTTGATTATGCTGAATGTGATTCGGCTTAATTTCTTCGGAAAATCAAATTTTTCAGAAAAATTGTCGGAAAAATTTAAGGATAAAGGCTTGTTAGGTTCCTTTTTAATAGGCGCTGTATTTGCGTTGGCATTTTGCCCGTACAGCGGCGCTTTGTATTTTGGAATGCTTATTCCAATGACCATTTCAAGTGTTGACGGATTGTATTTGCCCATCATTTTCGCCTTCGGAACAGGATTGCCGGTACTGATATTTACATATTTACTGGCTTTTGCGGCAAGCAGCGTTGGATCATTTTATAATAAAATCACCAAAATTGAAAAAGCAATGCGCACTGTTGCAGGTGTTGTTTTTATACTGACGGGTATTTATTATGTCCTTATTTTTATGGAGGTTTTTTAAGTTTCAGGAAAAAGTAAAAGTGGCAGTTTTGTCATTATTACATCTTAATAAACGTTTGTTTATTATAGGTATTTAATTGTTACATTTCTTAAGTACTCCAATATGAAGCAGAATTCAAACAAAAACATAGCTTAAAAATAATCTTTCTTTTTTAATTGAATTTTTTCTTCAACAACAATTGAATGTCTTTATTTGAGCCATAAACCACTAAAACATCATCTTTTTCAAGAATAAGATCGGCTGAAGCTACACCTTGAACTTTTGTTTCTCTCAAACTACGGCCAACATTGCTTTTAACCTGTGAGCTTTTTATGGTGGTTAACACCAAAAGATTGTATTTTTTTTTGATGCCAATTTCAGCAAGAGTTTGCCCTTCATATTCTGGAGGAAGATTTATTTCCACAATACTGTAATCATCACTCAATTCAAAAGAATTAACTACCCCGGCCAAACACAATTTTTTAGCCCATCTTTCGGCGGTTTCTTCTTCAGGATGCACAATTTCATCTACACCAATGGCTTTTAGCACTTTTTCGTGCAAGGGATTAATGGCGCGGCTAATCAATCTTTTTACGTCTAAGTTTTTGAGTAAAGCAGTTACCATAATATTTGCACCTTGGTCTTCACCAATGGCAACAACCACAACATCGGTGTCTTTTAAAGGCAATCCTGATACCGTAAATTCATCGGTGGCATCCATGCAAATGGTATGCGAAACCTTTTCTTTTAATGCATCAACTTTATTCATCCGGGTATCAATACCAATAACTTCGTTGCCCTGAGAGGTTAACTTTTCTGCAAGAGAAGCGCCAAAATTTCCAAGTCCTATGATTATAAATTTCATCTGTTATAATTTTATTTTTTAGCGGGAACAGATGCTGTTCGCCATTAATCATTCCTTTGTATATCAAAATTTGTCAGGCTCGTTTCATGATTATTTTTTTTAGTTAATTGATGGTGATTTCTTCTGTTGGATAACGATAATTTTTATGTTTCACTTTTCTGATAACCGCAATTAGAATGGAAAGCATGCTCACCCTTCCAATAAACATTATCAGAAGAATTACAAACTTGCTTGGTGCGCTTAAACTTGCTGTGATGCCAATACTTAAGCCAACAGTGCTGTAAGCCGAAAAGCATTCAAAAGCGATACTTTTTAAATCTTTATCGCTGTCGAAAACTGAAATTGCGATAATGCCTGAACCAATAACAAATAACGACAATGAGATAACGGCGAATGCACGTCTTACTGAGATGTCAGAAATTTCTCTTCTATAAACCTCAATTCTTGTTTTTCCTTTGGCCAAACTCAAAAAGTTGAGGGTGGCAATGGCAAAAGTGCTTGTTTTTATACCACCACCCGTTGATGCCGGTGAAGCACCAATCCACATTAAAAGAAAAATAAGCATCAATGTTGAAAAATTTAAAGCAGCCATATCTACAGTGTTAAATCCTGCGGTTCTTGGAGTAGTCGCACCAAATAATGCAGTAACTACTTTACCAATTCCCGAATGTGGTGCCAATAAATTGTTGTATTCACTTAAATAAAACAAAACAGTTCCTATAATTGTTAAAGAGAACGTTGTAATTAAGGTAATCCGGCTATTTAAATTAAGCACCCAAGGTTTGTGTTGAATATTTTTTTTTGAAAAATTCTGAAATTTATTAATTATCCAGTATTTTGAATATTTTAGCACGTTAACCACAATTGGAAAACCAAGACCGCCAATTACAAATAAGACAATGATATAGAATTGCAACGCATAATTAAATCTAAATCCACTTTCATAAAGGCTGTTGGGCAATGTAGAAAAACCGGCATTGCAAAAAGCGGATACCGAATGGAATACCGCAAAAAAAGTGCGTTCAAAAATAGTGGGAAGCAAATCGTTATTTAAGGTGGTGTAAATCAGCAAACCACCAATAATTTCAATGGAAAAGGTAATTACAAGGATTCTTTTTAAGGTTGAAAAAACATCACTCAACTTTTGTGAATTTGTTAAATCGCTTAAAACCAACTGATTTTCATAATTTGAGCCACCTTTAAAGAAATAGCTAAAATAACTGGCAAAGGTAAGAATGCCGAGTCCTCCCAACTGAATCAGCAACAAAATAATGGTTTGGCCAAACTGCGTAAAAAAACTTCCTGTGTCAACAACAATCAATCCGGTAACACATACAGCGCTTGTAGAAGTGAATAGCGCGTCTAAGTAGGAAATTTCGGTATAAGTTGCATTGGGCAACATCAATAAAAAAGTTCCTATCAATATAATTCCAATAAAACTGGCGATAAATAATTGCGCCGGATTTAATAAAGTTCGATTGTAATTTATTTTCTGTTCGGCAAATTCTCTGATTAAAGTCAGCAGAATGGCGAATTTCAGCCAGTTGTCATTGTACAAAAAAGATAAGTGACGGTGCGCTTCCTGTGAAAAAAAATGTATAAATATGATGTAAATAATAACCAATAAACTGACGGCGTCAAATATAAAAACTTTGTCCTTGATGTTTTTTTTGAGGGTGATGTATCTGATTGCCGTTGCTAGAATACCCAAGGCTAAAACAACGAAATAATAACCGTTTATGAACTCTTGAATAGGATCGGTTTGGTCATAACCAAAGTCGGTAATTAAAACAAATAGCCCAATGAGGCTTAATAAAAAAGTAATTTGGAAAAACGTTTTAAAATTTAAAATTTGCTTTAGTATAGCGATCACTTTTAAGAGATTTTTCTAAAAATTTAAAACACAAAATTAGAATAAATTAAGCAACAATCAGGTTTTTTCTTCTACTATTGATTATTAGGACTTTAATTCTCCAAAAATTGCCTTTTAATCGATTTAAAATAATAAAAACCAATGCATATCAAAAGTTTCTAAAATTTAAATTCTTGTAACCCTGAAATAAAAAGTTATAGAAATTATCCTATCGCCAATTTTTTAAGCTCACTGATTGTTTTCAACGGATTTTTACTTTTAAAAATAAAATTTCCTGCAACAAAAGCATCAACGCCGGCATTCGAAAGTTTTTCAATGTTTTCATCGGTTACGCCGCCATCAACTTCAATAAGTGCATTGGAACTGGAAAATTCAATCAATGCTTTTAGCTGTTCCACTTTTTTGTAGGTATTTTCAATAAAACTTTGTCCGCCAAAACCCGGATTCACGCTCATCAGCAAAACCAAATCCAAATCGGTGATAATATCTTCCAAAACCGCAATTGGCGTGTGCGGATTTAAAGAAACGCCGGCTTTCATGCCTAGCGCTTTTATGGCTTGAATGGTTCTGTGTAAATGTGGACAAGCTTCATAATGAACCGTTAAAATATCGGCGCCAACATTTTTAAAATCTTCAAGAAATCTGTCAGGATCAACAATCATTAAATGCACATCCATTGTTTTTTTGGCGTGTTTTGAAATCGCTTTTATTACGGGCATTCCAAATGAAATGTTTGGGACAAAAACGCCGTCCATCACATCAATATGAAACCAGTCGGCTTCACTTTTGTTAATCATTTCAATATCGCGTTGTAAATTGCCAAAATCTGCGGCCAAAAGGGAAGGAGCAATAAATTTGTTCATTTTTTTCGATTGTTGTTTGTGCAAAAGTAGGTTTTATAAAGCAAAAAAAGAAAAACGCTTCAAAATTTTGAAGCGTTTTTCTTTTTAAGGCAATCCGTAAGTTTTAAAACCAAGGAATTTTATCCTAAATAGGTTTTTAAAATTTTACTTCTTGAAGTATGTTTTAATCTTCTGATGGCTTTTTCTTTAATTTGACGAACACGTTCGCGCGTTAAATCAAAAGTTTCACCAATTTCTTCAAGTGTCATCGGGTGCGTGTCGCCCAAACCGAAATACAACTGAACAACATCCGCTTCTCTTGGTGTTAATGTTTCCAAAGCGCGTTCAATTTCAACTTTTAAAGATTCGTGAAGCAACGCTTTATCCGGATTTGGAGATTCACCTGTATTTAAAACATCATACAAGTTAGAATCTTCACCTTCAATTAAAGGCGCATCCATCGATACGTGACGGCCCGAATTTTTCATCGATTCTTTCACGTCATTAACGGTCATATCTAATTTTTTTGCAATTTCTTCGGCAGATGGAGGTCTTTCGTTTTCCTGCTCTAAAAACGCATACATTTTATTAATTTTATTGATCGAGCCAATTTTGTTCAAAGGCAAACGCACAATTCTCGATTGTTCCGCCAAAGCCTGTAAAATCGATTGACGAATCCACCAAACCGCGTAAGAAATAAATTTAAATCCACGAGTTTCATCAAAACGTTTCGCCGCTTTAATCAATCCCAAGTTTCCTTCATTAATTAAATCGGGCAATGTCAATCCTTGATTTTGGTATTGTTTCGCCACAGATACCACAAAACGCAAGTTTGCTTTGGTTAATTTCTCCAAAGCCATTTGGTCGCCGGCTCTAATTTTCTGCGCCAATTCAACCTCTTGTTCAGCGGTAATTAAATCTACTTTTCCAATTTCCTGTAAGTACTTGTCTAAAGATGCGGTTTCTCTGTTGGTAACCTGTTTCGTTATTTTAAGCTGTCTCATGTAGTAGCGAATAATTTTTTAGTTAATATATAAGGTCTATAGTATTATACGTTGGATTCTTAAAAATGTTACAAAATAAATCACAAACAATTTTATTTGTTTCAAAAACAACGCAATTTATAGTAATATTTTGGGCCTGCCTGCCTTTTTGGTGGGCGTTTCCCGCCAGCTGGCGGGTCGCGCTTTCACTACTCGCATTTTTTTTGCGAAAAGCAAAAAAAAGTGCTCAAACAAACCGTTCAATCGCTAACGCAAATGGAATTAAGATTTAAGAATTACGTCCCGATAGCTCCTATGTTTGCAAAGTTATAAATTTAAAAAGAAGAAAGCTTTAAGTTTGTAATCATAAAGTGAAAAAGGATGAGAGTAGATCCGATAGCAAATAGCTCAAGAAGTATATTCGCCGATAGAAATTG
>Ga0209347_1000901_pt1 | contig 60088 bp, 61 predicted proteins | sample AutmiccommuBRH23_FD_187382 | JGI IMG/M metagenome (GOLD analysis project Ga0209347, IMG submission 187382) | Deep subsurface microbial communities from Mt. Terri, Switzerland - Autotrophic microbial communities BRH/23 (SPAdes) (version 2) | ecosystem: Environmental > Aquatic > Deep subsurface >... | reverse complement strand
TCGCCCCGCCCGTCTCAGCCAGCACTTTCGTGATCGCCGCCGTCAAAGACGTCTTGCCATGGTCGACATGTCCAATCGTCCCAATGTTGCAGTGCGGCTTCGTGCGTGAAAACTTTTCCTTGGCCATCGCCGTGCTCCTTTAAAGAGTTCCTATGCCCGCAGCGTTCGAGATCAGGCGTATTTCGCCTGGACCTTCTTCGACTCCGCCTCGGGGACTTGTTCGTAGTGATCGAATTGCATCGTGTAGCTGGCGCGTCCCTGCGTGAATGAGCGCAGCTGGTTGACGTAGCCGAACATATTGGCGAGCGGCACCATGGCGTTGATCACCACGGCGTTGGCGCGCATGTCCTGACCCTGAATCTGTCCGCGACGCGAATTCAGATCGCCGATGACCGAGCCGGTATATTCCTCCGGCGTCACCACCTCGACCTTCATGATCGGTTCGAGCAGCACCGAGCCGCCCTTCTGCAGCGCCTCGCGCGTCGCGGCGCGCGAGGCGATTTCGAAGGCGAGCACCGACGAGTCGACGTCATGGAAGGCGCCGTCGATGAGCGTCGCCTTCAAATCGACGACCGGGAAGCCGGCGAGAATGCCCGACGTCGTCACCGACGCAATGCCCTTGTCGACGCCGGGGATATATTCCTTCGGCACCGCGCCGCCGACGATCTTGCTTTCAAACTCATTGCCCTTGCCGGCTTCATTGGGTTCGAAAATAATCTTCACGCGCGCAAACTGACCGGTGCCGCCGGTTTGTTTCTTATGCGTATAGTCGATTTCCTGCTTGCGTCCGAGACGCTCGCGATAGGCGACCTGCGGCGCGCCGATGTTGGCGTCGACCTTATAGGTGCGCTTGAGGATGTCGACCTTGATGTCGAGGTGCAGTTCGCCCATGCCCTTGAGGATGGTCTGCCCGCTCTCCTGATCGGTCGACACGCGAAACGAAGGATCTTCCGCGGCGAGCTTCTGCAGCGCGACGCCGAGCTTCTCCTGATCGGCTTTCGACTTCGGCTCGATGGCGATCTCGATGACGGGGTCCGGGAACTCCATGCGCTCCAGGATCACCGGCTTCTGCTGGTCGCACAGCGTATCGCCGGTGCGCGTGTCCTTGAGGCCCGCGAGCGCGACGATGTCGCCGGCGTATGCTTCCTTGATGTCTTCGCGGTTATTGGCGTGCATCAGCAGCATGCGGCCGATGCGCTCCTTCTTCTCCTTCGTCGAATTCAGCACCGTGGTGCCGGATTCGATCTTGCCCGAATAGACGCGGGCGAAGGTGATCGTGCCGACGAAGGGGTCGTCCATGATCTTGAAGGCGAGCATGGAGAAGGGCTCGGAATCGAGCGGCTTGCGGTCCAGCTCCTCGCCCGTGTCGACGTCGACGCCCTTGATCGCCTCGCGATCGACCGGCGACGGCAGATAATGCACGACGGCGTCGAGCAGCGGCTGCACGCCCTTGTTCTTGAAGGCCGAGCCGCAGAAAATCGGGATGAAGGCGATCTTGCGCACCGCGGCGCGGATGAGCCGGTGCAGGGTTTCCTCGTCCGGCTCCTGGCCGTCGAGATAGGCCGCCATGGCGTCGTCGTCCATTTCGACAGCGGCTTCGATGAGCGTCGTGCGATATTCCTTGGCCTTGTCGAGAAGATCGGCGGGGATTTCCTCATCGTGATACTTCGCGCCAAGGCCCTCGTCCTCCCAGACGACCGCCTTCATGCGCACGAGATCGATGATCCCCTTGAAATTCGACTCGGAGCCGATCGGCAATTGCGCGCAGATCGGACGGCCGCCGACGCGGGTCTTGATTTCCTCGACGCAGCGGTCGAAGTCGGCGCCGATCTTGTCCATCTTGTTGACGAAGACGATGCGCGGCACATTGTATTTGTCGGCCTGACGCCAGACGGTCTCGGTCTGCGGCTCGACGCCCTGATTGCCGTCGAGCACGCAGACGGCGCCGTCGAGCACCCGAAGGCTGCGCTCGACTTCGATGGTGAAGTCGACGTGGCCGGGCGTGTCGATGATGTTGAGGCGCTTGCCGTTCCAGAAGGTCGTCGTCGCGGCCGAGGTAATCGTGATGCCGCGCTCCTGCTCCTGCTCCATCCAGTCCATCGTCGCGGCGCCTTCGTGCACCTCGCCGATCTTATGGCTCTTGCCGGAGTAGTAGAGGATGCGCTCCGTCGTCGTCGTCTTGCCCGCGTCGATGTGGGCCATGATGCCGAAGTTACGGTAGTCCTCGATCGGATGAGAGCGGGCCATAACAATTGTCCTCGTGAAAGCTCGTGCTGCGCGCTACCAGCGGTAATGCGAGAAGGCGCGGTTGGCCTCCGCCATGCGATGCGTGTCTTCGCGCTTCTTCACCGCGGCGCCGCGGTTGTTGGAGGCGTCGAGCAGCTCCGCCGACAGACGGTCGACCATGGTCTTGTCGTTGCGGGCGCGCGCCGCGGTGATGATCCAGCGGATCGCCAGCGCCTGACGGCGTTCGTTGCGCACTTCGACCGGCACCTGATAGGTGGCGCCGCCGACGCGGCGTGAACGCACCTCGATCGCCGGCGCGACATTTTCGAGCGCGGTCTTGAAGACGACAAGCGGATCGCTCTTGGCCTTGCTCTCGACCTGGTCGAGCGCGCCATAGACGATCTGCTCGGCGACGGACTTCTTGCCGTCGTACATGATCGAGTTCATGAATTTCGCGAGAACGACGTCGCCAAATTTGGCGTCTTCGATCACTTCCCGCTTTTCGGCCCGGTGGCGACGAGACATCGAACGGCTCCTTACTTCGGACGCTTCGCGCCGTATTTCGAACGGCGCTGCTTGCGGTCCTTGACGCCCTGCGTATCGAGGACGCCGCGCAGAATGTGATAGCGAACGCCGGGAAGGTCCTTCACGCGGCCGCCGCGGATCATGACCACGGAGTGCTCCTGAAGGTTATGGCCTTCGCCGGGGATGTAGCCGATGACCTCGAAGCCGTTGGTCAGGCGCACCTTGGCGACTTTACGCAGCGCCGAATTCGGCTTCTTCGGCGTCGTCGTATAGACGCGGGTGCACACGCCGCGCTTCTGCGGACACGACTGCAGATGGCGGGCCTTTTCGCGATAGGTCGGCGCCTGGCGCGGCTTGCGGATCAACTGGCTGATCGTCGGCATTCAATAAAGTCCTTCGCGGATTGCGAACGGCGGATGTCATGGTGATCCCGTCGCGCACAGCCTTGAGGCATGCGCAAACGAGCGAAGCGCCGATGGCCGTAGAGGCCAAGGCGCTTCTAACGCAGAGGACCCCGGAGACCGGGATCGTGCCTTCCTGCCCATCGCTTCCGCGAAGGGATGATTACCAATTACATTTGGCGGTCACAGGCAAGGCGACAGCGTTTAGTTCCGAAGTGTCCCGAGCGAGACGCTCAAGCGACGGCATGGAGCTACGGCCTGTCGAAAGTGGGCGGAACCTAATCGCGGCGCTGCGCGGCGTCAAGCGAGAATCTATTGCGAAACGCATAATTATTGATGCCCTGGTCAATAGCGGAAATGCTGGGACGGCCGCTCCAAATCGCGCAGCAATGCGAGAACCGGCGCAACTTTCTCGCCCAGTTCCTCTCCCAGCTTTTCCGATGGTCGCGTGCACTCAACTGATTTCCAAGCGGCCAAGAAAGTCGAGTAGGTGACGTTGATTGCGCTCGCAACCCCGAACGTACGCGCCCGCGCCGGTCGTCGCGCAAGCGGGTCGGCGGGCACGGAGACTCCGCTACTTTCGGCTCTAATCGCGATGATTTCTTGGCTTGTAAGTTCGTGATCAATATCGCGCAACTGCCGAACTACCTCCGAATCAAAAACATCAGGAGACAGTTCAATTGCGTCAACAAAGGCGGCGACCGATTCCTCGGGCAGGGGCACCGATAATCTTGCCCGTTGCACGTCCTCATAAAAGCGCTCGACGCCCTCGTAATATACGCAAAAGCTTTGATGCGCGAGGAAGAATCCCGTCAACCGCTCCGCAAATGCTGCAGGCAGAATATTCTGATCCGCTTCGAAAAGCCCGCGAATGACACGCGCTTCGCTATCCGCGATCAACATATTTCCTTTGCCGGGTTCCGTCGGCAGGGCGGCGCGGTAGCTTTCAAAGCAGCCGCGATAATCGCTACGAACGCTGGATTCCACCATCTTGAGCTGCGACAAAATGCTTTCAGCCACCCTCACGCATTCGTCTAGAAGCTGGTCATGCTCAAGCTGCTTTTTTCCGCTGCTAATCTGGGGAATATTCGGCGCGCCAGGAATAGCGATGACTTTATTCTCTGCGTCCAAATCGACGGCGATCGGCGCGGTCACGCCTTCGACGGGGACCGGCAGCAGCAATTCCAAGATAGAACGCTTGAAGCTTTCATTTGCGTTGGGGTCGTCGCGATATCGCTGAGCCAATTGCCGCGCGCGAATCATGTCTCCCCCGGAAACGGCTGCGCGCACGGCGCCTCTGCGGGCGATCATACCCTCGAAATCGTCGGCGGGCAGCCGTTCGGCGATCGCCTCCTCCAGCAATGAAACCTCTGCGAAAGCGGACTTCGCCTCGGGTCCATAGGGGTCGGACGCGCCCTCCGCTTCCCAGATTGCGCGGCTCACCTCGCTGTAGAGTTCGTCGATGGCCATATCGGAGATAGTTTTGATCCCGGCTGTCATTGCGTCAACCCATCGCCGTTTGCAGCGTCGCCAGCCGCGCCCGAGGCGGCCCGAATTCGACGACGCAGGCCGCTTTTATGTCCGGCTCCTTTTCGAGTTCCTTCAGCCAGCAGCGCCCGACCTGGAGCAGTTTCTCCTTCAGCCGGGCGGAGTCCGTCTCCGCGGCGCCGCTCACCTCCAGCGCCACGAGGCTCCTGGCGGCGGCTCCAGTCCCCTCTGCCGACAGCAGATAATCCGCATACTCGCCCTGTTGTAGGCGCCGCAGGAAGCACCAGCGCATTTTCTTGCCAGCGATGACGAGCGATACGGCCTCGGCCCCGTCCTCGGTGTTGCGCTTCCGGTCCGTCTGATGCGCGATCTCCAGTTCGACTGGGGTCCAGCATAGGGCGAGGCGCTCGCTTGCTTCATTGATCTGCGCTTCAAGAAGGACGCCGGGCGCGTGACGCCGCAGTTGAAGAGACAATCCGGCGTGCATGACAAGCGGCGACAAGACCTTATTATGCAATTTTGGGTGAGAATTACCGAGTAATGTCAAGTCCAAATCCATATTCGATCCCTCGCGCAACTTACGCCCGCCGCCTTATGCGTTCGGCAAAAAAGACTTCAAAAACTCGATCACCGGCCCAGCATGTTCCCCGAGTTTCTGCGCCGCCTCGTCCCAGCCCTTGATCGCCGCCGCCATGTCCTTGCCCTCGCGGAAGACGCGGTAGACCGCGTTGATCGTGCTGGTGAGCGAATAGGCCTGCGTCTTTTCCGGGTCCGGCGCGTCGATCGGGTCGGGCCGGGGCGCGAGAACGCCCGGCTCAAGCTGGGGCGCGGGCGCCGCGGGATGCGGCGCGAAATCTTCCTCGACCTTGTCGATGCCGCGCGAGACGGAGGGCTCGAAAATATCGGGCGTATATTCGCGCACGGTTTCGACAAAGCCCGCGATGGCGTCCCTCGGCAGCGGCGCGGACAAGGCGCCGCTTCGCACATCGTCATAGAAACGGCCGACGCCCGGATAGAAGGGACGCAGCGCGATGTGAAACTCCAGAATGCGATTGAGCCGTTCGGCGAGCGCGCGCGACAGAATATTGACGTCTTCCTCGAACAGCCCGCGCAGAACCCGCGCCTCGGCGTCGGCGAGCAGGAGATTGCCGCCGCCCGGCGCCGCCGGCAGTTCGTCGAGATAGGTCTCAAGCAAAAGCCGGTAGTCCGGCCGGGCGTTGAAGCGCTGCGCGGCCAGATCGGCGAGCAAACGTTCAACTGTCTTGCGACAGGCGTCGAGCCGGTCGCGATGGTCATGGTCGCTCCCGGCGAAGGGAAAGATGGGCGTGTTCTGCGGCCCGGCGACGACGGCGATGCGATGCGCGGCGTTCCAGCCGAAGTCGAAGGGCGCCGAGATGTTTTCGATCGGGTTCGGTATCGGCTTCGGCGCCAGCGCCCGCAGAATCGCCTGCCGGCGCGCCTCGCCCGAAAGTCCGACAAGGTCGACGTAATTGATCTGACTCTCGAGCGCGTTGAGATTAGTTTTCCGCACCAGCAGCGGGAGGATTCTTCGCCCGGCGCCGCTGGGGTCGTGGTTATAGGCGGCGGCCCATTCCGCCTGACAATGGTTTGACGCCTCGTAGGCCGGCGACAATAAAGCGACGAACCTTCGCGAGGACTCCAGTCCCTGTTGCATCTCCCGGACAAAATTATTGCCGGGCGCGATGTCCTTGAACTGCGCGAAGGTCGAGTGGCCCGCCTGTTCGAGAATGCCGGCGATCTCGCGGGCTTCGGCTTCGTCCTTGTTGCTGTAGCTGATGAAGAAGTCCCAATGGTTGTTCGCTGGATCGCGGCGCTCCTTGGCGGGTCGAGCCTCTTGCAGCTCGGCGATCCGCCGGCCGAGGTCGGCGTTCTGTTCGGCGACGTCCTTTTCTCGCGGATCGATGGGGAGCGTTGCAAACAACAATTCGATGTTTTCCGGCGCTTCCACTCCGTCGAGGCGGCGCTGATACCAGTCGCGCCAGGGCCGCCAATGCGGCTCCTTCAAGGCGCCCAGCAGTATGCTGTAGTTCTCCTGCGCCCACTTCGGAGGCGCCTTTCCGAGCCAAAGCTTTTCGCTGGCGAGAACGCGTGGCACACCGGATTTTAGCCAGTTGGCGTCGGCCGAGACCGCTGTCCACATAGCTTCGGGGGAGGCGGAGGTGTCGGCGCGGGCGGAGGCAGCGAAGGCGTAGGCGGCCGCGAGAGCGGCGTAGGCGGAGGCCTCGGGGGCTGAAGCGGTGGCACGGGCAGCGTAGGTGGAGGCATCGAGGGCGGCGTAGGCGGAGGCGTAGGCGGAGGCGGCATAGGCGGCAAGGTCGGCGTAGACACGAAGTTCATGAGCGCGGGTCGGATATTTGGCTGCGATCCGTGCCGCTGCGCTCGACCAAAAGGACACGAAAGTCAACGATGCGAAACGGCGTTGGTCACGCTTCGCAATTTGATACAGCAGCGGCAAAACGCGCAAGGCCGCGCGCGCGGCGATGACGACGCTCACCTCGCGCGGCTGCTTCTCCAGCCACGCCTCAAGTTCCTGGCGATTGGTGAACTTCAATTCGCCGTCTGAAATGTCGTTCATCGAAATCTCCGCGACGCTCAAGATGCGGAGCATTTCCCCGCCTTGCAAGCGGGCCGTCATTCGCGTCGCGCACCGCGCGCCGCCGGAATTGCGTGGGCAACGTCGATGTTTGGGCTTTGCTCTGGACGCCCGTTTTCGCTGACGGCGCGGCGCCGAACGCGCCGCAAATCGTCGCAGCCGGCGCCGGAGCCGTTTAACGCCGCCGCGAAAGCCGGTAAGCTCACGCTGAACAGCCAAAAATCAGGGAGGAACCGATCGAATGAGCCACGTCGCCCATGAGCTGCATGAAGAATTTCCGGAGCAGGCCGAGGCCATTCACGCCTTAAAGGCCAACAACGCTCACTTTGCCCGCATCGCCGAAGAGTATCACATGCTCAATCGCGCCATTCACCGCATGGAGACCAATGTCGAACCGGCGGACGACGCGACGATCGAGGACCTCAAGAAGAAGCGGCTCGCGCTCAAGGACGAGATCGCCGGCGCCCTCGCCACGGCGTAAGTCGCGCCGCCCCCTCCCCGGCCCTCACAACCGCGGCGCAAACCGGGTGTTCCCGCTCTGCGCATCTACCCGAAGTCGGCGACAGCCGACTTCGGAGGGGAGAGGGAGCGGGCGCCGCGCGTCATCAGGGTTCCGGGCCTCTGCAATATTCAGCGGAGGCGCCGCGCTACCGATATTGCGCGGGCGGCTGCGGATTGTTGGCGGGGTTGCTGTCGTGCTTGGCGAGGCGGGTGACCAGCGCGCCCCCGACGAGCGGCAGAATCTCCGCTTCCAGCGCGTCGGCGACGTCCTTGCCGTAGACCTCCTCGCCGGCGACATGAATCGAGAAGGCCTTGCCGTATTTCTCGATTTTCGCGGGGTCTTCAATCACCGATTTGGTCCATTTATAAAGCGGAAAATTTTCCTCGCCGTGCTGTTCGGCGGCGGCCACATAGTCGGAAAATGCGTCGAACTGGTTCCTGAGCGTCGCATTGTGCTTGGCGAGAATGTCGATCAGCGGCTTAAGCGATGGATCCGCGGCGTCTTTCCGCGCGATCCTGGCCGCCTCGTCGGCCAGATTGACCCGAACCTGATATGACCACTCTTGGCTCATCGCTCCACTCCCTGAGGGCCGGCGCCGCGCGCGCCGCGTGTTTATTTTTGCGCCGACCGGCGTCCGGGTTGAAAAATATATAGCAGATCGGGCGAGGCGCCCGGCGGTTTCCAGGCTCCGGCGAGGCGTTCGGGCCGCGCCCGCCACGAGCCCATCTCATTGTCGCCATTATGATTAAAAGCGTCGCCGCGGACATAAGGTGATTTTTGCGGCGTTCCTGTGTATAAGCGGTAAGCGGCATCGAAGCGGCGCCGCCCATGGAGTGGACCTCGGCCACATTTCAGCCGCCTTGGCCTCGGACTTTGTTGGCGTCGACGGCGCCTCCCCGAAAGTCCCGCCGTTGAGTCGATAAGAATGTCGACTGTTGAGCATCAACGTCGCGCCCCTGAACGCCAGGGGCGGCCGTTTCGCGCGGTAAAGCGCCGTCATGTCGCGTCAGCCTGGACATTAAATAGGCGGCCGCAAATAGCAAAGGTTGAAGATGCCGACCATCGCTCTCGTCGACGACGATCGCAATATTCTCACCTCTGTCTCCATCGCTCTGGAAGGCGAAGGCTATCGCGTCCAGACCTATACCGACGGCGCGCAGGCGCTCGACGGACTGCGCGCCAACCCGCCCGATCTGGCGATCTTCGACATTAAGATGCCGCGTATGGATGGCATGGAGCTTCTACGCCGACTGCGGCAGAAGTCGGACCTCCCGGTGATTTTTCTGACCTCGAAGGACGAGGAAATCGACGAGCTCTTCGGGTTGAAGATGGGCGCGGACGATTTTATTCATAAGCCCTTCTCGCAGCGCCTGCTCGTTGAGCGGGTGAAGGCGATCCTGCGGCGCGCCAATCCAAAGGAGGCCGCGGCGCAGAAGGAATCGGAGGCGAAGGTCTTAGAACGCGGCGCGCTGGTGATGGACCCTGAGCGCCACACCTGCACATGGCGGGGCGATCCGGTCGTGCTGACGGTGACGGAATTCCTGATTCTGCAATCGCTGGCGCAGCGTCCCGGGGTGGTGAAAAGCCGCAATGCGCTCATGGACGCGGCCTATGACGATCAAGTCTATGTCGACGATCGCACGATCGACAGCCACATCAAGCGTCTGCGCAAGAAGTTCAAGGTCGCTGACAATGATTTCGAAATGATCGAAACGCTCTACGGCGTGGGCTATCGATTCAAGGAAGCCTGAGCTCTCGCGAAGGGAACGCGAGATGGACGCAAGCATCGAGGGTGAGAGCGGCGGCGTAAACGGCGCCGACGAGGCGCAAGGCGCGGATTCGGAAGCGCCGCGCCAGACGGCGCCGGCGCGCGACGCGGCGGCGCGGGCCCGCCTGTGGCGGACGGTCTCCGTCCGCTTCGCGCGGGCGCTGCGGACCGTCCAGTCGCATCTTTCGTCCTCTCTCACCCGCCGCATCGTCGTTCTCAATCTTGGCGGCCTCGTCGCGCTGCTTGGCGGATTCCTCTACCTCAACCAGTTTCGCGAGGGACTGATCGACGCGCGCGTGCAGAGCCTGCAGACGCAGGGCGAGATCATCGCCGCTGCGGTGGCGGCGTCGGCGACGGTCGACACCGACGCCATTTCGATCGATCCGGAAAAATTGCTGAAGCTCGCGCCCGGCGAAAGCGCGAGCGGCGCCGAGGGCGGCTCGCCGCTGGAGTTTTCGCTCAATCCCGAGCGCGTCGGGCCGCTGCTGCGGCGTCTGGTGTCGCCGACGCGGCTGCGGGCGCGCATCTACGACCGCGACGGCTTTCTGCTGCTCGATTCGCGGTCGGTCTCCGGCCGTTCGAACATTCTGCGCTTCGAACTGCCGCCGACGGACGACCATCGCGCCCCCCTCGACGCCTCCTCCGCCCTCGAAAGGACGCTGGAGTTCCTCCAGCGCCTGACGCATCGGCCGGAGCTGCCGCTCTACGAGGACATCGGCATGGGCAACGGCAAGGCCTATCCGGAAGTCGGCAGCGCGCTCGGCGGCCACATTCACTCGATCGTGCGCGCCAACGCCAAGGGCGAAACCATCATTTCCGTCTCCGTGCCCATTCAGCGCTTCCGCTCGGTGCGCGGCGCGCTGCTGCTGTCGACCATGGGCGGCGACATCGATGGCGTCATCGTCAGCGAACGTTGGGGCATCATCCGCATCTTCCTGGTCTCGGCCGGGGTGATGCTGCTGATTTCGCTGTTCTTCACCAACACCATCACCGAGCCCATGCGCCGCCTCGCCGAGGCCGCCGAGCGCGTGCGGCGCGGGGTGAAGTCGCGCCAGGAAATCCCCGACTTTTCCGACCGGCCGGACGAGATCGGCCATCTCTCCGGCGCGCTGCGCGACATGACGAAGGCGCTCTATAATCGAATCGAAGCGATCGAGCATTTCGCCGCGGACGTGGCGCATGAGCTCAAGAACCCGCTGACCTCTCTGCGCAGCGCCGTCGAGACGTTGCCGATCGCCAAGACCGACGCGGCGCGCGATCGGCTGCTCGCCATCATCAAACATGACGTCGGCCGGCTCGACCGGCTCATCAGCGATATTTCCGACGCCTCTCGTCTCGACGCCGAACTCGCGCGCGCCGACATGGACGTGGTCGATCTCTCCGCGGTGTTGTCGACGGTCGTCGACATGGCGCGCGCCGTCGAACGCGGCGACGGCGTCAGCATTCAGCTGACGGTGCGCGCCGCGCCGTACGACCTCCCGCGCAGCCGATGGCGCGTTCTCGGCAATGACTCGCGACTCGCTCAGGTTTTCAACAATCTGATCGACAATGCCCGCTCATTTTCACAACCCGGCGGCCTCGTGCGGGTGCTCCTCTGGCCGGAGCGCGCCAAGGGGCCGGGAGGCCAGCAGCTCGAAGGCTATGAGATCATCGTGGACGACGACGGTCCGGGAATTCCCGACGGCGCGTTCGATCGGATCTTCGAGCGGTTCTACACCGACCGGCCGGAACAGGGATTTGGCCAAAACTCGGGCCTCGGGCTCTCGATCTCCCGGCAGATCATCGAGGCCCATGGCGGCCGCATCCGCGCCCTCAACCGCACCCGCGCCCATCCGCAGGGCGCTGACGCGCCGCGCCAAGGCGATCCCGTGCTCGGCGCGCGCTTCGTCATCTGGCTGCCGGTGGCGCGATGACGACGCAGGCGATCCCTTATGTTCACGCCAACGCGTTGGTTCTGGGCGAATTCGGCCTGCTGCTGCGCGGACCGTCGGGCGCCGGCAAAAGCGCGCTCGCCTTGCAGCTTATCGCCGACTGGCGGGCGCGCGGCGCCTTTGCGGCGCTGGTCGGGGACGACCGGGTTGCGCTCGAGGCGCGTCACGGCCGGCTGATCGCCCGGCCGCATCCGTCGATCCGCGGCCTGATCGAAGCGCGCGGCCTCGGCCTCTTGCGCGTCGCCTATGAGCCCGCCTGCGTCGTGCGGGCCGTCATCGATCTCCTGGCCGGCGGCGCGGCGCCGAAGCGATATCCGGACGAAAATGAAACGGCCGTTGAGCTGGGCGGCGTGACGCTGCCGCGCGCGTTCGAAAACGCCGCGGCCGTCGGCGTAGCGGCGCGGGTCGCGGCCTTTATTCAGAATGTTGAGACAAATTGAAGGATCGGTGCTGTTTTCGCTTGCCTAATTCGCCGCGTTGCACAAAATGTCGCCCCTGTTGAGCGGAACGATTACGGCGAGGCGCAACGGCTCGTGGATGCAATTTGGCGCCGTTCGCCCCTTGCGGGGCCGACGCGTTTTCTAGACATCGGCGCGCAAGAGACGTCTTCATGAGTGGTAGGGTCGTATGATCGGAATGGTCTTGGTGACCCACGGCCACCTTGCCACTGAGTTTCGCGCGGCGCTCGAACACGTCGTCGGGCCTCAACAGCAGATCGCGGCGATCTCGATTGGGCCCGAGGACGATATGGAGCGCCGGCGCGCCGATATTATCGAGGCGATTCGCGACGCCGACAGCGGCGAAGGCGTGGTGTTGCTCACCGACATGTTCGGCGGCACGCCATCCAATCTTGCCATCTCGGTGATGGACGGCGGAAAGGTGGAAGTGCTCGCGGGAGTCAATTTGCCGATGCTGATCAAACTCGCGTCGGTCCGCGACACCCAACCTCTGGAGCAAGCCGTGCTGCAGGCGCAGGACGCCGGCCGCAAATATGTGTACATCGCCAGCAAAGTGCTCAACGCAAAATGACTCAGCTCGTGACCGACAATTTGCATCAGGCTGCGGCCGAAGACCCCCTCTCGCGGGAGCTCCCGATCGTCAACAAGAAGGGCCTCCATGCCCGGGCGACGGCCAAATTCGTGCAATGCTGCGAGAAATTCGACGCCGTCATTACCGTTTCGCGGGGCGAGGAAACGGTTGGCGGCAGTTCGATCATGGGAATTTTGACGCTGGGCGCGGCTCAAGGCACGACCATTACCGTCACCGCGACAGGACCGCAGGCGAAGGCGGCGCTCGACGCCCTGCAGGGGCTCGTCGCCAACCGCTTCGGCGAGGACGAGTAGTTCGGGGCGAAACGCCAGCGATGCCGATCCGATCTTTCGGCTTCTGCTTCTAAAGCCTTGCGCGGGAGCGGCGCGCCCTGTAGAGCGCGTCCGCACGTTCACGCGCCACGAAGCCCTTGGCCACGCGCGGATGTCGCGCCGCGTCGCAGGTTGCCGAACCTCCTCCTACAAGCGAGCCTCATGTCCGTCTTTAGCATTTACGTGCGGGTGCTGGGACTGTTGCGGCCTCAGATGCGGCTCGCGCTGATCCTGGTCATGGCCAATCTGGCGCTTGCCGTCTCCGCCTTTGCCGAGCCGATGCTGTTTGGGCGCATCATCGACCGCATGACCCGCGCGCAAGCGCCCGGCGAAAGCTTGACGTGGAGCGATCTGCTGCCGCTGGTGTCGGCGTGGGCGGCGTTCGGCATTTTTTCAATCGGCGGGGCCATTATGGTCGGCTTGAACGCCGATCGGCTGGCGCATCGGCGCCGGCTCGCCCTGATGTCGGATTATTTCGACCATGTGCTGAGCCTGCCGCTGAGTTTTCACACCAATGTCCACTCCGGACGTCTGCTGAAGACCATGCTCGACGGCGCCAACGCCATGTCGGCGCTCTGGCTGTCCTTCTTTCGCGAGAACTGCGCCTCCTTCGTCGCCCTCTTCGTGCTGTTGCCGGCGACGCTGTTCGTCAATTGGCGGCTCGGCTCCCTGCTCATGGCGCTCGTCGTGATCTTCTATTTGGCGACGAGCTTCGTGCTCCGGCGCACCGAGCATTTGCAGGGGCAGGTCGAGCGCTACAATTCGACGCTCGCCGAACACGCCTCGGATGCGCTTGGCAACATTCCGGTGGTGCAGAGCTTTACGCGCGTCGAAAGCGAGTCGCACGCCCTCAACCGCATCATCGACGATGTGCTGGCGGCGCAGCTGCCCGTTCTCTCCTGGTGGGCCGTCGTCGTCGTCGCCAGCCGCGCCTCGGCGACATTGACGCTTCTGGCGATTTTTCTGCTCGGCGTGTGGCTGCATTTGCGCGGCCTCGCGACGATCGGCGAGATCGTCGCCTTCATGAGCTTTGCGACGATGCTGATCGCCCGGCTGGAACAGGTCGTCGGCTTCGTCAACGTGCTCTTTCAGCAATCGGCGAAGATCGCGGAATTCTTCGCCGTTCTCGACACCCAGCCGACCGTCGCCGATCGTCCGCACGCGCGCGACGCCGAACGGCCGAGCGGCGCGGTCGAGTTCGAGAACGTCACCTTTTCCTACGACGGACGTCGACCCGCCGTGCACGACGTCTCTTTCACCGCGAAGCCGGGAGAGACGATCGCGCTGGTCGGCGCAACCGGCTCCGGCAAGTCAACGACGCTCGGGCTCTTGCATCGGGCCTTCGACCCCGACAGCGGCGCCGTCAAGATCGACGGCGTCGACATTCGCGAATTCACCTTGAGTTCGCTTCGCCGCAACATCGGCGTCGTCTTTCAGGAGCCGATGCTGTTCGCCCGGTCGATCGAGGAGAATTTGCGCATCGGCAATCCCGACGCGACCGACGAGGAGATCGCCCATGCGCTCGAATTGGCGCAGGCGACGGAATTCGTCTCGCGCCAGAGCGACGGGCGGGCGACGCGCGTGGGCGAACGCGGCCGCTCGCTCTCCGGCGGCGAGCGTCAGCGGCTCTCGATCGCAAGGGCGCTGTTGAAAAACCCGCCGATCATGGTCTTCGACGAGGCGACCTCGGCGCTCGACGCGACCACCGAGCGGCTGATCCAGAAGGCGCTGGAGGCGGCCATGAAGGGCCGCACGACCTTCGTCATCGCCCATCGGCTGGCCACCGTGCGCAACGCCGACCGCATTCTCGTCTTCGATCAGGGCGAGATCGTCGAGAGCGGCGGCTTCGACGAACTGGTGGCGAGGGGCGGCCGCTTCGCGACGCTCGCGGCGGCGCAATTCATGGCCGAGCCGACCTTTTCAACGACGCGGCTCGACGGGCTCTACGAAGCGAGCGCGCCGCAGGCGGCCGGGTGATCCGCCGCCGCCTCGATGGGCGACCGGACCAGCAAAAAAGCCGCGCTCTTTTTGAGAGCGCGGCCGCAGGCTTCAGAGACGCGATCTTCTTAGCGGATCACGTAAGGCAAAAGGCCGAGGAAGCGGGCGCGCTTGATCGCCTGGGCGAGTTCGCGCTGCTTCTTGGCCGAAACGGCGGTGATGCGCGAGGGCACGATCTTGCCGCGCTCGCTGATGTAGCGGGACAGCAGACGCGTGTCCTTATAGTCGATCTTCGGCGCATTCGCGCCGGAGAACGGGCAGGACTTGCGGCGGCGGAAGAAGGGACGGCGGGGCGCGGCGCTCATTCGACCTCTCCCTCGACCTTGCCTTCTTCACGGCGCGGACGCCGCTCGCCCCGATCGCCGCGATCTCCCCGATCGCCGCGCGGACCGCGGCGGTCGCCGCGATCGTCGTCCTCACGCTTGCGGAGCTGCGCGGAGGGACCTTCCTCCAGCTCGTCGACGCGCAGGGTCAGCACGCGCAGAATGTCTTCGTTGATGCTCTGCTGGCGCTGCATCTCGGCGATCGCCGCCGGCGGCGCATCGATGTTCATCAGGGTGAAATGCGCCTTGCGGTTCTTCTTGACCCGATAGGCGAGCGACTTCACGCCCCAATATTCGACCTTGCCCACCGTGCCGCCGAGCGACGCGATGACGTCTTTGAATTGCCCGGTCAGAGCCTCCACCTGCTGGGGAGAAACGTCCTGACGGGCGAGATAGACATGCTCGTAAAGAGGCATGGATTTTCGCCTTTCCGTTGCCGCGAGCCGTTCCGGCGCCAAGCCCTTCAAGCATTTCTTGGGATAGACCCCGGAAAGGCTCGAGAAGGAAAGTTCGAAGGCGGAGACACGGGAAGACGGGATTTTCAGCCCTCGCCCACGCATATTCATGTTCGAATATGCGCGAAAGCGCTTCCGTTGAGCCCCCGGCCGGGAACGTCGCGATCGGCGGTTTATACGCAGCTTTAAGCAGGATGCAAGGGCGCGGCGCCGCGCGTCTTGCCGCTGGGCCGCCGCGCCAGTATGGTCGCGCGGTCCGGCCGACGCCAGGAGAGACGAGATGACGCGGAAAATCAGAGCATTCGCGCTGCTGGCCGGCCTCGCCGCGCTGCTCTCCGCATGCGACAAATGCGGCGGCTTCCAGGAAATTCGCGTTCCCGGCCAGCCGCACGCCTGCAAGGACGGCGCGCCGCGCTGAGGCGCTCGCCCAGAATCACACGCCGTCGATTAAGAGATAAAACGTCCTCCTGACGATAGGCGCGCCGGAGCCCCCTGTGTCGAACGCCAGCACCTTCCTCGACATGAAGCGCCGAGGCGAGAAGATCGTGGTCGTCACCGCCTATGACGCGCCGACCGCGCGCATCGAGGTCGAAGCGGGAGTCGACGTCATCCTCGTCGGCGACAGCGTCGGCGTGAATATTCTGGGCTATGCGCATGAGCGCGAGGTGACGCTCGCCGACATGGCGCATCATATCGCCGCGGCGCGGCGCGGCGCGCCACATGTCTACATCATCGGCGACCTGCCCTACGCGACCTACGACACGCCGCGCCAAGCGATCGAGAGTTCGCGCCGGCTGCGCGACGCCGGCGCCGACTGCGTCAAATTCGAGGGGGGGCAGCCCGAACTCGTGCGCGCCTTGACGGCCGCCGGCTTCGACGTCTGCTGTCATCTGGGCCTGGAATCGCAGCATCATGAGGTGAAGCGGCGCCAGGGAAAAACGGCGCAGGCCGCGGCTAAGCTCTATGACGACGCGCTGGCGCTGGACGCCGCCGGTCAGGCCTTCCTGGTGCTGGAGCTGGTGCCGCATGAGCTGGCCGCGCGGGTGACGCGCGCGATCCGCGCGCCGACGATCGGCATCGGCGCCGGCGCGGCGACCGACGGACAGGTGCTCGTCGTCAATGATCTTGCGGGACTCACCGAACGGGACTTCAAGCATAACCGGCGCTACGGCGCGGTCGGCGCAATGCTGGCGGACGCGGTGGCGGCCTATGCGCGCGACGTTCGCGCCGGACTCTTTCCTGCCGAGACGCACGCCTTCCATATGGCCGACGACGAACGCGCCGCCTTTGAGAGCCTGCGGCCGTGAGCGCGTCGAACGCCCCCATCGGCGTCCTCCTCGTCAATCTCGGCACGCCGGACGCGCCCGATGTCGCGTCCGTGCGGCGCTATCTCGCGCAATTTCTGTCCGACCGCAGAGTCGTCGATCTTCCGCGCGCGCTGTGGCTGCCGATCCTCTACGGCGTCGTTCTCAACACGCGCCCGGCGCGCTCGGCGAAGCTCTATGAGTCGATCTGGAACGCCGACGCCGGCGAGGGTCCGCTGAAGACCTATACGCGCCTGCAAGCCGAGAAGCTGGCGGCGCGGATGGGCGATTCCCGACTCGTCGTCGATTATGCGCTGCGTTACGGGGCGCCGTCGATCGCGACGCAGATCGAGGCCCTGATCGCGAAGGGCTGCGAGCGGATCGCGCTCTTGCCGCTCTACCCGCAATACGCCTCGTCCACCACAGGCTCCGCCGCCGACGCCGCTTTCGACGCGCTGCGCAAGATGCGCAAGCAACCGGCGCTGCGCATCGGCGCGCCCTATTACGACGACCCGGCCTATATCGACGCGCTCGCCGCAAGCATCAGGCGCGCGCGCGCCGCGCTCGATTTCGAGCCCGAGGTCATCGTCGCGTCCTTCCATGGCCTGCCGCAGGCGCAGATCGATCGCGGCGATCCCTACCGCGCGCACTGCGAAGCGACCTGGCGGCTGCTCTGCGAACGGCTGGGCATGAACGCGCAAAGCCTGCGTCTCGCCTTTCAGTCGCGCTTCGGGCGGGCGCGCTGGATCGGGCCCTATACGTCGGATGTCGTGAGCGAGCTTGCCGCCGCAGGCGTCAAGCGCATCGCCGTCGTCGCGCCGGGATTCTCCGCCGATTGCCTGGAAACGATCGAAGAGCTTGGCGTCGAAATCCGCGATCTCTTTCTGGAAAAGGGGGGCGAAACATACGCGCGGCTGCCCTGCCTCAACGACAGCGACGAAAGCATGGCGCTTATCGAGACTCTGGCGAAGCGCGAGATAGCGGGGTGGATTTAACCCATATTTCCCGGATGAATGAACGAACTGGTTCGCGCTGATCCGTTTAGAATTATAGAATTCGGATTTTATTTCATTGGATCGAGGCGCTGATGGCGCAGCCAATGGGTGAAGCCGAATCCGATGCTCTGCGACTCGATTTCCACCGCCGCGTCAAGCTGCAGTTTCCCGGAACCAGGTACCATGCTAGCTTTCGCATCGTTTCAAAGGTTCATTCGGTGAAAGTCAGCTATCGGGACGCGACGCCTGACGAACGTCGAGTGAAGATATACGCTGGAGGAAGCTCGCCATGACTACGATTGTATCAGAGCCATATCCGTGGCCTTACAACGGCGACTTACGGCCGCAGAATACCGCGTTCGTCATTATCGACATGCAGATGGATTTCTGCGCCAAGGGCGGCTACGTCGACAGCATGGGCTACGATCTGACGCTCACGCGCGCGCCGATCGAGCCCATTCAACGCGTCCTCGCCGCGATGCGCGACAAGGGCTAGTCTTCCATACCCGCGAAGGGCACAGGCCCGATCTTAACGATCTTCCCGCCAATAAGAAATGGCGCTCCGAACGCATCGGCGGCGGCATCGGAGACAAGGGCCCCATGGGTCGTATTCTGGTGCGCGGCGAGCCTGGCTGGAACATCATCCCCGAGCTCACCCCGAGGGATGGCGAGTCGATCATCGACAAGCCTGGCAAGGGAACCTTCTGCGCCACCGACTTCGAGCTGATCCTCCGCCAGCGCGGCATCGCCAATATCATTCTCTCCGGCGTCACCACCGACGTGTGCGTCCATACAACGATGCGCGAAGGCAACGACCGCGGCTTCGAGTGCCTGTTGCTCGAGGACTGCTGCGCCGCCACCGATCCTGGCAACCATCTCGCAGCGCTCAAGATGGTCAAGATGCAAGGCGGCGTCTTTGGCGCCGTCGCCAACTCCAAGGCGTTGCTGGAGGCAATCTAGCAGCGACATCGCGCCCGCGCGGCCGGGCGCTCAAACACCAAACGATGCGAGGTTTCCACGGCGTGGCGCCGGCGCCAACGCAGAGTGAAAGCTACGACCATGGACTTATTCGTAAACGGCACGTTGATGCGTGGACTTGCACTGCATCATAACTTGGACGGCGCCGAGTTCATCGGCGCCGTCCGCACCGCGCCGATCTATCGGCTCTACTCCATCGACGATGTCCATCCCGGCATGTTCGAGGTCGAGACCGGCGGCGTCGCGGTCGCAGGAGAGATCTACCGCATGAGCGATGAGCTGTGCGCACGTGTTGAGGCCGGCGAGCCGCCTCACCTCTATCGCGGGCCTGTCAAACTTGCGGACGGCGGAACCATCGACGGCATCCTGTTTCCGCGCGCCATCGCCGAAGGCCGGTACAAAGACATTTCCGAATTCGGTGATTGGCGCGCCTACACGGCAACCCTGTGACGCGATTAGATCCTTGTCGCCGAGGGCTTCGAGCGGACGATGTCATTCCCGGCAGGCCGAGGCCAGACCAGGAATCCAAAGCAAATTTAATGACGCTGGTCCTGCTCTGGATTCCGGGTCGCGCGCGTCGGGAATGACAGCCGCACTCTTCAAAGGGATTTCGCATAACGCGCGGATCGCGACAATCCGCTTCGCTATCTTTGCGATAACTCCGTCAGCAATCCGCGCAGCGGCTGAAAGTCGAAGCGCGCCTCATGGCGCCCTTCCGGAACCGCCACGGCGCGAAACATTACATTGGCGCGCAGCATCGGCGCTTCCTCGCCGTCGATGCGCGCGAACCACCACGGATGCCAGACGTCGTTCAAGACAAGCCAGCCGCCGCCTGGAGGCGCGCTGACGTCGACGACGACATGGGTGTTTTCATAGGAGCGGATGTGCGCCGTCGCCGGAGCGGAATCCTTGCGCGTATGGCAGATCGGCGGCGTCTCCAGCAGCACGGTCTCGCGATAGTCGGCCTCCGGCCACTCGCCGCTCTTCATCATCGCCGCGAAATCGACGTGGATGGCGCAGGTCGCGAGAATGACGCGCGGCATGGCGCGAGGGTTTTCGTAAATGTGAACGTCGCCGATGCGCGTGAGTTCGACGAAATCGCCGGACTTGTAATTCCCGTCGATGTTTTCGATGGGCGCGCCGGTCGCGATAAATCGCAGGCCGAGCATGTCCGATAGCACCGAGCGATAGGACGGATACAGCTTTGAGAATTCCCGCTGCTCGGGAAGCGCGAGATGGTCGCCAGCGCCGGTGACGTCTTCAAAGAGCCGCAGCCGAAGAGGATTATGGCCGAGATCGTGATCGAAGCCGTGGACGAGCGACGCATTCGGCCAATGAACGTCGATCGCTGCGAGCTCGACGCGATCGCGACGATCAGGCGCCGCGGTTTCCTTGAGCTTCCCGCGAAGATAAGCGATCACCGGATCCTTGCCGTCGACGCGCAAGGCGTCGAACTGCTCTGGCGGCAACGCCGTCGATTCATTGGGTCCGTTGCCGATCGCGAGATCGGCGCCCATCAGCGCGGCCACCGCGGCAAGCAGATAGGGGCCGCGCAACACGCCTTGGCGGGTCGCCAGAATGAGCGCGATGGCGAGCGCGGCGAACATCGCGCTTGTCGCGAGCGGCCAGGACGCCTGGACAAGCTGGCCGCTTAAGCCAGCCGCCAACAGCGCGACGGCGAAGAGCGCGAGGACCGCGCCGCCAAGCCATAAAGGGCGCGGCGCCACCTCGCCGCGCTCAACGAGATTGAAGCCATAGCCCGCGAGGATCGCCAAGATCGCGCCGAGCAGGAAGGTCGCGTCCGCCGGCCGGCGCCAAAGATCGACGCCCGGCAGATGATAGAAAAGGGTGAAGGCCGGCGTATGGCGGCCGACGGCGTAAAGCCCGAAAAACAGCGCCGCGGCGGCGAAGAAGCGAATGTCCTTGTTCGAAAAGAAGCGCCTGCCCATTGCGGCGAGCAACGCGACAATCGGCAATACGCCCATGTAGAGAGCGGTCATATTTCGCGCGAGGAAAATATCGCGCTCCCCGAACGCGGCGGACGGCGGTCCCCAGAAATCCTTGAGGGGGCCCGCCGTTCCAAACATGTTGGCGGAGATGAGCGTCAGGAAGGAGCCCGGCGGCAGCGCGCCTTTGAGCGCGCCGTCGAGATCGATCTCGGGCCGGTTGGACTGCGCCGCGAGCTCCAGCGTCAAGGCGAGCGGAACGCCAACGATCGTGACGGCGACGAGGGCCCCCGCAATCAGCGGCGCGACCGCGCTGGCTTTCGGCGATTCATCCGTGGCGACGCGATAGAGCGCATAGGCGGGCAGCATCAGCACGCTTAGGAACGCGACCTGGTCGCGTCCCAGCACCAGCAGCGCGGCGGCGGCGCCAGCCGCGGCGCCATAGAGCGCCGATCGGCGATCGAGCGCGCGCGCCAGCAGCCACAGCGCGACCGGAAGCCAAGCGAGACTCATGATCTGCCCGACATGCTGGATTCGCCATGCCGCGGAGCCGCCGAAAGCGAAAGCCAGCGCGGCAAGCAGTCCGCCGGCGGCGGTCCAGCCGCGATCGCGAAAATAGGCGATCAGCGCCAGCCCGCCCATCGCCAGCATCGCGAAGACGATCGCGTCGGCCAGAACGAACGACGGTTCTGGAACGAGCGCCGCCGCCAGCAGATAAAACGGGGCGAAGATCAGCGACTGCGGATCGGCGATCTGCGGCATGCCCGCAAAGACATTGGGCATCCAGAACGGCGATTGGCCGCTGTGCAAAGCGTGGGCGAGAAAGACGAATTGCGGAAAGAAATGCGCCTTTGCGTCCCAGGGAATGGTGACGCGGCCGGAGAGCCAGGGAAAGGCGAGCGCCAGCGCGCAGGCGAGAAAAAACGCCGCCGCCAGAGCGTAGGGATGCCCGGCCCGGCCTGCCGCGTTTCCGTCGATTCGTTGCATGTCACGCTTCTAGCGGTTTCGTATCACGGCTTAAAGCCGCGCTTCAGGCGCGCGACTGAGGCCGAAGCGCGCAGCAAGGGCGTCGAGATCGACATGCGCGCGGCGCGCGTCTGGCTCCAGCAGCAGGCGCAACCCCATGCCGCGCAGCAGATCGACGAAGGCGACGATATCGGGATCGTCGGCCGTCCGGCCAAAGAGCGGCGCGAGTCGCTCGGCCACGCCGCCGGCATGGGCCGCGAGCGTGGCGCGAATCTCCGATTGATCGCTCGCCTGCGACACGACGCTGAGAAAGAAGCGCATCTTATTGTGATCGAACATGAGCGCGCACGCCGCCTCGACGGGATCGACCGGGGCGCCGTTTGAAACGCGCTTTCGCTTTTGCGCCTGGGCATGAGACGCTTCCAGCGTCGCGGCGAGCAAATCCGTCTTACGCGGAAAATAATAGGTCAAATGCGACTGTCGCAGTCCGGCCGCGGCGGCGACGCGGGTTTGGGTCAAGGCGGAGACGCCCCCCTTTTTCAAAATTTTCAGCGCGGCGTCCAGAATGCGCTGACGCGCGCCTTTTTCCACCGTCGCCATTTGAGCTCATTGAAACGTCGCCGCGCGAGCGTCGTATCAAAAAAATCGCGCCGCGGAAACGCCGCCGAGAGCTTGCGCTCCGCATCTTGGTATAATACCAATTATCGATCGCCGCTCCGTCGTTGGAGAACGTCATGAGAATCGTGCTTATTGCGACAGTCAGCGCGGCCGCGTGTCTGAGCGCGCGCGCCGACGACGGGTCCGAGGCGGCGCGCCGCCTGCTTTTTGAAACCTTCGACAAGCCTGAAGCGCGCCTTTTCGTTGACGCGGTCGTCGTCGAAGGCGACGCCGCCGTCGCCGACTGGCGCCAGGGCGAGCTCGGCGGCCGGGCGTTTCTTGCGCGCAAGGGCGATGCGTGGAGCATCTCGCTTTGCGGCGGCGACGCTTTGAAACACAGCGCCACGCTGGAAAGACTTGGCGTTGCGAAACCGCATGCGGAGGCTTTGTCCCGCCGTCTGGCGGCGGCGGAGGAACGGCTCTCGCCAGCGGTGGTCGAGCAATTCTCCCGATTCGACGGCATCGCCGCCGTCGAGGCGGATGGCGGCCATTCGCCGCTCGATCCGCATCACAAGCCCATCCCCTGACCGTCGATCACTGTTGCGCCTGAGCAACATCGCCGGAAAATGCGCCCGTCAGGCCAGCCGAAGCGTTGCTCGGCGTGATTTGGTATATTACCAACATTCGGGTTCGGCGCGCTGTCGCCGCCCCTCGTCTCCTGCCTGACCGGCGAGACGCAGCCCTGGGATCCGAGACAAGATGGCGGCCCTTGCGAGAACGTCTCGCTCGATGATTTTGCGGCGCATCGGCGCCCTTTGCATCGCATTGCTTGTCGCGCTCACGGCGGTTTCATCCTCGGCGACCGCGCATCCCACGCATGCGCCGCAGCGGACGGCCGTGCACTGCACGGATACCTCCCAACCTACGCCGACCAAGCATCCTTGTGGCGGCGAGCAATGCTGTTCCCTGTGCGGTCACAGCCAGAAAGACTCGGTTTTTCGTTTTGTTGCGTCGGCATCAGGCGCCATCGCCTATACGCCTCCGCGCGCGGAGAGCCGCGCGTTCCGCGCGATCCAGGGGCCGGCCGTAAAGACCGTCCGCGCACGCTCGCGCGCAGCGCCGCGCGCGCCGCCCCGCTTCTCCTGATCGCGACAGCCTTCCCCTAAAACGATCGCGCGGCGAGAGCCGCTCAGGAGATTTCCATGTTCCGGACCGGCTTGCTGCGCGGTGCCTCCGCCGTCGCCCTCGTTCTTTCTTTCGCGGACTCGAACGCCTTTGCGCAACAGAGTCTGCCGACCATCGACATCGGCGGGGTCAAGCCGCGGGTCGCCGGACGCGGCGGCGGTCGCGCCCCGTCCTCGGCCACTGCGCCGGCTGCGGCGACATCGACGCCGACGGGCGGCGGCGCCGGCGGGTCATTGACCGTGCCTTCGGTGGCCGAGCAACGACGCGAGCTCGAACGCAACGTCGGCTCGGTCGCCTTCGTCGACGCCAACACGCCGGCGATTCAAACCCGCTACGTTCACGACCTGCGCGACGCGCTCAAGGACGTTCCGGGCGTCTATGTCGAAAGCCGTTATGGCCAGGAGCTGCGCCTATCGATCCGCGGTTCGAATTTGACGCGCGATTTCCATTTGCGCGGATTGGAGCTGTTGCAGGACGGCATTCCGATGAACTACGCCGACGGCGGCGGCGACATGTATCAGATCGATCCCAAATATTTCCGCGCGATCGAGATTCTGAAAGGCGGCAACGCCCTCGCCTATGGTTCGTCGACGCTCGGCGGCGCCATCAACTTCATCTCGCCCACCGCCTATACGGCGCTCGCGCCGAACATGGCGTCGATCGAGGGCGGCAGTTATGGAACCGTGCGCGGACAAGCGCAGATGTCGCGCATCATCGGCAATTTCGATTTTCTCATCAACGGCACGTTCACGCATGCCGACAATTACAGAAAACATTCGACGACGGACTACACGCAGCTCAACGGCAATCTCGGCTATCGCTTCTCCAACGATCTCGAAACGCGGTTCTATTTCGGCGTCTATGACACCTGGCAATTGCTGCCGGGACAACTCAATCAGTTCGACGCGCGCAACGATCCGAGACTGTCTCTGCCGCCGTTTCCGGCGGGTTTCGGACCCGACGGCTTTGGCGCCAATCAGGCGCGCAACGTCAAGAACTGGCGCATTTCGAACAAGACCACGATCCTGAGCGAAATCGGCCGCATCGACCTCAACAGCTGGTACACGCACAATTATCTCTATCATCCGATTTTCGTGGTCATCGAACAGGAAGGCGGGACCTGGGGAGTCACGCCGCGACTCACTTCGAATTTCCTCGTCGACGGCCACCCCAATGAACTCATCCTCGGCGGCCGCGTCTGGGGCGGATCGTCGAGCGACAATTGGTCCGACAATTACAATGGCATGCAGCTCAACCCCTATGGCGCGATTCCCGCGAATTTCGCCAATGCGCAGTTCTCCTTTCCGCCCTATTCGTTCAACGGACTCGCGCAATTTGGCGCGGCGAATTCCTGCTTCGGCTTCTGCGGCCTGTTCATCAATCCGGGACTGGATCCGCGTCTGCGGAACAACCGCGCGACGGCGCTCAATCTAGAAGCCTATTTCGAGAATCGCCTCCATATTGCGCCACAGCTCGTCTTCATGTTCGGCGCCAAGCTTTTCGCCGATACGCGGCGCTACGCGGTTCTCGGCGGCATTCCCTTCGAGCCTGTTCCCGGCGTATCGGACAAGGTCTATCGCGGCATCGTCCCCAAGGTCGGTTTGATGTACGAACCGACGCCGGACATTCAGTTCTTCGCCGACATGACCGGCAGCCGCGACGTGCCGGATTTCATCGATCTGACGCAAGGCGTGTTTCCGCCGCCGCGCGACGGCGCGACCTTCACGCCGCTCGCCGCGCAAAAAGCCGCCGTCGCCGGTCCGATCAAGGCGCATTGCTTGTCGAGTCACGCGACGCCGGAACATCTTGAAGCCGAACGGCAAACCGCGCCGATGCTGCGCGTCGACGGGCTTCGAAAATCCTATGCGACGCCGCAGGGCCAAATTCCCGTGCTGCGCGGCGTGGACTTCACGCTCCCCGCCGGCGCCAGCCTGGCGCTGACCGGCGAATCCGGCAGCGGCAAGAGCACGCTGCTGCACCTTGTCGGCGCGCTTGACGACGCCGATTCCGGCGAGGTCATCCTCGACGGCGTCGCGCTGACACGGCTCTCCGAGAACGCGCGCGCGGCCGTGCGGCGCGAGAAGATCGGCGTCGTCTTTCAGCAGTTCAATCTGATCCCGAGCCTGACCGTCGGCGAAAACTTGAGCTTTCAGGCGCGCGTCGCAGGGCGTTACGACTCAGCGTGGCAGGAAGAGCTCACCGCGCGCCTTGGCCTTGCGACGCTCTCCGCCCGCTATCCCGAGGAGCTGTCCGGCGGACAGCAGCAGCGCGTCGCCATCGGCCGCGCCCTCGCCGTACGCCCCAGGCTTCTGCTCGCGGACGAGCCGACCGGCAATCTCGACGAAGCGACCGGCGACGCCGTCATGGCGCTGGCGCTCGACCTCGTCGCCGCGACCGGCTGCGCCTTTCTGATGGCGACGCACAGCGAGCGGCTCGCCGCGCGGCTGCAACGCCGCATGCGGCTCGAATCCGGGCTTCTGGCGGCGCAATGAGACAGACGCTGTGGACGCTTGCGGCGCTTGCAAGCCATTGGCGGCGACGCCCGGGCAATTTCGCGACGCTCGCGCTCGGTCTCGCCGTCGCGACGGCGCTGTGGAGCGGCGTGCAGGCGCTGAACGCGCAGGCGCGCGACAGTTACGGCGCCGCGACGGCCGCCCTTTCGGGCGGCGCGGCGACGACGCTGGTCGGCGCGCGCGGGAGCCTGTTTGAACAGGATCTGTTCGTCCGGCTGCGTCGCGCCGGCGTCGAGGTCTCGCCCGTCTTGGAGGGGACGATCCAAATCGGCCAGAAGCATGTGCGGATCATCGGGGTCGAACCCCTGTCGCTGCCACGCCAATCGCCGATCGCGCATCTAAGAAAGCGCGCGGATCTCGTCGAAGACTTCTTCTCCGGTCCCGGACGCGCCTTCGCCGCGCCGCAGACCTTGCGCAGCCTCGGCCTCGCTGAGGGCGCGGAGCCACGAACCGAGCGTGGTCAGATTCTACCCCCGCTTGCGGCGCTCGCCGCAGCGCCGCCCGGCGCCTTTATCGTCGACATCGGCGCCGCGCAGCGCCTGCTCGGTCGTCCCGGCCAACTCTCACGCCTCATCGTCCTTAATGACGCGGCGCTCGATGCGGGTGACCTGAAGCGCGTCGCCGGCGATGCGCTGCGACTCGTCGCGACCGGAGACGACGGCGAACTCTCCCGCTTAACCGACAGCTTTCATCTCAATCTTACAGCCTTCGGCTTTCTCGCGTTTCTCGTCGGGCTGTTCATCGTGCACGCCGCTTACGGGCTCGCCTTCGAACAGCGGCTGCCGACCCTGCGCACGTTGCGCGCGCTCGGCGTCGCGGCGCCGACTCTGGTCGTGGCGATGGCGGCCGAGATCGCGGTCCTTGCCGTGATCGCCGGCGGCGCCGGAGTCGCCGGCGGCTACGCCATCGCGCAGGCGCTGCTGCCGGATGTCGCGAAAAGCGTCGAGAGCCTTTACGGCGCGCAAATTTCTGAAAGCCTTGCGCTTGATGCGCGCTGGTGGCTTTCCGGCCTCGCGATGGCGGGCGCCGGCGCGACGCTTGCGGCGGCGAGCGGGCTGTTGAAAATCTTGCGGCTGCCGCCCCTGTCCGTCGCCCGGCCGATCGCCTGGCGCGCCCAGCATCACCGCTATTTGCGGCGGCAGGCGGCGCTGGCGGCCCTCGCCCTCGTCGCCGCGGCCGGCGCCTACCGCTTCGGCGCGGGACTAGCGTCAGGTTTCGCGATCATCGGTTTCGCGCTTCTTGCCGCCGCCCTTTTCCTGCCGGTCGGACTTGCCGGCGCTTTGGCGCTCGGCGAGCGCCTCGCGCGCCGGCCGCTCGCCCGCTGGTTCTATGCCGACGGACGTCAGGAAATTTCGGGTCTCTCCCTTGCGCTGATGGCGCTGCTTCTGGCGCTTTCGACCAACATCGGCGTCGGCGGCATGGTCGAGGGCTTTCGACAAACCTTCACCCGCTGGCTCGACGCGCGCCTTGTCGCCGAAATCTATTTCGAGGCGGCGACGCCCGCGAACGCGCGCGAGATCGAAACATGGGCGCGCGCCCAGCCCGACATCGCCGCGATCCTGCCGGTATGGCGCGCCAAGACCCGCATCGGCGGATGGCCGGTCGACGTCGTCGGCATGACGCCTCACGAAACCTACAGGGCGCATTTTCCCTTGCTCGAAGCCGCGCCGGACGCCTGGTCGGCGCTGCACGCGCAGGATGCCGTCTTCGTCAGCGAGCAACTGGCCCGCCGTCTCGGCCTGGCCCTCGGCGCGGCGCTCGACATTCCGACGTCGGGCCAAGATTGGCGCGCCCGCATCGCCGGGATTTTCCCCGATTACGGCAATCCCAAGGGCCAGCTGCGCATCGATCACGAGCGCTTGAAGTGCGCTTTCGACGACGCCTCCGCCGTGCATTACAGCCTGCGCGTCGCGCCAGAAGCGACGGCGCGCGTCATCGACAATATGCAGCAGCGCTTCGGCGAGAAAATCGCGCGCATTGTCGATCAGGCCGAAGTCAAAACGCTCTCGACCGACATCTTCGAGCGCACTTTCGCCGTCACGGCGGCGTTGAAGACGCTGACGCTGCTCGTCTCCGGCGTCGCGCTTTTCGCCAGCCTGCTGACGCTCGGCGACATGCGGCGGGCGCGCATCGCGCCGGTTTGGGCGCTCGGCGCGACGCGTCGCACGCTCGCGGCGTTGGAGCTGGCGCGGGTCCTGGCGTTCGTCGCCGGCGCCGCGGCTGTCGCGACGCCGCTCGGCCTGTTCATGTCCTGGTGTCTGGTCGCGATCGTCAATGTCGCCGCCTTCGGCTGGCGGCTGCCGTTCCATATGTTTCCGGCTCAATGGGGGATGGTGTTCCTCATCGCGCTCGGCGCCGGGTTTTTCGCGGCGCTCATCCCCGTCGTTCGGCTGGCGCGGGTCGCGCCGACCGACCTGCTCAGGGTCTTCTCCAATGAACGCTAAGTCCCAGTACGGTTCTTTCGAACGAAACGCCGGGATTTCGCGGCGGCTGGCGCTGCTCTTCGCGCTGTCGTCGAGCGGCGCGCTGGCGCAAGGCTTCAGCGGACTTGGCGCGAAGGCGCCCGGCTTCGCGACGCCCCGTCCGGGAACGCCGCTGGTCTTTCCCAAAGACCACGGCGCGCATCCGGATTTTCGCACCGAATGGTGGTACGTGACCGCAAATCTAACCGGCGCGGACGGCGCCGCCTATGGCGTTCAATGGACGCTGTTTCGTCACGCGTTGGCGCCGAACGCCGCGCGGACGGGCTGGGACGACCGCAATCTGTGGATGGCCCATGCCGCGGCGACGACCGCCAGCGAACATCTGTTCGCGCAAAAAATCGCCCGCGGCGGAATAGGACAGGCGGGCGTCGAGGCGGCGCCGTTTCGCGGATTTATCGACGACTGGATGCTGGAAACGCGCGACGACGCCACAGGCGCCGGAATCGAGCGGCTGCGCGTTACCGCAGGCGACAGAAATTTCGCCTACGCGCTCGATCTCACAGCGACCGGGCCGATCGCGCTGCAGGGCGAGGCCGGCTACAGTCGCAAGTCCGAGGCCGGACAGGCCTCCTATTACTACAGCCAGCCGTTCTTCACCGCGCAAGGCTCGATTTCGATCCGCGGGCGTAAAATACAGGTTGCCGGCCGCGCCTGGATGGATCGCGAGTGGTCGAGCCAGCCCTTGGGGCCAGATCAACAAGGCTGGGATTGGTTTTCGCTGCATTTGGACGGCGGCGACAAGCTGATGCTGTTTCGCCTGCGCAGCGCCGAGGCGGCGCCGTTCCTTTCCGGAAATTGGATCGACGCCAAGGGCGCTACGTCGCTGCTCGCGCGCGACGATATCGCCATCGTGCCGCTGGAGACGATCCGCGTCGCCGATCGGAACGTGCCGGTCCGCTGGCGCGTGACGATCAGGAGTCGGGGCCTCGAGATCGTGACGCAGCCGCTCAATCCAAAAAGCTGGATGGGAACCGATTTCGCGTATTGGGAAGGACCGATCAGATTCAGCGGTTCGCACAAGGGCGAAGGCTATCTCGAAATGACCGGCTACTGAGACTCCGCCGCCGTGCGAAAAAAGTTCATCAAAGCGCCCCGCGTCTCGCGCAGCTTCTTCAGATGCACGGCGGCAAGCTCCGACAGTCGCCGCTCGCCCGCCCGCGTGATGACGACGAGCGATCGGCGACGGTCGGTCGGATCGGACTTTCGCCTGACGAGCTTCGCCTGCGCCAAGCGCGAGACCAGCTCCGCCGCGCTGTGATCGCGGATCATCAGCTGCTCGGCGAGTTCGCCGACGCTGATGTGTTTCGCCCCGCGATAGGTGCGCACGACCAGCAGCGCCTGATACCACTGCACGGTCACGCCATGGTCCGCCGCGACCTGTTCGCTGAAGGCCACGAACCGACGCAGCGCCGAGCGGAAATGCGCAAGCGCGGCCAAATCGTCTTCACTTGGCGCCTTGCGCGGCGTCGCTTGCGGATGATCGCCAAGATTCAACTGTAGGCCCTTGCTTCCCGAGTCGTTCTCGCGCTGGCGACTCATTTGGAGTGTTGAGATTGTGCGCGGGTCACATTTTAGGGTCAATCGAGCGCGCCCTACAATTGCCCAATAAAGTCGTCGATTTTTGAGAAAAAACTCTCCGAATTGGCGGCGTCTCCGTCGCCGATGCGCGCAAGCGCCGCACGACGGCGCGTCGACTGGGGCGTCGAATAGTCGCGAATGGCCTGCAGCCATCCCGGTCCGTCAAGCGGATCGACATAGTCGATCGCCGCGCCGCCGACTTCTCGGAACGCCTCGATGTCCGAGGCGATCACCGGCGTCCCCGCCGCCAGCGCCTCCGCGACGGGCAGACCGAAGCCTTCGGCGAGAGAGGGCATGAGCAGCGCGCGCGCGCCGGCCAGCAGGCTGCGCAGTCCCGGCGTGGAAAGTCCGCCGGCCTCGATAAGGTGGGGACGCAGGGCGGCGCTTCGTTCCAGGATCTCGATCACGGGGCCGTTGAGCCAGCCGCGCTTGCCGACGATCACGAGCTTGGGCGGAGCCGGATCACGCGCCAGCGTGCGCCACGCATGAAGCAGAACCAAATGGTTCTTGCGCGGTTCGATCGTGCCGCAAACCACGAAATATGTGACGCCGTTCAGCGCTGCAGGCACAGGCGCAGGCGACGCAAAGACCGGCGAGACGGGCAGGCGCGCCACGCAGATCGGCAGCTCCGGCCGCCCCTCTTCGGCGGCGAATTGACGAAGGCGCCGCGCGACGGCGTGCGATGCGACGACGGCGCCTGCGCCATGTTTGCAGATGTTGCGCATTCGCCTGGGATGCAGCATCGCTTCTCTCGCCCGAAAGAATTCCGGCGCCTCGATCGGAAGAAGGTCGTGGACGAAGAAGACAGGCTTGATATCCGGCCGCTTTGTCAGCCAGCGCACATACCAGCTTCGATCAATGAGAAACTGCGTGACGTTGAAATAAATCGCGCCGTAGGGCGCCTCGCGCAGGGACCGGCCAAGATGCGGCGCCCAGCGCCGCATCGCCCCCCAGTTTCGCGCCAGGACGGCGGCATTCGGCGGTCGTCTCACCCGCGCCATCGACGATCGGGCAGGATCCGTCGCTCGGAGCGCGGCGACAACCGCGCGATAGACGGCGTCTTGCTCGGCGTCGCCCGCCTCGCGCCAAAGCGATTCGACGCCTTCAATCGTCTCCCGCGCGCGATCTGGATCGGCGAGGCGAGGGCCGATCGCGGTGCATATGAGCGCGCCCCGTTCTCGCTGGCCGCGCGCAAGAAAATGCCTTGCGAGCGCGAAATCGACGCGATCAATACCGTTTGGCGCCGCATTCAGCGCGCGCGTCACGATGCGCGTCACATCATAGATGACCGGGCTGCGCGCAGCGTCAGTCGCCGTCGCCGTCAGTTGCGGCATTTGGTCTTGTCCAACCGACATCGCCACGCCTCGATCGCGTCATTGGCTTCTCGAACCGCGCGTTCCGTCTCACGTTCGAGACATTCCCGATAGTGAAAAACCATTCTCATGAAGAGTTGCACCTCTTCATCACAGGCGGCCATCGCCAGCGCGGCGGCGGAGGTCTCGATACAGGCCGGGCGCGACGGAGGCGCGCAATAAGTGAACCCGCGATGGGCTTGCGCCGCGAGCGGCGGCGCATGCGCGAGCAGAGCAGTTGCGGCCGCAAGCGCCGCGCAGCACATGCTCGTCGCGCAACGCCGCATCACGCCCCCTCACCTTCCGGCGCGGCGGCCCGCAAACCAGCGCACGGCGTCGGCGACCGCATCGGCTGGCGGACGCGTCTCATAGCCGAGCGCCCGGCGCGCCTTGGAATCATCGAAGAACATGCGCTTTGCCGATAGCCGCAAACTTTCACGATTGAGGAACGGCTCCGAGCCGGCGAAGCGCGCGAAGATTTCATTCGCGTAAGCGAGCGGCATGAGCGGCCAGTGCGGCAGTTTCGTCCGGGGCGGGCGTCGCCCGGTGATCCGCGATATTTCCGTGAGCAGATCCCGTAATGTCAGATTCTCGCCGCCAAGAATGTAACGCTCGCCGATGTCGCCCAGCTTCATCGCGGCGATGTGGCCGGCGGCGACGTCCTCGACATGAACGATATTGAGCCCCGTGTCCACATATGCCGGCATGGCCCCGCGCATCGCTTCGCAGACGATCCTGCCGGTCGGGGTCGGTCGCACATCGCCTGATCCGAGCGGGGCCGAAGGACACACGATCACCGCTGGCAGCCCATCATCGCGGATCATCCGCTCGACGAGCCGCTCGGAAAGGACTTTGCTGAGCTTATAGGCGCCAACTGCGCGTTCCGGAGTCAGTCTGTTCGCTTCGGTGCAGGGCGGCGAGTCGGAATCCAGCGTCGCCACGCTGCTGGTATGCACGACGCGCTGCACGCCCGCGCGCAGCGCCTCGCGCATCACGATCTCCGTTCCGCCCACATTGACGCGCATCACCGGTTCGGGATCTGGCGCCCAGAGGCGATAATTCGCCGCAAGATGAAAGAGCGCCGAGACGCCGACCATCGCGCGGCGAACGCTTTCGGCGTCGGTGACGTCTCCCACGACGATTTCGCATTGGGGCGGGATATTGTCGCGCGGACTCGATCGCCGCACGAGCGCGCGCACCGCGTATCCCTCCGCTAGCAAACGTCGCACGACGGCGCCGCCGATGAATCCGCTCGCGCCCGTGACAAGAATCGTCCCGCTAGACCCCATGCCCCATCCCTGCCCCGGCGCGAGCGCCGTCAACGAGCCCCGGGCCATGCCTTAAGTTGCAGCGGAATCGACAAAGCGCGCCGGTTCGGAAAACAGACGCTAACCCTGAGGTCTGGGGTCGGACCGTGCGTGCTTGGGCGGCCGGATCAGTTAGCCGCCGTCTCAACTAGGCGCTGATCGTCCACTTCCAATATGGATGGCGCATGCGCCGCGAGCGTCGGCTCGACCGATTCAAGAATTTCGCGTTCCTCGCGCTGCATCCGCGCAAGATCCCTCTGGATGACAATGACAAAGCCGAAGAAGGTCAACGCGGACAAGCCTCCGATCACCAAGTCCAGCACAGGGAAACCGAAAGCCTGCGCTGTCGTGACGCTCGGTCCGAGCCAGGCCGCGAAAAGCGCCCACGCGACGACGAGCATGCGAAACTCCGTGGCGCCCATGCCGCCGTAGGACAACCGATGCACCCTCTCCGTCACGACCCTTAGATAGGTATAGGAGCTCATCAGCAAATAAAGCGAGAGAACCAACAACGATGAGCCGATCGTAAAGTAGGGGGAGGCCCCGAGACCGACGACAATCAGGGTCTGAGCGATCAGATCTGACGAATGGTCGATGAAGTAGCCGTAGTGCGGCCGCTCAATCGCACGAAATCGCGCCAGCGTGCCGTCCAGAGAATCGCCGAACCAATTCAGGAAAATGCCTAATGCGACGAAGACAAGAAATGCGTCGGACCATAAACAACCCAGGAAGCCGACAAGAGCCAAGCCGGCGCCGACCAATCCTATTGCTGTCAAATGGTCCGGCGTCGCCCAGTGCGGCAGGCGCCGCACCAAGGCCATCAGCACAGCGCGTTCCTTGAGCGCGAGAAAGCTTTCGTTGATCCGCTGATTGGCCACAACAACACCTCAAAAAGCGTGCGACGCGATGGCGTCGGCGGCAACCCCAGATGACGCTCAAAGCAAATGACGCTCAAAGCGAACGACATTCGAATGAGGCTTTATCGCAGACGAAGCAGGCAAAACCATGACAATGCCATAACTTAACCAGCACGAACTTTGCCCTTTGCACAATTTTCGTTCTTTAGAGCGGACCAGCATTTCGCTTTCCCTGCAGAGCAAACTCCGTGCCTCACGGCACGTAGCGGGTGATCAGCGCGCCTTGGACAGCCGGCTGCGAGATCATACCGACGAGTTGCCCGAGCTTGCTGATGTCGGCGAACGGCGCATTGCTCACATAAAGGATGTCCTTGTCGCGAATCGAGAAGCGCCGCGCGGCGAACAGCGCCGCCGGCTCGCGAAGATTGAGATGATAGGCGACGGGCACGTATCCCCGCGCGAGCAGGCTTGGCGCGACACGGGGCAATTCGGCGGCGACGGCCGCCGGCTCATACCGCAACACGAATACGCCGTCCGGATCGGCGCGCGAATCGGTAAGGCCGCCCGACTTTCCGATGGCTTCTTCAAGCGTGATGCCGCGCGCGTCGAAGGGCACGACCGCATTGGCCCCGGTCGCGCCCATGACCGTAAAGGTCTGCGGCGTGCGCTCCACGGTCAGAATGTCTCCGGCCCGCAAGTAGATATCTTCCCGAGGATTGACGAGCAGCGCCTGGATTGGCGCGCGCGCCGAGCGGTTGCCGCGCGTCAACGTCACGAAGGTCTCATGGACGGGGGAGCGATACCCGCCAGCCGCCGCGATGACATCCATGACCCGATCGCCGCGCAGGGTTAGCGGAACGCGCGCGCCATTGGCGACCTCTCCGGTGACGGTGACCGTATTCGTGATGTTACGGGTGACGTTAACCACGGCCTGAGGCTCGATCGCCTTGCCGCGAAGCCGCTCGATGATCGCCGCCTCGACTTCCTGCTGGGTGCGTCCCGCGGCTTGGATGCGGCCGGCGTATGGCACGGTGATGGATCCGTCGCGGCCGACGACCTGTTCCGGAATGGCTGCGGAGCGAGACCCGGGACTCATCCGATCTCCAGCGGGGGCCGAGAACAGTCCGCCGGAGGCGGCTTCCCAAACGGTGATTTGAACCGAATCGCCGATTCCGATCGCCTGGGCGGCCGCTGGCCGGTAATCGCCGAAATAGCCGCGCAATGTCGGCGGCGAGCGGCGAGAGAGCACAGAGAGCGAATTTTGGTCGATCTCGACAAGCGCGAAGCTCGGCTCCGTCGAGGTCAAGCTCGGTCTCACATCCTCCACGATGTCCTTGCGAGACGGACCTGCGCCGGGGAAGATTGAGCACCCCGCCAGCAGCAATCCGAGCGCGAGCGCGAAGCAAAGCCGTAGCGAGAGGGGAAGGGCAATCGTCAAAGTCGCTCCAATATGCGCCCGCCGGCGCAAAATTTAGGGACACGGCAAGGGTAGCCCCCAGAGACGCCGGGAGCTTGTGCGGGGCCTAAGCAATATGCCGGCTATGTGGCCGAAATGCCATCGGATTTGTGGAGCATCCTAAAAATTTTGCCAAAGTGTGTGGATGGTGAATCGAAACGCGAGAGCCCAGTTTTTCAATCGCTTTGGTCAATCGTCCGCAGCGAGAGCGCCCGAACGCGGGCGTCGGGCAGACGCTCGAAGTCCGCCGCGCTGTGCTGCACTCCCGCCGAACCGCGAAACACCAGCACGCCGTCACGCGTAACGACTAGATCGTTATAGCGAAGAGTCGGATCGTCGAGCACGTCCGGCAACGGCTCCAAGGACGCCTGGCCCCGAACGAGCTGCGGCCGACGCCCATGCACTTCGGATTCGACGCGCGCGGCGAAGGCTTCATAGCGCTGCCTCGCGGCTTCGACTCTCAGACGCCACGCGCGCCGCGCATCCGGCTTCTCGGCGCCCATCTCGATACGCGCCTCAATACGCGGAAAATTTGCGGACCGGGAATCCGCGCTGGCGCCTCCCATCAATATTCCGATAATCCCTGTCGCCACAACTGCGCGCATGTACGGGAAATGCGCAGGGGCGCCGAAAGTTCCGCGGCTTCGCGTCAGTTCTATCGTCGCGGCTATTTATCCTGACTGCGCGCCGCCGCGGCCGAAGCCGCGGCGATCCTGCGTCCATCCTTGAAGAGCTTGCCGATCAGTCCAAAGACAGCCACCAGCGCCAGCCCAATGACGGCCACGTCGACCGCCGGCAAGGGATCATTCTGACTTTCCGGGATGCCAAGAGCGATGGCGGCGAAGGGCCAGAACGCGAGAAGAATGCGGAACTCGGTCACGCCCAGACCGATATACGCCATCTGCTGAACGTGGCGCGTCGCGGCGCGAATATAGGCGTAGGAGGAGAACAGCAGGTAACAGACGAGCACCGCCGCCGCAGCGCGCAAGGTAAGAAACGGCGAAAAGCCGTAAGCGACGATCAGGAGGATATGGGAGAAGAGCTCTGCGACGTGGTGCGCCATGCCTGCGCCGGGCAGTTCGCCGCCGCGCAGCCGCGCGAGCGGCAGATCCGTCGTCGAACCATACCAGTTCACCAGCATCGCCGGCGGCACCAGCCAAACCAGATCGGGCCAATGACGGCAGCCGACCAGCGCTGCGGCCGCAAGGCCGGCGCCGATCGCGCCGATAAGCGACAGATGCGAAGGCGCCATCCACGCCGGCGCGGCCTCCGCCATCCTTCCTGCGAGGCGTTGTTCGCCTGCGTAGACGAAGCTCTGTCCCCGTCCCGTCGAAGCGCCAAATATTCGCTTGACCAACTCGCCGAGATTCATGACGCGCATGCCTCTACTGCTCCCGAAGTCGGGCGGAAACGACGCCTGTCGACATCTTATCGTGCGAAACCCTACTCGCTTGCGACGCCGCCGCAAGTCGTCGATGATCGCCGCGCGTTTCTCGGCATTCTAGCTATCGCAACGGAATCCTTCAAAATTTTGGCGAAATTCGCAGCAGACGACCAGAACGCCGCCTGCTCACCCGATCTGGAGGCCCGGATGGCGGAAAAGATTGTCGTCTCGAAGCATCAGGGGGTGATGCGCCTGCTGATGAACCGCCCGGAGAAAAAGAACGCTCTCGATCGCGAAATGTATCTCGCGCTGATCGCGGCTCTGGAGGCGGCGGCCGCGGAAGACGAGGTGCGCGCCATCGTCTTCGCCGGCGCGGGCGGAAATTTCACGGCCGGCAATGATCTTGCCGATTTTCGCGACTTCTCGGCGGACGGCGGAACCTTTCCGGCGCTCGGCTTCGTGCGGGCCGCGGCGGGCTTCGAGAAGCCGCTCGTCGCCGCGGTGACCGGCGACGCCGTCGGCGTGGGAGCCACGCTGCTGTTTCATTGCGACCTCGTCTACGCCAGCCCAGACGCGCGCTTCAAGATGCCCTTCATCGATCTCGCGCTGCCGCCTGAAGGCGCCGCCAGCCTGTTGGCGCCGCAGCGTTTCGGGATGGCGAAGGCGTCCGAATATCTCCTTCTGGGCGAGCGTTTCGACGGCGCGGAGGCGCTGCGTCTGGGGCTGGCGAATGCGCTGGCGCCGCCATTGGAGGTTCTCGACCTTGCCATGGAGCAAGCGCGTCGTCTGGCGGAAAAGCCGAAGCAGGCGCTGCGCGCGGCGCGGCGGCTCATGCGCGGCGATGCGACCGACGTTCTGGCGCGCATCGACGACGAAGCGGCGCTGTTCGCCCAAGCGCTGGCGTCGCCGGAAGCGCGCGAACGTTTCGACGCCTTTTTTGCTTCCCGGACGCGTTAGCTTGCGGCGCCGCGAGAGCGCCGCTTGCGTTGCGGCCGGGCTTCTCCCAAATAATACGTCGGACATACGCGCCTGCGCCACTGCGGGCGGGCGCTCACATGGGCTGATTGGAGAAATATGCGCGATCCTTACGACGTTCTCGGCGTGCCGAAATCGGCGACCGCCGCCGAAATTAAGAAGGCGTATCGCCAGCTCGCGAAGAAATTTCACCCTGACCGCAACAAGGATGACGCGAAGGCCAAGGAACGTTTTTCCGAAATCAACTCCGCCTATGAAATCGTCGGCGACGAGACGAAAAAGGCGCAGTTCGACAAGGGAGAAATCGGGCCGGACGGCAAGCCCCGCTTCACCGGTTTCGAAGGCTTCGGCGCCGGCGCCGGCGCCGCCCCTGGCGGCTTTACGCGCGGCTGGCGCACAGGCGCAGGGGCGCCGGGCGGCGAACAGCATTTCGAATTTCACTTCGGCAATGAGGCCCCCGGAGCCGGGCGCGCGGGCTTCGATCCTTCGGACCTCTTCGCCGATCTCTTCGGCGCCGGCGGACGCCGCCGCGCCGGCCCCCAGCCGACGCGCGGCGACGACGTCGTCGCCACCGCCACCGTGCCGCTCGAGACGGTCGCCCATGGCGGTTCGGCGCGCGTCATCCTGCCGAGCGGCCGCACGCTCGAAGTCAAGATTCCGTCCGGCATCGAGGACGGCCAACAGATCCGGCTGCGCGGCCAGGGCCAGCCGGGCGCGATGGGCGGCGAACCCGGCGACGCGCTCGTCACGGTGAAGGTCGCGCCCCATCCCTACTTCAAGCTGGATGGCCGCGATTTGCGACTGGAGCTGCCGGTGACCGTTTATGAGGCGGCGCTGGGCGGACGTATTCCGACGCCGACGCTCGACGGCAAGGTGGAGCTGACGATCCCGAAGCATTCCAACAGCGGACGCGTGCTGCGTCTGCGCGGCAAGGGCCTGCCGGCGAACGACGGCAAATTGGCCGGGGACCTTTACGTCTCCCTGAAAATCATGCTGCCGGACGCGCCTGCGGACGATCTCGACGCCCGCATGCAGGAATGGCGCGACGCCCATCCCTATGATCCGCGCGCCAAAATGACCTGACGTCCGCGGCTATTTCGGCTCCGGCGGCGTGGGGACGACGGCCGCCGCCGCCGTTTCGGCCGCCGCCTGCATGGCGTCCGGGGCCAGCGCGCCGACCAGCACGAAGGCAAAGCCGCCGGCCCGCCATTCGATCGCCGAGACCCCCTGACCCCGCTGACCGGACGGCGCGGCGACAGCGTCCGCGCGCTCGAAATAAAGACCGACCCGCGCCCCGTCGTCTCGCTCATACACGAGAAACGCCGCCGGCCTGGCGACCCCCGGCGCGACGCGCCCCCCGAGCAGCCGCAACCCGACGCCGCTCAAATCCGGCGCGCGGGAAAAACCCACGCGCTCCTGGAGCCACGCCAGAAGCTCGCCGCGGCGGCCGGCGTCGATTTCCACGGGCCGCGCGTCGACGATATAGGTGGCGTAGGTCAAGCCGGCCCGTGCGGCGTAGCTCGCGGCGGCGATTGGAAGAGCAGGGCCTTGCGCGGGCGGACGGCTCGCCAGAAACAGCAGCGCCGCGACGGCCGCGCCGGCGATCAGCGTAAGCAGCGTCGACGCCACCGCCTGACGCCGCCGGCTGGCGCGGATGTCGTCGAGCGGGCGCGGCGGGCGCGGCGCGGCCCCGGGCCGGCCCCAATGGATCGCGCCGGTTTCGATTGGCCCCTGACCGACAGGCGTCGCCGGCGGCCGCGCCGCGGCCTCGCGCAGCGACAAAGGCGGCGGCTCCAGCGCCACCGGCTCGAAAGCGGCGCGCAGCGCGGCGTTCTGGCGTCGCCAGCCTTCGACGAGCGCGGCGTCGTCTGGATGCTGCAGGAGATGGTCTTCGACCTTGCGCCGGCGCTCGGGGTCGAGCTCGCCGTCGACAAGCGCATGCAGGTCGGCTTCTTCGATGAGCGCCGAGGGGGTCATCGCCCTACTTCACGACGCGCAGATGATGCGCGGCGGCGCGGCGGCCGCCCTCCAGCGGCACTGGCCGCAAGCCTTCGGCGCCCAACGCGGCGCGGGCGCGCATCAGCCGCGCCAGCGCCGTTTCCCGCGACGCCCCGACGATGCGCGCGGAGGCGTCATAGCCGAAGCCTTCGAGCGAGACGAGCAGCAGCATGGCGCGCTCGTCAAAGGCGAGGCTGGCCAGCCCATGCACGATCGGCGGGTGGCGCGACGCGGGACCGGGCGCGTCCGCGAGCTTTTTTTGGGCGAGCGCGACAAGCGCCGCATAGGCTTCGATTCGCGCCTCGGCGAGATCGGCGGGGCGCAGCTCGCGCCCGCGGATGCGACCGCCCACCGATTGCAGCGCGCTTTGGACCAGATCGTCGGCGATGGCGGGACCCGCGCCGGCGCAGAGCGCGCGCGCATAGCGTCGGAGCGCCGGCGTCGCCCCGCCCAGTCCCGCGATTATGTCGGTTCTTCTGCCCATACGGCCTGCTCCGCTCGGTATTGTTGACTGTCCGGGCGGCTAGTGACGTTTCCTATCGCATGATAGGACAAAGCCGCGTGATTGACCATGCTCGCGGCGCGCTCGCGCGCCGTTTCGATGATTTGATGGCTTGCGCGCGAGAGCGCGGCGCGAAAAGGCGGAACCCTGTTTTCGCTTCCAGCGCGCGCTAATCGTCTCGGATCGCTTACCTTATCTGATTTGCGCGATTCCCGCCCCGATGCGGCGTCATCCAAGGTTCCCTTTGCGCCAAAAGCGCGCTAAAGGGCGCGAACCGTCGAACGCCTCACGCCGCCCAGGACATCCATAAGCATGACACAGCAAGCTGCGCCTGCCGCCCCTTTCGCCGGACTGCTTAAAGGGAAAAAGGGGCTCATCCTGGGCGTCGCCAATAATCGCTCGATCGCCTGGGGCATCGCCAAGGCCTGCGCCGACGCCGGCGCCGATCTGGCGCTCACCTATCAGATCGAAGCGCTGGAAAAGCGCGTGCGTCCGCTGGCCGCGGACATCGGCGCGACCGTCGTCGGGCGCTGCGACGTCGCCGAGCCGGAGACGATGGACGCGATCTTCGCCGAGATCGAGAAGCTTTGGGGCCGGCTCGATTTCGTCGTGCACTGCCTCGCCTATTCCGACAAGGACCAGCTCGACGGGCGCTATGTCGAGACGACGCTGGAAAACTTCCAGATGTCGCTGAACATCTCCTGCTACTCCTTCACCGCGATCGCGCAGCGCGCCGAGAAGCTGATGACGGACGGCGGCTCGCTCCTCACGCTGACCTATTACGGCGCCGAAAAATGGATGCCTCATTACAATGTGATGGGCGTGGCGAAGGCGGCGCTCGAAGCTTCGGTGCGCTATCTCGCCGCCGATCTCGGCGTGAAGAACATTCGCGTCAATGCGATCTCGGCCGGGCCGATCAAGACGATGGCGGCGTCCGGCATCGGCGACTTCCGCTACATCCTGCGCTGGAACGAATATAATTCGCCGCTGCGCCGCGTGGTGACGATCGAGGAAGTCGGCGAGACGGCGGTCTATCTACTGTCGCCGCTGGCGCGCGGCGTCTCCGGCGAAGTGCTGCATGTCGACGCCGGCTATCATGTGGTGGGCATGATGAACCCGTCCGCCGCGCCGAAAATGGCGGATCTCCTGGCGCTGCTGCCGCAGGAGAAGTGAGGCGGCTTGCCCGCGCGCGTCGCGGGCGTCCTGGCCGGGCGGAAAATTCTTTCGGAAGTCGAACAAAGCGCTAAAATTGCGCCATGACGAAATTGCTTGAACAGGCCTTCGAAGCGGTCCGCAACCTTCCCCCAGCCATGCAGGATGAGATGGCGCGCGTCATCATCGCGATGACGGGCGAAGAGCCCCCAGCCATACGGCTCACCCCAGAAGAAGAAGCTTCTTTCGAAGAATCTCTCGCGCAGGCCGAGCGCGGCGAGTTTGCGACGGATGATGAAGTTCGGGCTATCTGGGCGAAGCATGGGCTGTGAAGCTTCGCTACACGCTCCGGGCCGCCGCTGAACTCGACGAGATTCTTTCTTTCATTGACGAGCGCTCGCCACAGGGCGCACTTAGAATCAAAGCGCGAATTCAGGCGATGACGGGTCTGCTTTTGGAGCATCCGCAAGCCGGCCATCTGACCAGCAAAAGCGGTATTCGGCGCATCGTCGTCTATCCCTACCCTTATCTGATTTTCTATCGCGCCACGGAAACCGAAGTTGTCATTCACGGCATGCGCCACGGCGCTCGCCGCCCCTCGCTGCCAAAGTCCGAGGAATGAAGTCTTCTACCCCGCCGGCGCCGCAAATCCGCGTTGCCGTAGCAGCGGCTCCACCGTCGGCATCCGCCCGCGGAAGGCCACATAGGCTTCCGCCGCGTCCTGGCTTCCGCCGGCGGCGTAGATGTGATCGCGCAGGCGCTGCGCGACCTCGGGCGAAAAGGGATCGCCCGTTTCCTTGAAGGCCTCGAAGGCGTCGGCGTCGAGCGTTTCCGCCCAGAGATAGCTGTAATAGCCGGCCGAATAGCCGTCGCCGGAGAAGACATGCGCGAAATGCGGCAGGCGGTGGCGCATGACGATTTCCGGCGGCATGGAGATCCGCGCGAGGCTGTCCGTCTCGAAGGCGCCCGCGTCGAAATCCGGCGTGACGCTTTGCGCGTGAATGTCGAGATCGACATGGGCGGAGGCGCAGAATTCGACCGTCGCGAAGCCCTGGTTGAAGTGCCGCGCCGCCGTGATGCGCGCGACGAGTTCGTCGGGAATGGGCGCGCCCGTCTCGGCGTGCAGCGCGAACGCCTTCAGCACCGCCGGCTCCATCAGCCAGTGCTCGTAGAGCTGCGAGGGCAGTTCGACGAAATCGCGCGCGACATTGGTGCCCGCGACTGAAGGATAGGTCACGTCCGACAACATGCCATGCAGGCCATGGCCGAATTCGTGGAACAGCGTGCGGGCGTCGTCGAGGCTGAGCAGCGTCGGGGCGCCATCGGCGCCTTTGGTGAAATTCATCACATTGACGATGATCGGCCGGATTTCGCCAACGAGCTTGTGCTGCGCGCGGAAGTCCGACATCCAGGCGCCGCCGCGTTTCGACGGCCGCGCAAAATAATCGGCGAGGAACAGCGCGACATGCTTGCCGTCGCCGTCCAGCACGTCGAAGGCGCGCACATCCGGATGGTAGAGCGGCAGGCCCTTCTGCTCGACGAAGCGCAGGCCGAAGAGTTTTTGCGCGACGTCGAACGCCGCGGCGATCATGTTGTCGAGCTGGAAATAGGGACGCAGCGCCGCCTGATCGAGATCGTAGCGCTTCGCCCGCACCCGCTCGGCGTAATAGCGCCAGTCATGCGCCGCGACAGTGAAATTCGCGCCCTCTTCTTCGACCATCGCCTGGATCTGCGCGCGCTCCTCGGCGGCGCGCGTCAGCGCCGGCGCCCAGACGCGGCCGATCAAGTCTCTCACGGCGGCCGGCGTCTTCGCCATGGCGTCGTCGAGTTTGAAAGCGGCGAAACTGTCGAAGCCGAGCAGCTTCGCGCGCTCTTCGCGCAATTGCAGGATTTCGCGGATGAGCGGGCGGTTGTCGGTTGGACCCGCATTCTCGCCGCGGCTCGCCCAGGCGCGAAACACCGTCTCGCGCAGATCGCGCCGCGTCGAGCTTTGCAGAAAGACTTCGGCGCTGGAGCGCGACAGCGTCACGCCATATTTGCCGGGCGATCCACGCTCGGCCGCAAGTCGCGCGGCGCCGGCGCGAAAGTCCGGCGAGAGGCCGTCGAGATCGCTTTCGTCGAGCAGCAGCAGCCATGACGACTCGTCAGCCAGCACATTTTGCGAAAACCGGGTCGAAAGGCCCGCCAGCCGCTCGAGAATCGCTTTGAGACGCGCCTTGTGGGCGTCGTTCAGCTTCGCGCCCGCGCGCACGAAGTTCTTGTAGGTCAGCTCGAGAACGCGGCGCTGCTCAGGCGTCAAATCGATCGCCCCGCGGGTCTCGTAAAGCGCCTCGATCCGGGCAAACAGCGCGGGATTCATGGAGATGTCGCTAGAGTGACGCGAAAAGGCGCCGGCCATATCGCGCTCGATCGCCTGCAATTCGGGCGTCGTGTCGGTGGCGGCGAGATTCCAGAAGACCGCGCCGACGTCGGTGAGAAGTCGCCCCGCCCGCTCCAGCGCGCCGATGACATTGTCGAAACTCGGCGGCGACGGGTCCTCGGCGATGCCGTCGATTTCGGCCTTGTGCGCGGCGAACGCCGCTTCGAACGCCTCGCGAAAATGCGCGGGCTGGATCGCGTCGAAAGGCGGCAGGCGGAAAGGGCCGCTCCACGCCGTTAGGAGAGGATTGTCCATGACAGTCTCTTAGCAAGACGCCGACCAGCGGCGGCGCCGTGACCGGCCCCTCACACCCCCGCGGGCTTGCCCACCACCGTCACCAGCAGGTCGCCGTCGCCCAGCAGACGCTGTGCGCCGCGCTGACAATCCTCGAGCGTCACCGCGGCGATGCGGCCATTGCGCTCATCGAGGAAACTCGGCGCGAATCCATCGAGCTGCAGATTGACGAGCTGGCTGGCGATCTTCGTCGACGTGTCGAAGCGCAGCGCATAGGAGCCGATGAGGAATTTCTTGGCCTTGTCCAATTCGTCTTCCGTCGGACCCTCGGCGACGAAGCGCCGAAACTCTTCCTGGATGACGCCGATCGCTTCGCCGGCGCGCTCGTTCTTGGTCGCCGCGGCGCCGATCAGCATCGGGCAATGGTCATATTCATTGAGATGCGAATAGACCGAATAGGCCATGCCGCGCTTCTCGCGCACCTCGCGGAACAGCCGCGAGGTGAAGGTGCCGGCGCCCAGAATGTGATTGGCGACGACGACGGCGTAATAGTCGGGATCGTGCTTGGCGATCGCCGGCCGGCCGAAGCGGATCGTCGATTGCGGCACGTCGAGATCGACGATTTGGCGCCTGCCGACATTGGCGAGTTGAATATCGGCGACGGGCGCAAGATCGTTTTGCAGCGCGAGGCCGCCGAAGGTCGCGTCGATGAGTTCGGAAAGCCGCACGGCGTCGATCGCGCCGACGACGCCGATCTTGAGATCGCGCCGCGCGAAGAGCCGCGCGCGCAAAGCGATGAGATCTTCGCGCGCAAGCGTATCGATCGAGGCGAGATCGCCGCGCACCGGGCGTCCGTACGGATGGTTGGGGAAGGCCGCTTCGCGAAAGGCCTTGGACGCGACGGAGTCTGGATCATTGGCGTCGCGCTTCAATTCGGCCGCGAGCTGGCTGCGCACGCGCGCGACGTCTCCTGCTTCGAGCCGCGCGTCGTTGAGCGCCAGTTTCAACAGGCCGAAAGCCTTGTCGACGTTGCGCGAGAGAGTCTGCAAATGGCCCGAGATGGCGTCGCGATCGGCGCCGAAGCCGACATGGATCGCAAGCTCGTCGATGGCGCGATGAAAGCCGCGCGCGTCAAAGGGGCCGGCGCCTTCGTCGAGCGTGGCGGCGAGCAGCGTCGCCAGTCCCGGCTTGTCCGCGGGATCCTGGGCGGCGCCGCCGCGGATCGCGAACTCCAGGGCGACGAGCGGCACGGCGTAGCTTTCCACAAGCCAGACCTCAAGGCCGGCCGGCGTCGTGATCCGCTGCACATGTTCGGCGCGGGAGGCGATGGTGACGATGGGCGCGTGAGCGGTCATATCAATTCCTAACGAGGGTCGGCAGGCAAGTCTTGGCGGTTCGCATCAGCCGCCGGCCGAGCGCCGGCGGCGTGACGCAGACGCGCCGTCTCAGGCCGGGAGCAGAAATCCCGTGACGGCCCTGCGCTTGTCGAGCCATTTGCGCGCGGCGTTTTGCACGTCGTCCGCCGTCACCTGCTCCATGCGATCGGGCCAGGCGACGACGTCGGCGATGGTCAGGCCGGTGGCGAGCGCCTCGCCATACCAGCGCGCCAGCGACGCCTGGCTGTCCTGCGCGTAGATGGCGTCGGCGATCAGCCGGGTCTTGGCGCGCTGCAAATGCTCCGCGTCGATCGGCTCTTCCGCGAAGCGCCGCAGCACGCGATCGATCGCGACATCGAGGTCCTCGAGCGCAACGCCCGGCGCGGGGGTCGCATAGACCCACAGCCGGGTATCGTCGACGGCGGAGCCCATGTAATAGGCTCCCGCGCCGACCGCGACCTGCTCCTCGACGACGAGCGTCTCGTAGAGCGCGCTCGTCGGTCCGCCGCCGAGCATATAGGCGAGCGTCTCCAGCGCCTCGGCTTCGCCCGGCTGCGCCGTGGAATAGGACGGCACGAGAAAGACCTGCTCATGCGCGGGCTGCTCGACCTTCTCGTCGCGCAGCGTCACCAGCCGATGGGCGCGGTGCGGCGGCTCCTTCGTGCGGGCGCGCCTGGGCGGCGCTGCCTGGGCCGGAAGCTTGCCGTAGGTGTCCGCGGCGACACTCCTGACCTCCTCGGCCTCGACGTCGCCGGCGACGATCAGAATAGCGTTTTCCGGCGTGTAGAAGCGGCGGTAATAGGCCAGCGCATGCTGGCGGTCGAGCCCTTCGATTTCGTGATTCCAGCCAATGATCGGCGTGCCGTAGGGATGATGGGCGAAGAGCGCCGCCTGCACCGCCTCGTCGAGCTGCGCCGAAGGATCGCTGTCGGTGCGCATCCGGCGCTCTTCCAGCACGACGTCGCGTTCCGGATCGACGACGTCGTCGGTCAGCACCAGATTGCGCATGCGGTCGGCCTCGAAGGCCATGAGCGTCTTGAGATGCTCCTTGCCGATGCGCTGGAAATAGGCCGTGTAGTCATAGCTGGTGAAGGCGTTCTCCTGGCCGCCGAGCTCGGCGACGAGATTGGAGAACTCGCCCTGGGGATGATCGGCGGTGCCCTTGAACATCAGATGTTCAAGGAAATGCGCGATTCCCGACTGGCCGAGCGGATCGTCGGCGGCGCCGTTCTTATACCAGACCATGTGGGTGACGACAGGCGTCCGCGCGTCGGGAATGACGACGACCTCCATGCCGTTGTCGAGCTTAAAGCTCGTTATGCTCGCGCGCGCAGGCTCCGGCGCGACGGCGCCGGGCGCGAGCGAAGCAACGGCTGACGCCTTCGTCTCGAATGACATGATGATCGGCCTTTCCCGCGGCCGCAGCCGCGCATCGGAGAATGGTTTTCTCCTAATATAGGCCGGAATTTAATTCTTGTCGTTGTCCGAGCTTCCACGCACGAATCGCGGCATCATGGCGGTGAAGTTGGACAGCATGTCACCGCCGCGCGTGTCCGGAGCGGCGGCGCTATAGGCGCCGTTTGCCTGGGCCCCATCGCTCCGCATGTCCGGGGCGGCGAGATTGGTCGCCGAGGCGTTGGCGGCGGGCGCGCCGGAGCCTCCCGAGCCGCCGCGACCCCAGGTCAACGGGTTCCACCAGGAGCTCTTCTTGGCGGGGTCGGTGTCGGGAAGATTGTTAAGATCCTGCGTCGGCCGGCGGTAGCCGGGCGGCGGCTCCGTCAGCATGATTCGGCTCGGCTCCGCGATCGCCGGCCCCGGCTCGCTGGCGCCCGAACCTGACGCAAAGGACAGCACGCGCCCAACCACCCCCTGCCGCGGCGCCTCCGGCGGCGCGTTCGGCACCCGGGCGAAGCGGTTAATGTTGCGGCGCCTCTCGGCCGAGAGTTCGGCGGGCCAGCCGCCCGGACGCTCCGTCCGTTCGAGCGGCGGCGGCAGATCAGTAGCGCTCGGGGGCAAAACGAGCTTCGGCCGCTCGCTGTAGTCGATCTTGCCGACCCCCTCGTCGGAGGACGCGCCGACCATCTCCATCACCGTCGAGAGCGTGGATTTATCGTCGCCCGCCAGAGCCGGCGCGGCCAGAATCGCGGCGAGCAGGCCGGCGAGAGCGTAAGAGGCGCAGCGCTGCGACTGAGCAAGCATCATCTGTCGGACTCCATTCAGGGCTCCGTATGGATGCGGCTACATGGCCGCGACTTATTGGCGATTTAGTGGCGAAGACCCGGTTTGCGCTCGCGAGGCCGGCTGTCAGGCCTCGCCGCGGCGCTCCCTCGGCAGGAAAAACCCCTCAAGAACCAGCAGCGCCACGCCCGCGGTGATGAATACATCCGCCAGATTGAACACATAATTGGCGAGCGGCCCGACCGGCAGGCTGGTGTGCAGATAGAAAAAATCCGCGACGGCGCCGCGGGTGAGGCGATCGGCGGCGTTGCCGAGGGCGCCGCCGATGATCAACCCCAGCGCCACGGCCGTCGCGCGGCTTTCGGCGCGCGCCATCCAAATCGCCAGGCCGGCGACGATGGCGCCCTGGAATGTCAGCAGCGCCAGACGGGTCGCGGCTTCATGCGCCGGAAACAGCGAATAGGAGACGCCATAGTTCCAGGACAGAACCACGTCGAGAAAGGGCGTGAGACCGATCGGCGGGCGGGCGGCGACGTCAAAAATATGCAGCATCCAGAACTTATGCGCCTGATCGAGCGCCAGAGCGGCGAGCGCGGCCGTCAGGCCCAGCGCTCGCGGCGACGGGGCGCGCGGGATAAAACGTGCGGGCAAACGGCGTCTCCGGTTCGGGGCCAGCAGCAATAAGACCGCCTCCGGAAAAAGAAAAGTTGGGCCGGATGCGCCTTCCAAGGCGCGGCTTGACAGAAAGTTAGGCCCCTCCTATGTCCAGGGCGTCTGTTGGCACTCATCTCACGTGAGTGCCAACAGACGTTCGCATATCCCTTTTTGACGGGGTCGAACCCCGTCAGGTGAGAAAAGGAAAGATTCACAATGGCGTTCCGTCCCCTCCACGACCGCGTCGTGGTCAAGCGACTCGAAGGCGAGGAAAAAACCAAAGGCGGCATCATCATTCCGGACACCGCGAAGGAGAAGCCGCAAGAGGGCAAGGTGGTTTCCGTCGGCCCCGGCGCCCGCGACGAAAACGGCAAGCTGAACCCGCTCGACGTCAAGGCCGGCGACCGCGTGCTCTTCGGCAAATGGTCCGGCACCGAAGTCAAGATCGACGGCGACGATCTGCTCATCATGAAGGAAAGCGACATCCTCGGCATCGTCGACTGACTTGACGCCGCCGCTCGCTTCCAACCCTCAGGAGAATTCTAAATGGCTGCAAAAGACGTCCGTTTCTCGACTGACGCCCGCGACCGCATTCTGCGCGGCGTCGAAATCCTCAACAACGCCGTCAAGGTGACGCTCGGCCCCAAGGGCCGCAACGTCGTGATTGAAAAGTCCTTCGGCGCCCCGCGCATCACCAAGGACGGCGTCACCGTCGCCAAGGAGATCGAGCTCGCCGACAAGTTTGAAAATCTCGGCGCGCAGCTGGTGCGTGAAGTCGCCTCCAAGCAGAACGATCTCGCCGGCGACGGCACGACGACCGCCACCGTGCTCGCCGCCTCGATCGCCCGCGAAGGCGCCAAGGCCGTCGCGGCGGGCCTCAACCCGATGGATTTGAAGCGCGGCGTGGACCTCGCCGTCGACGCCATCGTCGCCGACCTGAAGGCGCACTCCAAGAAAGTCACCTCGAACGACGAAATCGCTCAGGTCGGCAAGATTTCGGCCAATGGCGATCAGTTCATCGGCGATGAAATCGCCAAGGCGATGCAGAAGGTCGGCAATGAGGGCGTGATCACGGTCGAGGAGGCCAAGAGCCTCGAGACCGAGACCGACATCGTCGAGGGCATGCAGTTCGACCGCGGCTATCTGTCCCCTTACTTCATCACCAACGCCGAGAAGATGATCGCCGAACTCGACGATCCCTACATTCTCATTCACGAGAAGAAGCTCGGCTCGCTGCAGCCGCTGCTGCCGATCCTCGAAGCCGTGGTGCAGACCGGCAAGCCGCTGCTCATCGTCGCCGAGGACGTCGAAGGCGAAGCGCTGGCGACCCTCGTCGTCAACAAGCTGCGCGGCGGTCTGAAGATCGCGGCCGTCAAGGCGCCGGGCTTCGGCGATCGCCGCAAGGCGATGCTCGAAGACATCGCCGTCCTGACCGGCGGGCAGATGATCGCGGAAGATCTTGGCATCAAGCTCGAGAACGTCACGCTCGACATGCTCGGCCGCGCCAAGCGCGTGCGCATCGAGAAGGAGAACACGACGATCATCGACGGCGCGGGCGAGAAGAAGGACATCGAGTCGCGCATCTCGCAGATCAAGGGCCAGATCGAGGAGACGACCTCCGATTATGACCGCGAGAAGCTGCAGGAACGTCTGGCGAAGCTTGCCGGCGGCGTCGCGGTGATCCGCGTCGGCGGCGCGACCGAAGTCGAGGTGAAGGAGAAGAAGGACCGCGTCGACGACGCCCTCAACGCCACCCGCGCGGCGGTCGAGGAAGGCGTGTCGCCGGGTGGCGGCGTCGCGCTGCTGCGCGCCATCAAGGCGCTCGAGGGGGTCCAGGTCGGCAATCCGGATCAGCAGACCGGCGTCGACATCGTCCGCAAGGCGATTCAGGCCCCCGCGCGCCAGATCGTCGACAATGCCGGCGGCGACGGCGCCGTCGTGGTCGGCAAGCTGCTCGAAGCCACCGAATATGGGTATGGCTTCGACGCGCAGAAGGGCGAGTATGGCGATCTGATGAAGCTCGGCATCATCGACCCGACCAAGGTCGTGCGCACCGCGCTGCAGGACGCCGCCTCGATCGCCGGTCTGATCATCACCACCGAGGCGACGATCACCGAAGCGCCGAAAAAGGACTCTCCGCCGCCGATGCCGGGCGGCGGCATGGGCGGCATGGACTTCTGAACGAGTCGCGATCTGCGCTCAAAAAAGCCCCGGGCGAAAGTCCGGGGCTTTGCTTTATCGCCAACATCAACGCTATGCCGCCGCCTTGCGGTTGACGCGCCCTTCGGCGAGCGCGGTCAGGTTCTGGTCGGCGTTTTTCTCTTCCGCGAGAGTCTCGGAAAGAAGCTGAGCGCAATCCTTGCGGCCAAGCTCTTCCGCCCACGCGATGAGCGTTCCATAGCGCGTAATTTCATAATGCTCGACGGCCTGAGCGCTCGCGATCAGCGCGGCGTCCAAAACCTCATCGTCGGCTGTTTCGCCGGAAACTTCCTGCGCCTCCTCGAGGATGCCGTCGATCGCGGGGCAGTTCACGCCCTTGGGCGCGACGCCATGCAGTTCGAACACTTTCTCCAGCCGGCGGACCTGGTTTTCCGTCTCGCCAAGGTGATGCTCGAACGCCTCTCTCAGCCGCGGATCGGTGGCTTTCTCGATCATGTCGGGCAACGCCTTGAGAATCTGTTTCTCGGCGTAATAGACGTCGCGCAGCGTGTGCACGAACAGATCGTCCATCGTCTTGATGTCTTTCGAAAAGAGACCCATCGTCGCACTCCGGTTAAATGTGGGTGACGCGCCCGCCGCAGGCGCGGGACTCCCGCGCGAGGCGGGAGCTTTGAAACTCCGCGGGGCGTCAAATGTTCCCAGAATCGCGGGCGGAGCCGCTTCGGAACCGGGCAAAAGCGCCGTGGGTTTGGCTTTCGCTTCTCGCCGGAGCGCGCCGGGCGCGCTGCGGGGCGTCCCGCCTGCCAAGGCGTTGCTCTATGGCCCTTGCTCGTTTAGCATTAGCTTCGCGCGCGGTCGTCCCGGGCGCGTCAGCAAGAATTGGGAGGAGCGAATGGCGAGCGTGCGCGCGCCGGCGGAGTCGAACGGCGACTGGGCCGAGCATGTGAGAACCTACAACACTTTCTTGATGCTTCTAAAGGTTGGGGCGGCATCCACCGCGGTCATTCTGCTCGCGCTGTATTTCTTCGTCGCGCGCTAGGTCCCCGGTTTCCGCTTTTCACCGCTGTCGGCGACGCTGGCGGCGAGGGTTTTCCCGCAACCGGAGTTCGTCATGCGCATCGCCGTATTGGCTGAAACGGATAAATCCGAGCCGCGCGTCGCGGCTACGCCAGAGACCGTCAAGAAATTCATCGGGCTCGGCGCCGACGTCGCGGTCGAGGCCGGCGCGGGCGCCGTCGCCGGCTTTGCCGACGACGGCTACGCGGCAGCCGGCGCGACGATCGCCAATGACGCGGCGGCGGCGCTGTCTGGAGCTGACATCGCGCTGCGCGTGCGGCGCCCCTCGGCGGCGGAGCTGCCGGGCGCGAAGCCCAATCTCGCGGTGATCGCGATCATGGATCCGTTCGGCGCGGGGGCTCAGCTCGCCGAACTCGCCCAGACCGGCGCGATCGCCTTCGCCATGGAGCTCATGCCGCGCATTACCCGCGCGCAAACCATGGACGTGCTCTCATCGCAAGCCAATCTCGCCGGCTATCGCGCCGTCATTGACGCGATGGCCGAATATGGCCGCTCCTTTCCGATGATGATGACCGCCGCCGGCACCGTCCCGGCGGCGAAAGTCTTTATCATGGGCGTCGGCGTCGCCGGTCTGCAGGCGATCGCGACGGCGCGGCGCATGGGCGCCATCGTCACCGCCACCGACGTGCGGCCGGCGACGAAAGAGCAGGTCGAATCGCTCGGCGCCAAATTCATCGCGGTCGAGAACGACGAGTTCAAACAGGCCGAGACCTCCGGCGGCTACGCCAAGGAAATGTCGCCTGAATATCAAAAGGCGCAAGCCGAACTCGTCGCTTCGCACATCGCCAAGCAGGACGTCGTCATCACCACGGCGCTGATTCCGGGCCGGCCGGCGCCCAAGCTCATCTCGGCGGAGATGGTGGGCGCTATGCGGCCGGGCTCGGTCATCGTCGATCTGGCGGCCGAACGCGGCGGCAATTGCGAACTCACCAGGCCGGGCGAAACGGTGGTCGTCGACGGCGTGAAAATCCTGGGGGCGCTTAACCTCGCCGGCCGCATGGCGTCGACGGCGTCGAGCCTCTACGCCAAGAACCTGCTGGCGTTCGTCGAAACGCTGATCTCCAAAGACACGAAGCAGCTCGCCATCAATTGGGACGACGAACTCGTGAAGGCGACCGCGCTGACCCGCGAAGGCGCCGTCGTCGACGAGCGTTTCAAATAGCCGCCTGCCATCAAACAAAGGGGCGTTAAGCGATGACCGACTCTACGCAACAATTGCTCGAGAAGGCGCAGGCGGCGGCCGAGGCCGCACGCCATCTGGCCGAGCAAGCGCAGCAATATTCAGACGAACTCGCGCATACGGCCGCGGCGGCGGCGGCGCACGGGCTCGCCGGCGGCGCGATCGATCCTTTCGTCTTCCGCCTGGCGATCTTCGCCATGGCGGTGTTCGTCGGCTATTATGTGGTGTGGTCGGTGACGCCGGCGCTGCATACGCCGCTGATGTCGGTGACCAACGCCATTTCCTCGGTCATCATCGTCGGCGCGCTGCTCGCGGCCGGCGTTGAAGGCATGACCGCCGCCGAGGCTTCGGGCTCCTGGTGGGCGAACGCCTTCGGCTTCATCGCGGTCATTCTCGCCAGCGTCAACATCTTCGGCGGCTTCCTGGTCACCGAGCGCATGCTCTCCATGTACAAGAAGAAGGGCTGACGCCATGAGCGCCAATATCGCAGCCCTCCTCTATCTCGTCGCCGGCGTTCTCTTCATCCTCGCGCTGCGCGGCCTCTCCTCCCCCGCCACCTCTCGCGAGGGCAATCGCTATGGCATGATCGGCATGGCGATCGCCGTGGCGACGACGCTGCTGACGCATTTCCCGTCCTTCGGCGGCCTGCTGATGATCGTGATCGGCGTCGCCATCGGCGGCGGCGCGGGCGCCTTCATCGCCCAGCGCATTCCGATGACCAAGATGCCGGAGCTCGTCGCGGGCTTCCACGCGCTGGTCGGTCTGGCGGCGGTGCTTGTCGCCGCCGGCGCCTTCTTCGCGCCGCGCGCCTTCGGCATCGGCGACGCCAGCGAGATCCACGCCGGCAGCCTCGTCGAAATGTCGCTCGGCGCGGCGATCGGCGCGATCACCTTCACCGGATCGATCGTCGCTTATCTGAAGCTCTCCGAAAAAATGACCGGCAAGCCGATCCTGCTGCCGGAACGCCACACCATTAACATCATGCTTGGCGTGGGGCTGCTGGCGCTGACGGCGCTCTTCGTCGGCACGCAGAGCGGCGTCTGGCTGTTCCTGCTGATTTTCGCCTCCTTCGCGCTGGGCGTGACGCTGATCATTCCGATCGGCGGCGCCGACATGCCGGTGGTCGTGTCGATGCTCAACTCCTATTCGGGTTGGGCGGCGGCGGGCATCGGCTTCACGCTGGGCAATCTCGCGCTGATCATCACCGGCGCGCTGGTCGGCTCGTCGGGCGCGATCCTCTCCTACATCATGTGCAAGGGGATGAACCGCAGCTTCATCTCCGTCATTCTCGGCGGCTTCGGCGGCGAGGTGGCGGGGCCCGCCGGCGGCAAGGAGACGCGCAACGTCAAGCAGGGCTCGGCGGAAGACGCCGCCTATATCATGCAGAACGCCGGCAAGATCATCATCGTGCCGGGCTATGGCATGGCGGTCGCGCAGGCGCAGCATGCGCTGCGCGAAATGGCGGATCTGCTCAAGGCGGAAGGCGTCGACATCAAATACGCCATCCATCCCGTGGCTGGGCGCATGCCGGGCCATATGAATGTGCTGCTCGCCGAAGCCAATGTGCCCTATGACGAAGTGTTCGAACTCGAAGACATCAACTCCGAATTCGGGCAGGCGGACGTCGCCTTCGTCATCGGCGCGAATGACGTGACCAATCCCGCCGCCAAGACCGACAAGACCTCGGCGATTTACGGCATGCCGATCCTCGACGTCGAAAAAGCCAAGACGGTCCTGTTCCTGAAACGCGGCATGGGGTCGGGCTACGCCGGCGTCGAGAACGAGCTGTTCTTCCGGCCCAACACGATGATGCTGTTTGGCGACGCCAAGAAAACGGTCGAATCGATCGTCAAATCGCTGGCGCATTAAGCCTCTTCAGCAACGCCAAGACAAAAGCGCCGGGGAGTTTCCTCCCGGGCGCTTTTTTTGACGTCGCCGCGCCGCATGGGCGCGGAGCTTGTGACGCGGATCGTCCCGCTTGGCGCTGGTGACTACTCCCAGGTCCAGGCGACCGGCTCGAACCAGCCGTCAACTCCTGGCCAGCCTTCGTTTCCCGTATAGAAAATGCCCGGCACATTCTTGCCCGTGCCATATTCATACTTCGCCGAGAAGATGAAGGTGCGCTGCGGATAGGGGTGGAACAGCGCGAACTTGTAGTTGTTCACATTGTCGATGCCGGCGTCGAACGACCACCGGTCGCTGTATTTGTAATGCGCGTGCAGATCGACCATGAAGAAGCGATCCGACGAGCCGAAGATGCCGTGCACGAGATCGTTGTTGGCGAGCGTGCGCCAGATGCGATCCTGCCAGCGCATCGCAACCGTATACGCCCATTGGTCGTTCGGCCGATAAGTGACGCCGAAATCCCACCGCCACTTCGGCACGCCGGGCGCATTCTTACCCGCCACCGACGTAGCCCAGGGAAACTCGAAGCTCGTGCCGAACGGCGCCGTGGCAGTAGGTCGGGAAGGCTGCCACCGGCTGAACGAGATCACGCGCGAATTGACGAATGTGACGCTGCCGAACACCTGGAGGCCTTTGTAGTAGACGTCGTTCTTCTGCCATGCGAGTTCCGCGCCGGTATTGCGGATGCGGTCGACATTGATGTTGGCGTTGGCCTGAAAGGCCGATCCGGGAACGATCGTGGCGTTGCTGATGATCGCGTCGCGCGCCTCTTCGTCAAAGAGCGAAAGCCGCGCCCAGCTCTGGGGACCAAGACTGCGCTGAAAGACGATCTCCTTGGTGAGAGCGGTCTCGGGACGCAGATTGGGGTTGGGATTGGTGACGAACCCGGTCGCGCCGGGCGTCGCGGTAAGATTGTAAAGTTCGCGCACGGTCGGAAAGCGATTGGCCATGCCGACATTGCCGGTGACCGTCCAGTAGGGATCCGCCTCCCAGCGCAGCGACGCCTTCGGCGACACGCGCGTGGAGTAGAGATTGGGCTGGAAGATCGGCAACATGGTCGGGAGCGTCGCCGAGGAGCCGGTGGCGGCGGCGTTCAAACCGCCGAGGAGCTGATTATATCCGTCCGACGCCTGCCAATGTTCGCCGCGAACGCCGAGCGTCAGCTTCAAGTCGGGACGCAGGCGAATTGCGTCCTGCGCCCAGAGCGCCTGCGTACGCGTCGTGCCGCTGCCGACGGACTGGACGACGCCCAGCGACGAGGCCATTCCCGCCCCCCAATTCGTCGTGAGCCAGATCGGGTTGTTCGAGTGATATTGATCTCCGTGTATGCCGAAGCTGATATCGTGCATGCCTTCGGGGCCGTCCGGCCGATAGATGCCCTTGAGATCGAGAAGCGTCCAATAGGTGCCGGTGAAGATCGTGTCGCGGCCGGTCTGCGTGTAGCCTCCAAAGGGGTTGATGGCGGTCGACGGCACGCCGCTCCAGGCCGAGCGCGATGAACTATAAGGATAGGTGAAATGCGACGCGGACAGTTCGAAGTCGAAGACGCCTTGCGTATTCGACTTGAGCGCCAGGGAGTTGACGAGAATCGTCTCCTGATAGCGCAAATTGGCGGCGCCGAAGCCTTGTAGCGTTGATAGCGGCAGAGCGGCGGGTCCGGAAGGCGGACCGAAAACTTGATTGCGTCCGCCGGACAGATAGTTCAGCGGCCACGATACGCGGTCGCTGTTGAAGACGCCGAGCGTATAGGTGCCGCGGATCGTCGGCGTGAAGTCGTAAGCGACCTTCACCTTGCCGTTGATGAAATTTTCCTCGGAGATCGAACCCGAGCCGACGATCGACTGCGGCACGCCATAGACGTTCTGTGAGAAGATCGCGCCCGGATAGGGGTAGAAGCGGCCGGCGTTGATGAATGAAATCGGCTGATTGTTGTTCCAGGCGTAATTCAGCGCCACGAAATAAGAGAGATCGCCGATCTTGTCGCCGATGGTGAGCGCCGTCGTGCTCGTCGGCAGGCCCAGCTGAGCGCCCCACCAGGAAAAGTCCTGGACCGCCACGGTCTGCTTGGCGGTGACTTCGAGACGTTCCGGCATGCGCGTCGTGAATTTAATCACGCCGCCGATCGAATTGCCCGGATATTGCGCCGCATAAGGCCCGTAGAGATAATCGACGCGGTCGATTTCTTCCGGCGAGATCAAGCCCCAGCGCGGCTGGCCGTCGGTATGGCCGTTGGAGATGAGCTGGCTGATCAGAAGATCGTCGACATAGACGAGTTGCCGCGCCGAGGACAGGCCCCAGGTGCGCGTCTGGATCATGCCTTCATTGCCGCCGCGCAGTTTGCGGACGAACAGGCTCGGCACATATTTAAGCGCATCCTGGCTGTCGACGATGTTGATCTTATCGTTGATGTCGCGGCGCGTCACGCTCGCGACCGTGTTGGGTAACTGCCAGCGTTGGACAAAGGCGGGCTTGCCGTCGGGAAGCGTCGCCGCCCAGATCGACGGCGGCGCAGACGCTGGAGCCGGAGCGGGCGCGACATTTGTCGTCGTCGCAGGGCCGGCGACGCGTTGAGTTCCGCGTTGAGCGCCGCGGCGCTGACCGCCGACGTCGATCGTCGGCAGCGATTGCTGCGCGGCCGCCGGCGTCGCGTAGAGTTCGGAAAACGCAAAGATGGTGAGAGCGCCGGCGGAGACGCCGCGCAGAAGCAAATGGCGAGACATGAGATGTTCCTTCTAGCGCCGGTCAAGGCGGCGCGACTGACCTGAACGGCTTTCGCCGTCGGACGTTCGGCAGATCAGACGAAGGAAGGAGGGCCGCGCGTCGGGGCGCCGCGGTTTGGCCGCGACAGGACGAGCGTTTGCGTCGGCGGCGCGCGCGGCGCGCGATGATATTCCAAGCTGCGGACAGCGAACGTATAATCCGCCAGCGGCGGCGTGGTCCAGCCGATTTGGCAAAGGGCGCACGAACAACCCTGATCGGCGTCGTCCGCAGGCGCCTGGTCGGAGTCGCCCGGCGCGAGAGCCGCCGCCTTCGCCAGCACATGGCACTTTGCGATGGGGACGTTCGCGCCGCCGATAGACGCCGACGCTTCGCACGGCGAGACGAGCTTCGCGACAAGCGCAAAGAGTGCGAAGGCGATGACGAGCCGGCGGATAGCCATATGTATCTTGACGGATTCGGCGCTGCTAACCTTAGCGGCGCGGCATCCCGCACATGAACCGGGAAACCGTGATTTTCCAAGTCTTCCCGCGTTGTCAAAGCGCGAAAAATCCATTAAGAGACATTTATGTCACAGTTGCGCGCCATGCGTCGGGAGTTCCGTGCGGCATTCGCCGTTGTGACTGCTTGCGCGCTGATGTTTTCGCTTCTTTTGCCCGGCGCCGCGCGGCCTGCGCATGCTTTCGCCGAGCCGATCGACGTCGCTTGCAATCACGCCGCGCACGATCATGCCGAGTCTGCCGCGGGCCTGCCTGCGCTGCATGTAAGCGGCCCGAAGATGAGCGAAACGCGACGCGACGGCGCGCCCGGGCATAGCCCAGGGCATAAGTGTCCGGACTGCTGTCTCGCCGCGCACGCCGCGCCCGCCGTTCTGCCCGAACGCCTCGGTTGGATCACCCAACCCGCCGCCGAGGGACCGGCGCGGATCCGGCATAGCGCCCTCGCCACGCGGCCGCCGGAAACGATCGTCTCCAACGGCGCGAACGGCGCGCGCGCCCCGCCCTCGCGCTAAATTTCCGGAATGAAGCCCGCCGCGATGCGACGCATCGCCAAGGTTGGCTGCGGCGTTCAGCCGCTTACGCCGTTCAACTGGCGACGACCCAACAAAACAAAACTGACGCTTTGCCTGCGCAGTCGCCGGAACGCGTCCTCAAAATCGAGTGAGTGAAATGGATTACAACACGCTTTCCCCTCTCGCCATGTTCCTCAACGCCGGCCCTGTCGGCAAGGCGGTCATGGCGGTACTGCTGCTCGCGTCGGTATGGACGTGGGTGCTCATCGTCGAAGGCGTGGTGGCCGTCACCCGCATCGCCAAGTCGGCCCGCGCGGCCCGCGCCGGCGGAGACGTTGGCGTGCTCGCGCCAGTGGCCGAGGCCGGCCGCGAAGCTTTCGCGCTCGATCTTCCCGACGAGTCGATAGGCGACAAGCGCGCGCGCATCGCCGATCATATGAGCCGCACGGCGCGCGAGTTCCTGACCAAGGCGGAAGGCGGCCTGCCCAATCTCGCCGTCATCTCCTCGGTCGCGCCCTTCGTCGGGCTTTTCGGCACGGTGTGGGGCATCATGACGAGCTTCGCCGGCATCGCCCAGTCGCAGGACACGAGCCTCGCGGTCGTCGCGCCGGGCATCGCTGAAGCGCTCGCGGCGACGGCCTACGGGCTGGCCGCCGCCATCCCCGCCTCGGTGGGCTACAACCGCATCGGCGCCGCCTTCGCGCGCGTCGGCCAGCAGGTCGCCCACTATATCGAAGACGAGGCTCTGCTGATGTGCAGCGGCCATCCGGGCCGTCCGCGTCGCGAGCGGGAGGCAGCCTAATGGGTATGCCCTCACGCCAGCGCCAGAGCGCAACCGAAGGCCTTTATCAGCCGCTCGCCGAAATCAATGTGACGCCGCTCGTCGACGTCATGCTGGTGCTGCTCATCATCTTCATGGTGACGGCGCCGTTGCTCGCCAAGGGCGTCAAGGTCAATCTGCCCCAGGCAAGCGCGGCGATGCCGATCAACCAAAAGGATCCGATCGTCGTCACGGTGGGGAAGGAAGGCAAGATCGCGCTCGGCGCGGACGAGCTCGCCCCCGAGGCGCTCATCGACGGCATCAAGGTGATGATGGGCGACGACCAGTCGCGCGTCGTTCATATCCGCGGCGACACCGAAGCGGTTTATGGGGAGGTCGTCGCGGTGATGGATAAGCTTGCGACGAACGGCATCACCCATATCGCGATCATGACCAACTCGCGTAGCAAGACCGGTCAGGCCAGGAAGGCCGCGGCCGGCCGGGCCGCGCCCGCCACCGCCGGCGCTCAGCCGGCGCAAGCCCCCTTGGCCCCAGCAGGAGCGGCGAAATGACGGATCTTGCGCTAAGTCCACAAGACATGGCGCGAGAAGGCGACGGCCCCTCGATGGGTCCGGAGCCGATCAAACCGCCGTGGCTGCGCTCGGCGACGACGGTCCTGGTCATCGCGGCCCATGTCCTGGTGTTTGGCATCCTCGCCTATACGGCGAAGCCGACGGCGATATCGCTCGATTCGGTCAGCATGGACCTCGTGCCGGAAGGCGACTTCTTCGAACAGGAGGAAGTCGCGGAGGCCGACGACACGCCGCCGCCAGAGGCCGTCGAAGAACCTGAGATCGCGCTTCCGCCGCCCCTGGTGATGGCGCCTGACGCCGTGCCTTTGCCGGCGAAGAAGGAAGACGTCGACAAGGTCAAGAAGAAGGTGGAGCGCCAACAAGTCCAGCGCGCGCAGCAGCGCCAGCAGGCGCAGGCGCGTCGGCGCTACGGCGCGCCTGAAGGGCGCGCCGCGAGCTCCGGCGCGTCCCAGGCGACCTGTCTGGCCCATGTCGCCGCCGCGCTTCGCCGCCATACGCCCGGCTCGACCAGCCTCGGTCCCGGCCATGCGCATGTGACATTCCATGTCAATCCGGGCGGCGGCCTGTCGGGCATTTCGGCGTCGGGATCGACTCCGGGGCATGCGGCGCTGGCGCGGCGGATCGTGTCGTCGTCGCGCGGGCCAGGCATGTGCGGCTCCGCCTTCGTCAGCCAGGCGTTCGCCTTCCATTGACGCGAAGCGC
>Ga0209347_1000900_pt1 | contig 60181 bp, 56 predicted proteins | sample AutmiccommuBRH23_FD_187382 | JGI IMG/M metagenome (GOLD analysis project Ga0209347, IMG submission 187382) | Deep subsurface microbial communities from Mt. Terri, Switzerland - Autotrophic microbial communities BRH/23 (SPAdes) (version 2) | ecosystem: Environmental > Aquatic > Deep subsurface >... | reverse complement strand
CCTCACACGGCGAATGAACGGGCTCACGGACCCACAATAGCGCCCACCTAGTGCCCCAAATCAGACCCCAAAAATCAAGATACCAGGCACGATATCGCGACGATCACCGGCACCTGTGGAAGTCAGGTCCGAGTGCGTCATGGGCGCCAGTCTTTCACGCCTGCCGCTGAGTGCGCGCGCTCCAGTCGCTCGCGGCTGGAGCCCTTAGCCGACGATCTCGTCGAACTGAGCCTGGAGTGCAGCCTTCGGCCGAGCGCCCACCAGGGTCTTCACCACTTCGCCGTTCTTGAAGAAGTGCATCGTGGGAATCGACGTGATGCCGTACGCCATCGCGATTCCCGGGGCGGCCTCGGTGTCGACCTTGACGATCTTGAGCTTGCCGACATACTCACCGGACAGCTCTTCGAGAAGGGGAGCGACGGCGCGGCAGGGGCCGCACCATTCCGCCCAGAAGTCCACGACGACGGGCATCGGGGACTCCAGCACTTCGGCCTTGAACGTGTCTTCCGTGGCGTTGACGATGATGCTCATCTCACGCCTCCTTCCACCGTGGTGGCCTGGTCCAGGCCGTGTTCTGAGTCTTCGATTTCTTCGAGCCAGCGTTGCGCGTCGAGAGCGGCCGCGCACCCGGTGCCCGCAGCGGTGATCGCCTGACGGTAGCGGCTGTCCACGAGGTCTCCCGCGGCGAACACGCCGGGGATGTTCGTGAGCGTGGTGCCGCCGTCGACAGTGACGTATCCGGCCGCGTCCAACTCGACGACGCCCTTCACGAGTTCCGAACGCGGGTCGTGCCCGATCGCGACAAACAACCCGGTGGCGGGAACGGTGCGCACCTCGCCCGTGATCGTGTCGGTCAACTGAACCGCGGAGAGCTTGGCCTCGCCCTCGAGGCCCGTCACCGCCGAGTTCCACGCGAATTCGATCTTGGGGTCGGCCTTGGCGCGGTCCGCCATCACCTTGGACGCGCGCAATTCGTCGCGGCGGTGAACCACGGTCACCTTGTTGGCAAAGCGCGTGAGGAACGTCGCCTCCTCCATTGCGGAGTCGCCGCCTCCGACCACCATGACGTCTTGATTGCGGAAGAAGAAGCCATCGCAGGTCGCACACCAGCTGACGCCGTGGCCCGACAGGCGCTTCTCGTCATCAATACCGATCTCGCGGTAGGCGGAGCCCATCGACAGAATGACGGCGCGGGTCTCGAAGACCTTGCCCATGCCCGTGGTGATGCGCTTGATGGGTCCCTCGAGTTCGAGCTGGGTGGCGTCGTCGAAGAGCACCTCGGCGCCAAACTTCTCGGCCTGTTCCTGAAGCGTCTGCATCAGTTCGGGGCCCTGGATCCCGTCGACAAAGCCGGGGAAGTTCTCCACCTCGGTGGTGTTCATCAGCGCGCCGCCGGCGGTGACGGAGCCCGCGATGACGAGCGGGTTCAACCCCGCCCGGGCGGCGTAGATGGCGGCGGTATAGCCGGCGGGGCCGGAGCCCACGATCACGACGTTGCGAATCTCAGTCACGAATCAAACCTCTGTTTCAGATGGTGATAGCCCAACACGATCGTAGGCCTGTCGTATTCCACCCGCCGCATGGCGCGGCGGCGGGTCATCCCTCCGGCGCCGGAGGGGGCGTCTGCCCAAACGTGTATTCGGGGTAGGTCTGCGAAGGGTTGTCGTAGCCGTCGAGTGGCGCGTCAATCGGTTGGGTGATCATCGACGCAGCGATCACGACGGCGACGAATAACAGCACGATGAGCGAGGCCACCAACAAGGGGCCGATGTTGAACGGCGCGACGGTCTGGGCGCGCCGATGCGCGGCAGCGGCGAGGTCGGCCAGCGGATCCGAGTGGGGAAAGCGCCGGTGAAGTCGCTCGAAGATCTCCTCGAGAACGGAGGGCGCGGAGTCGACGTTCTGTGCCGCCACGATGTCGTGGAACTCGTCGATGTCGTCGACGGCCCCGCCAAACCGGGTGCGAAGCCTGGCGGAGGACGGTACGACCGATTCCTCAACAGCGCGGTCCTCTTCAGCTCCCTCAAGACTGGCGTCGGCGTCGTCCTCGACCTCTTCACCTGGAGCCGCGACCTCTTCGGCCGCAGCAACGTCGACGGAGTCCGCGACCTCGGGTGTGGGCGACCACCACAGCGTCGGCGCCTCGGCCACGAGCGCGCGCAAGGCCGCGGCTTCTCCCGTACCCAAGGCCGCAGTGATCTGGGCGAGGGTGAGCGGGCCGGAGCCGCGCAGGAGCGCCTCGCAAAGGTCGCGCGCGGAGTCCGTGAGGTCCGCGGGAAGATCGTCGGCCGTGACGGCGTCCGCGTCCATTGCCGTGACGGCGGTGACGAAGAGGCGCGCGAGCGCTATCGCATCGGCGCGTTCGGTGCGCCCACGGATCAGGCGCGCCTGACTTCCAAGTTCGCCCTCGACGCCGAGCCCAGACAGCATCACGCGGCCGCGTGTCGTGACAGTGACGGATTGGGGCCGGATCATCCCGTGGTGCGTGCCGGAGCGGAGCGGAACGCCGAGAATCGCGGCGGCCCCGCCCACGATCGCGGCGGCGGTCGCGGGCTGGAAGGCAACGTGGCCGAGGAGTTCGTCGAGCCGGACGCCTGCGAGACGTTCGCTCACTACGTAGGTGAGGCGTTCGCCGTCGTGCCGTTCGGAGTTGGCTGCGAGGATCCGGGTCAGGCGACGGTCCCGCACCACTTGAGCGCGATGAGCGGCTCGCACCACGGCAGTGGGGGCGACAGAGGACACAATGTCGACGGTGACGTCTTGATCAAGGCGGGTGTCGTATGCGACAAAACGGGTCGCGCCAGGGATGTCGTACTCCTCGGTACGCACCAGCCGAAAACGGCGCGCGATCATGTCCCCGGGCTGCACTATGACCCCTCGTTCGTCCAATCTGGCCTTCATCGTACGCGGCGCAGGCGACGCGTGACCGCGCGCACCACAGCGTTCGCTTCTTCAACGCGCAAGAGGCGCAAAGCGATGCCGTACACCACGAGCATGGCCCCAGCGATGCCTACGGCGAGGAGCCCGCTCACCACCACGGCACGGGCGCCTTCCTCCTCCCACGTGTGTGGCGCGACGGTCATCAGGACCACGCCGACGACGGTCGCGGCGCCCGCGGCAAGGAGCGCCTTGGCGTGAGTCACAAGGAGGCGCCGACCGTCCACTCCCGCCAGCCGCTTGCGCAGTCCCCACAAACGCAAGACGACGGCCACGGTGTTGGTCGCGGCCAAGCCAAGGGCGATGCCGCGCACCCACCAGTGCGGCTCCGTGAAGGCCTGAACCCCGTATGCCACGCCAAGCCAGGCGAGCGTCATGGGAATGTGGATCAGGAACACGGTGCGGCCGTCTTCAAGCGCGAAGTACGCCTGCTTGATCATGACTGAGGCGCCTAGCGGCACCAGGCCAATGCACATGACGCGCAACACCCAGGCGACCGCGTCGACAGTCTCGCCGGACACGGTGGGCGCGAGCACCCTCACCAGGTGGGGTGCGGTGACCGCCATCGCCACCGACGCGATCATCGTGAATACCCCGACCATGCGCACGCCCTCGCTCATCACGCCGCGAAGCCGGGTCACATCACCCAGCCCGGCGTGGCGGGACATTTGCACAAAGAGCACCGTCATGAGGGAAATCGACACGAGCGAGTGGGGCACCAGGAAGATGCCGAGCGCGTAGTCGTACGCCGCGACGCCGGCCACCGAGGGGTCCGTTGGGGCCGCGTCCGACGCCGCCGAGGCGATGCGCGTGATGAACGCGACTCCCACCTGTTCGACCAGCACGGCACCAAGCGCCCAACTGGCGACCTTGGCGACGGTACTGAGCTCTCCCTTGGGGCCGCGCCACACCCAGCGCCAGCGATAACCGCCCCGGATCATCGGCGGGATGAGCACGAGGGCTTGGACGGCGATACCGAGCGTGGCGACGGCGGCGATCAACAGGATCTTGCCTGTGGTCCACTCGTCGACGATGGCCGCCACGGACGCGTTCTCATCCAACGCATAGGGCCCAAAGATCACGACGAACGCGGCGAGCCCGGCGATCGCGACCACGTTGTTGGCGACGGGCGCCCACATGAAAGGCCCGAATTGCTCGCGGGCGTTGAGGACCTGGCCAAAGAGCGTGTACAGCCCGTAGAACAACAGTTGCGGAATGCACCACAAGGCGAAGGCGGTGGCGAGCGCGGTCTGCGCCGGACCCCACCCGTCCGAGTAGATCCGCACCCACAGGCCCGCCGTGACGGTCAGCACCGTCGTCGCCGCCAAGATCCCCACGCCGCCAAGAGTCAGAATGCGGTGAACCGTGCGCGTGCGGTTCGCTTGGAACGACTTCACAATCTGCGGAACGAGCGCCGAGTTGAGCACGCCGGCCGCGAGCACCGCGAACATGACGTTGGGAAGCTTGTTGGCGATCGCGTAGGAGTCGGCTGCAACGGAACCCGTGATCCCAATCGCAGCGGCCAACAGCATGGACCGCACCATGCCCAAGGCCCTCGACACGAGGGTGCCCGACGCCATCACCATGGCGTGGTGGCCTACCCGCCCGGACGATGCGGAGGCGGACCTGCCCGCGCCGTAGGGGTCAACGGGCGCGGTCTCGTCGCCAGCGTCGGAAGTCATGCCTGACATTGTCCCCGGTCAATCACGCGTCGGCGTCTGACGCGCCCGCCACGCTGGCGGAGTCGGCAGGGAGCACGCGAGTGTCCCGTCGGCCACGGCGCGCAGTACGGACGACGCCGCCGATGAGGAGCACGATCAAGCCGGCGGTGAAGACCCCGGTCGCGGCGTTGCCCCATTGCGCACGCACCTTGATGCGGAGCGTCTGCGCCACGGCCACGGTCTGGCCGTCCTCGTTGCGGAGGGCCACGGTCACGTTGACGTCACCGTTGGACACCGCCGTGACGGGCACCAGCACGGTCGCTTCGGCCCCCGCCTCAACGGTCGCGGTGGGCTGAGCCTTCGTGACGAGCGCTGGCGACCGCGACGTCATCGAGACCCGCACCGTCACGGCCACGTCGAGGTTGTTTCGCACGGTGAGGGGCACGTCCCCGGAAGACGACACAAGATTGAGGGTGTTGCCTGACGTCACCACGACCGAGTTGATGACAGACTCCGCCAGGTCGGTGGCCTCGGCAAAATCTGCTGCCCTGCGCTCGGGATCCGCACGGTCGGCCAGCGACATCGCGCTCAACACCGCGCGCCTGGCTTCGGCCACCATGGCGGAGGGGGCGTCGGCGGCACGCGCCATCACGCTCAGGCGGTCCAGCGCGGAGACGGCACCGACAGCCAGATCTGATCCGGCATCGTCGGCGCTTGGCGTGTTGTCAGGAAGATCGACCGAGAGCCGATCCGGGTCTGACAGCGCGGCGGTGAGGGGTCTCGCGGTGACGAACGGCGCGTTGAGCAGCATCGCGACCGCACGCGAGGGCTGTGTGCCGTCAACGACCCACCCGTCTCCGGGCGCCACCACCACGGATCCGGCGTCGGCGCCCGCCCGCAATGCGGCAACAGCCAGGACACGAGCGGTCGTGGCGGGTTGTGTCGGCGGCTGGGATGCGAGCATCGCGGACAGAGCGGGGTCGGGCAGGATGACGGGCGCCAGATCGAGGTCATTGATGGGCGTTGCCGCGACGACGGAAGCGGCCGGTTGACCGTAACTTGACCACCGGGGATCCGCGAGCACCGCGACCGCACCGGCGTTCGTTGCCAACGCCGCAGTAGCGTCGTCCGCCGACGCGGCGACGGCCAGCCACGGCAGAGAGGAGTAGCGGCGCGATTCGGCAAGAGCCGCGTCGAGCATGGCGGGGGCCTCCGCGTGAGCGACGCTCGTGATGTCGAGATTCCCGGCGGGCAGCATGTAGGCCTCGCGCCGTTCGATCCCCAACCGCTGGCTAGTGGTCAACGCGGACGGGTCGACCAGCAGCGTCACCCTTTCGTCGCCCGCGGCACCCAGCAGCGACGCGACGCGTTCCTTTGGTCCGGAGACGGAGGCCACCACGGTCACGTCGAGCGGTGGCACCAGTTTCGGCAACCAGATGATCGGGGAGGCCTGGGACCACACCACGTCCTGGCCGACCGTGACGGAAACGGTGACGCCGTACACCCCCCAGGTGTCGGTCGGAAGCCCGAGCGCTCCGGGGGCCGCCGAGACCGCCACGGTGCTGCGCGTGCCGACCGGCAACGACCCTGGGGCGAGAGGAACCCCGCCGGATAGCGCGGTGACCGTCGACCCAGCGACGGCGTGGCTCGCGATGGACGCGGGGTCCATCACGAACGCGTCGATGGCGTCGGTCGAATCGAGAGGCACGTCGGTCACGCTCAGCGACGTCGACACGTTGGTGAGGTCCGTGAGGGGTGCGCCGACTTCCACGAGCACGCTCGTGCGGGTTCCCGGGTCGGCGGATGAGGGGAACTCGCCTGTGATGGACGCATCCACCGCGATATCAGCCTCTTCGGCCGCGGGAAGGACGCGCCCGCCGGGGGCGGACGCGAAGGCGGCACCAGCACCCGCGGATCCGCAGATGAGCGCGGCCACCGCCGCTGCGGCGAACCGCGACACAGGGGACGCCACCGCGCTCACGTCCGCGCGGTCAGGAGCTCGGCGGCGGTTTGCGCCATCTTGCGCTCGTTGGGGAAGGCGAGCCTGGTCCGCAGCTCCGAAATCGGCACCCAGGCGGCAACTTCGGCCTCCTGGTCGGGGTCGTTCTCCGTGCTGATGGTGCCGCTAATCGCTTCAAGCAGGTAGTGGTAGACCTTCTTGTGAACTCGGCGGTCGTCCCCTGTGAACCAGTAGTCGATCACGCCGAGGGCCTGAACCACCTCGGCCGCAATCCCGGTCTCTTCGGCCACCTCGCGCACGGCCGCTTCCTCGGGCGTCTCCACGCCCTCGAGGTGTCCTTTTGGCAGGCACCACTCAAGGCGCCCCGCCCGATTGCGACGCCCGATGCACGCGACGTAGGCGATCCCGTCCTCAATCTTGACCGCGACGCCTCCGGCCGACACCTCTCGAGACACGGGCAACTGGCCTGCCATGCGCTGCGCCCTCCGGCGACGAATCGTCGCACCCACCGGCGCCCGCGGCATGCGGCTGGGTTGGGGAATCGGCGAGTCTGGCATGGCCCAACTCTAACCGCGGGTGAGGCGAGCGACCGGCAGTGCCCCCCGAGTTGGCGCTCGCCGCAGGCGGCTTTCGTCGATGTCCGGCCCGACACGACCTGGTCCCGGCTCGGCTCTGGGATGCTGGTACCCATGACCATCCAGGCTGCCCCCGCCGTCCCGCCCCGTGACGTGCTCGTGGCGCGCGCGGACGCCTTGGGAACGGCGGTGCCGCCCGAGGTCGCCGAGCTGGCGGCGCTGTTCGACGAGGCCGGCTACGAGTTCGCGCTCGTCGGAGGGCCCGTTCGCGACGCTTTCTTGGGCCGGTCTAGCGCGGACTTCGACTTCGCCACGTCCGCGAGGCCGGATGACACGGAGCGGCTCCTCAAGAAGTGGACGCGCGCCACGTGGGACATGGGGCGCGATTTTGGCACCATCGGCGGGCGGCGTGGTGACCTCGTGGTGGAAGTCACCACCTTCCGCGCTGACGAGTACGACGGCGCCACCCGCAAGCCCGTTGTCGCTTTCGGCGACTCGCTGGGGGGCGACCTCGCCAGGCGCGACTTCACCGTCAACTCGATGGCGGTGCGGTTGCCTGGCGGCGAGTTCGTGGATCCCTTTGGCGGGATCGACGACCTTGCCGGTGGCCTGCTGCGCACCCCCATCGAACCCGCATTGTCCTTTGGCGACGACCCCCTGCGCATGATGCGGGCCGCCCGCTTCGCCTCTCAACTGGGCTTCGAGATTGAGCCGGCCACGTTTGCGGCGATGCACGCGATGGCCGACCGAATCGAGATCGTCTCGGCGGAGCGAGTGCGCGACGAACTCACCAAACTGATGATGGGCGCGTGCGTCCGCGACGGTGTGAGCGCGCTTGTCGAATCGGGCCTTGCCGACCACGTGCTGCCCGAGCTGCCCGCGCTCAAGCTCGAGGTCGACGAGCACCACCGCCACAAGGACGTCTACGAACACACCCTCACGGTGGTGGACCAGGCGATCGATCTCGAGACGGACGCGGAGGGTCCCGTCCCAGGACCCGACCTGGTGCTGCGATTGGCGGCACTGCTGCACGACATCGGCAAGCCGGCCACACGCAGGTTCGAGCCTGGCGGCACGGTGTCGTTCCACCACCACGAGCTGGTGGGCGCCAAGATGGCGGCCAAGCGGCTCAAGGCGCTGCGCTTCGACAAGGACACCATCAAGGCGGTGGCGCACTTGGTCGAACTGCACCTGCGCTTTCACGGGTATGGCGAAGCGCGCTGGTCCGACTCTGCGGTCCGACGCTACGTGACGGACGCTGGCTCTCAACTGGAGCGACTGCATCGGCTCACGCGCGCCGACGTGACGACGGCCAACCGGCGCAAGGCCGAACGACTCGCGTTTGCCTACGACGATCTCGAGAGCCGCATCACGGAGTTGCGCGCCAAGGAGGAGATCGACTCCATCCGCGCCGACCTGGACGGCACGCAGATCATGGCCGAGTTGGGGATCGGTCCCGGTCGTGACGTGGGCCTGGCCTACAAGCATCTGCTGGAGCTGCGCATGGATCACGGCCCGCTCGGTGACGAGCGTGCGCGGGCAGAGCTGCATGCGTGGTGGGCCGCTCGTACCTAGACGGCGCCGCGGCGCCGCGCGCTGACGGCGCCGCGGCCCTAGCATCGGTCGCATGGGGGACATTGCACGCAACGGACGCCCCGACCGGCAGATGACCGCCGGTGCGCTCGCCAACGCGACCCCGGACACCAGGGATCGCTTCGTCGATTTCCTCAGGGTCGCGTCGTTGCTGGGCGTCATCCTGGGGCACTTCACGATGGCAGTGGTGTTCCTCCGTCCGCACGCGGACCCGGCCACGATCGAGTTCACGAACGTGCTCGAACTCGCGCCATGGACGCGGTGGGCCACGCTCGCGCTGCAGGTGATGCCCATCTTCTTCGTGGTCGGCGGCTTCGCGCACGCGACCGCCATCAGGTCCCTGCGCGCCCGCGGCGGCGGCTACGCCGACTTCGTCAATGCCCGCATCTCACGACTGGTGCGGCCCGCGCTCGTGTTCGTGGCGGTGTGGGTCGTGGTGGGGCTGGTGGTCGACGCGTCGGCGGACGACCGGCTCGACATCGGGCCCGTGCTCCAGATTGCCGGGCAGTTGCTCTGGTTCATCGGGATCTACCTGATCGCCGCCGCCTTTGCGCCCGCGCTGCTGCGCGCGCATGAACGCTTCGGTTGGCGCGCCCTTGCCGCCCTCGTGGTTGCGTCGGTACTCGTGGACACCCTGCGCCTCGCGGCTGATGTTGACGGCGTCAAGTGGCTGAACTTCGCTTTCGTGTGGTTGGCGCTGCATCAACTGGGCTTCTTCTATGCCGACGGTGTGGCCGGTCCGGTCTCCCCGCCGAGCCGGGGCAGGCGGCTCGGCGGGACGATGCTCGCGGTAGGGGCGGCGACCATCGCGGCACTCGCCTTGCTTGGCCCCTATGGCGTCGCGATGGTGTCGTACGAGGGCGAGACCCTGTCCAACCTCGCTCCGCCGACGGTCTCGTTGTTCGCCTTCGGGGTGGCCCAGGCTGGCGCGCTTCTCCTGGTGCGGCCCTCCGTCACCCGCTGGCTGTCGCGGAGACGCCCGTGGAGGGCAGTGATCGTGGGTGGGGCTGTGGCCATGACCGCCTTCCTCTGGCACTTCACGGCGCTCATCGGGGTGTACCTCGCACTGTGGATCGCGGGCGTGACGCTCGACGATTCGCCGACGACGGCCGCCTTCTGGTGGATCAAGTTGGCGGTGCTCGTGCCGTTCCTGGTGGTGGTGGCAGCGCTGGTGGTGGTGTTCAGGCGCTGTGATCGCCCGCCGCCGCGTGCCGAGGTGGTGGGCCCCTCCGTGACTCGGTCCGCGCTCGCGGTGCTGGGGGTGGTGTGCGCGATCGTGGGCATGATCGGCTTCGCCGCCACGGGGTTCAGGGGGCTCGCGACGGGCTATGTCGCACACGTGGTCGGGGTGCCGATGACGGCGTGGGCCGCGGCCGTACTCGTGGCGGCATCGGCCGTCATCACCCGGCTCGCGGTATCGACCAGGCGTTAGGCGGCGGGCAGGTGGGGGAATGCCGCCGCCGTGGGCGCGTTGCGGATGAGTCCGCTCGAGACCGCTAGCCCCTTGGCGAGGGCCGGATTGGCGGCCGATGCCGCGTCCCAGCCCTTGCCGGCGATCGCCAACGCGAAGGGCAGGGTCGCGTTGGTGAGCGCGATGGTGGACGTGTTCCCCACGGCGCCCGGCATGTTGGCCACGCAGTAGAACACGGAACCCTCGACGCGGTACGTCGGCTCCGCGTGCGTGGTCGGGTGCGAGTCCTCGAAGCAGCCGCCTTGGTCGATCGCAATGTCTACCAGCACGGATCCTGGCTTCATGCGCGAGACGAGCTCGTGGGGCACGAGGCGTGGGGCGCGGGCCCCGGGGACAAGGACGGCGCCGATGACGAGGTCGGCCCCGAGGACGGTCCGTTCCACCTCGAAGGGATTGGAGGCGACCGTCTTCACCCGGCCGCGGAAGACGTCGTCGACGTGCCGCAGTCGCGGAACGGAGAGGTCGAGCACGGTCACGTCCGCGCCCATTCCGGCGGCCTGGCCGATGGCGCCCCAGCCTGCTACTCCGGCACCCAGCACGGCGACCTTGGCGGGTCGCACCCCGGGCACGCCAGGTGCGAGGACGCCGCGCCCGCCTTGGCTCGACATCAGGTGATACGCGCCGACGAGCATCGACATGCGCCCGGCGACCTCGGACATGGGGGCGAGCAGCGGCAGGGAGCCGTCGGCGAGCTGCACGGTTTCGTAGGCGATCGCGGTGGTGCCGGAATCGACGAGCGCGCGGATGAGGGGCTCGTTGGCGGCGAGGTGAAGGTAGGTGAACAGGGTGAGGTCGGGGCGCAGGTAGCCGTACTCGGACGCGATCGGCTCCTTGACCTTCAGGACCATCTGCGCGCCCCAGGCGTCGTCCACGGTGCCGATGCTCGCGCCGGCGTCCGCATACTCCTCGTCCGTGAAGGAGCTGCCGAGCCCGGCGCCCGCCTGGACAACGACGTCGTGCCCGGATGCGGCGAGGGCGTGGACACCGCTCGGGGTCGCGGCGACGCGGGTCTCGTTGTTCTTGACCTCGGCAGGGATTCCGATGCGCATGGCGTTCTCCTCGATGCTCGTGGGCGCTAGGGGGAGCGTGCCCACCCTTCTAGTGTCGAAGATTCTGCGCCGATTGCAACCGGGTACGCATATCCTTGGCAGATCGGCGAGGAATGGAGAAGAAAACCATGGCTTCTGCGCTCTCGGGACCTCATCCGCCGACGAATCTTCGGCTCGACGTGCTTGACGAGCGCATCCTGTGGGAGCTCACCAAGGACGCGCGACTGTCCAACGCCGCCCTCGCGGAGCGCCTGCACGTCTCCGCCTCGACCACCCACGCGCGGGTGCGCGCCCTGCGCAACGCGGGGGTCATCCGGTCCTCCCACATCGAGGTGAACTACGAGGCGCTCGGCCTGACGGTGCAGGGGCTCGTGGCGGTCCGGCTGCGCGCCCAAGCCCGCCCCCAGATCAAGACGTACGCCCGCGAGGTGATCCAGTTGCCCAACGTACTCTCGGTCTACTTCGTGGGCGGCGAGGTGGACTTCCTCATCCACGTGGCGTGTACGTCAACGACGCAGTTGCGCGACTTCGTGGCCAGCCACCTGAGCATGGACCCGGTGGTCGCGTCGACGGAGACCCAGATCGTGTTCGATCACCTCATCGGCGCAGAGCACAAGCAAGGCGCCGATGGGCTCGCCGCCATGCGCAGGTCCCTCGCCTAGGGCGACGACTAGCGAGCGGGGGAGGTATCGGAGTCGGAGGCGATGCGCGGCTCCCGCGGCGCCCGCGAGTACGCAAAGGCGAACGCGAGGTAGGCGACCACGAGGGCGGCCATCACCACGTGGGAGTAGCCATTCGGGGGCAATACCAAGGCGCCGATGACGGCAGCCGTGATGAAGGCCGTGTTGTACGCGACGTCGTACAGGGCGAAGGCGCGGCCCCTGAAGGCATCGTCCGTGTCGCGTTGGACGATGGTGTCCACGGCGATCTTGCCGCCCTGCACGGAGAAGCTGACGATGACCGCGGCGCCCAGCAGCGCCCACGACGCGGAGCTGATGGCAAGCAGGGACTGGCCGACGGCTCCGAGCAGCAGGCACGCGATGATCCAGTCGTGGCGCGCGACGCGGTGGGAGAAGGCCGGGGTGATCACGGCCGCCAAGCCGAATCCGATGGCCGCGAAGCCGACCACGATCGCGAACTGTCCGATGGCGTCTTCGGGATGGGCGGAGTCCCCCAGCACCAGGCGGGAGATGAGGATCGACGCGACGAACATGAGTCCGTACAGGAGTCGAGCGGCCGCCATGACGCCGAGCGCGTGGAACGGGGTGGCGCGTTCTCGCAGGTGCCGATAGCCGTCGCGAAGCTCGATGAGAATGTGCGCGGTCTCCGCCGCCACGTGGTCGCCGTCCCGCAGCCGGACGGGACCGAGCGAGCGCTTGGACAACGAGGTGGCCGCCCACGAGGACAACCCGAACGCCAGTCCGGCCGCGCCGAGCGCAAGCAAGGCCTTGTGGTCGTCCGAGACCCCCGGCACGACGAACGCGACGATGCCGCCGATCGTCCCGCCCAGCGCCGCGGCGATCGTTCCGAGCGTCGGCATGATCGCGTTCGCGGCCAGCAGGTCCTGAGGGTCGACCACCTGCGGGATTCCCGCGGACAGGGCCGCGAGCAAGAAGCGATTGACGGACAGCGTGGCGAGCGCGAGCGCGTACAAGGAGATGCGCGGAGCCCCCACCACGACCGCCCCCACGATCATCCCGACCAAGACAAGGCGCACCATGTTGCCCGCCAGCACAATGCGTTGCCGATGCCAGCGATCGATGAAGGGCCCGACGAACGGGCCGATTAGCGTGAACGGCGCGAACAACACGGCAAAGCCGACCGCGATGTCGGCGGGTGTGGTGGCGTTCTGAGGGGAGAAGAAGAAGGCGGTGGCGATGCCGAACTGGAAGGCCCCGTCGCCAGCCTGCGAGACGACGCGCACGCGGGTGAGGCGCCGAAAACCCTGTGACTTCCACAGGTGAGCGAGGTCGGACGAGTAGGACATGGCACCAGGCTAGGGCGTGGCATCGGCACCGCACGCCCTGGACGGGAGTGATTCCGTCGTGTGTTCCGGGGATCGGCGCTAGCGTGGTGCCTTGAAAGGTAGGTGGGGTCGATGTCGTTCGGTCAGGCGATCAAGTCGGTGTTCTCTCAGTACGCGACGTTCACGGGACGCGCGCGGCGCTCGGAGTACTGGTGGTTCTACCTCTTCTTCAACCTCGTGTCCCTCCCCTTCCAGATCTTCTTCTTCGTCATGTACCTCACCGCCTTCGCCCCGGTGCTCGAGAGCGCCGACTCCAACGGGCAGTACTCCGAAGTCGCCTTCGAGGAGATCGACTGGAGCCTTTTCGCGGTGGGGTTCGTCCCCATGATCATCGTGACCCTCGCGTTCCTCGTGCCGTCGCTCGCAGTCCTGGTGCGACGCCTGCACGACACCGGCCGTTCTGGATGGTGGTGGCTCATCAGCTTCGTGCCCTTTGGCAGCGTCGCGATCCTCGTGTTCTCCGTTCTCGACGGGCAGCCGTACGACAACGAGTACGGACCCGACCCCAAGTCGGGTGAGCGCTACTCCGGCCCCGGCCCCGGCTACGGCCAGCCCCAGCAATACGCGCAACCCGGTTATCCTCCGCCGTACTCGCAGCCTGCGGCGCCCGACTTCGGGGGGCCCAGCTTCCCGCCGCCCCCGGCCGGACCGATCGCGCAGCCGCCGCCACCACCAACGCTCGCGAATCCTGACGATCCGTTCGCCTCGCCAGGCCGGTAGCGCGTGATCTCCTGGGGAACGGTGGCCGCATTCAGCGCGCTTGCGTTCGTGGTCATCATCATTCCCGGGCCGAGCGTGCTGTTCATTGTGGGCCGCGCGCTTCAGCATGGCCGGCGCGACGCGTTGATGTCCGTGGTGGGCAACACCGGCGGCGAACTGGTGCATGCCGCGTTGGTAGCGGCGGGAATCGGGGCGCTCATCGCCGCATCGGCCTCCGCCTTTGTGGTGCTCAAGTTCGTCGGGGGTGCGTACTTGGTGTACCTCGGGGTGCAGGCGGTGCGGCATCGGCGGGATGGTCTCGACGCGGTTGACTTCGGCGCGGCCGATGCCGGGTTGGCCGATGCTGCAGTGACGCCGGCCCGCCGTCCCACTCGGCGGGTGCTGGCCGAATCCTTCACGGTGGGGGTCACGAACCCCAAGACGTTGGTGTTTGTGGCGGCCGTGCTGCCACAGTTTGTCGATCCCGCCGCGGGCCCCGCGTGGGCGCAGATCCTCTTGCTCGGCCTGTTGTTCGCGGCGATCGCCCTGGTGAGCGATGGCGCCTATGCCCTGGCGGCGTCGGGCGCGAGGGACTGGCTTGCGCGCTCGCCGCGCCGTCTCGAGCGCATGCGCGCCGCTGGCGGCGTGATGATCGCCTCGCTGGGCGTGGTGCTGATGGCGTCGCGTCGGGTGGCGTGACACGGTGCGATCTGTACGACGTGTGCGGCTGGCGGTAGCGGCCGGTTTCCCGGCGTCGTCCACCGCCTGATTGCCTGCAACCTTTCCACCAGCCGAGCGGCGGTGCGCTTCATCGGGCGCCCGCCCCGCCCTACCTTCGAGTCGTCGCAAGGCGCTGAAGGAGGGACCGTGGCGGACACCGAAGGGGTTGAGGCACGCACGCGAGCGCGTGCGGCGATGGAACGTCTGGGCCAGCGCCTTGCCGGGGGTAACGCGCCGGACGCGCCCGACACGTCGGCCGACCGCGAGTTCGCCGCACTCGCTGCTCGCATCGACGCGACGCTGTGGAACCACCACAGCACCGAAGCTCCCGCGCGATGAGCGACCTCGCCGTCGAAGGCGATGCCCTCCACCACGTCTCACGCACGGTGCGTACCGTCACCACCGACTTCCGTTCGGCGGGCGCGCAAGCGCACGACGCCGCCCAGCACGTCGGCCATCCCGGCCTGGCACAGCGGGTGACCGCGTTCGCGGACCAGTGGGACATCCATAGGGAACGCACGACGCACCTGCTGGAGCGGCTTGCCGATGCGCTCGACGCGGTGAACGACACGTTCGCGGACCTCGACAGAGAGGCCGCCGTGACGCTGCCCTGCTCAGGCGGTGGGCTCGGCGCCGGAGTGGGTCAGTCGGGGGCGAAGGCCTGATGCCAGCCCCGATCCCGTGGGGCGGCGCGTTGGCCACCCCGGCCGGCGACCCCCTCGCTCTCGACCAGGCGGTGGACCGCTACGCGCACACCCATGCGGCCATCGCGCGTGCCGCGGACGACCTGCTGGCCGCGATCTTCGACGGTGAGGGGCTCGCCGTGGCGGCACTCGGTCAATCGGTCGGCGAAGCCGAGACGGCCCTGGTCGCCGCTGGCGCGCGATACCAGGGCACCACCTCCGCCTTGCGCGAGTATGCGGTGGACCTGGCGACCTTCCATCGTGCCGCGAACGCGGCCATTGACCGCGAGCACCAGGCGCTCGGGCAGCTCGACTGGGCCGAGCACCAGAAAGCCGAGGCGGCGGACCGCTTGCGCCTTGCGACGATGAACCCAGCGCACGCCGCAGACCTTGACAGCGCGTACGGCGATTTCCGGGCGGCCGTCTCGGCGCGCGACGCGGCCCAAGAAGCCGTCGACTCCCCGCGGTCCGACTACCGGCGCGCGGAAGCCGCGCTGGATGACGCCGCGCAGGTGGCCATTGCGCGCATCGTCGCCTCGTTCGATGGGACGAATGACGGCTTCACGGACCACGTCGAGCACGCGTTCGCCGCGGCGGGGCAGATGCTGACGGACCTGACTCGGTGGGCAACGGACTTCCTTGTAGCGGTCCTCGACGTGGTGGTCGCTGCGGTGGGGATGTACCTCGAGGCCGTAGCGTTCGCGATCGTCCTGATCGCCTTGGCGGTGGTGCTCGTCGCGGTCCTCGCCTTGGCAGTCGCCGCCTTGGCGGTCGTGTTGGCACTCGTCGTGGGGGCGCTGCTGTCGCTGCTCGCGGCGTTGCTCGCGGGGACCGCCATGTACGAACTGACGGAGCAGCTCGGGATCGATGGGCTCGCTCAGATCCAACTGGTGCTGGCCGCGGCAAGTGCTGTTTGCCCACTCCTGGCGGTGACGCTCGTGACACGCATCGCCGACGAGGTGGGCAAGCCCGCTCCCACGGTCAACCCGTTGCGGGCGCGAGACGCGAAGGACCCGGCGGCTCTCAAGGAACTCGACTCCGCAGTCCCGACCAACGCGGGAGACGTGCTGGCTTGGGCGGGGCTGGTGGACCAGGTGGGAGGAGACCAACGGGCCGTGGTCGACATCGCCAAGGTGACGCACGAGGACGGCACCGTCGCGTGGATTGTGACGGTTCCGTCCACACAGGACTGGGTGTTGGCGGGCGACAAGCCTGCGTCCAACGACTTGGACGCCGACATCGTGCTGCTCGCCTTCCCCTGGTTGCGGACCCAATACGAGCGGGGCGTGCTCGACGCCATGGCCCAAGCCGGGATCCCGCAGGACGAACCGGTCCTCGTATCGGGATGGAGCCTCGGCGGCATCGGCGGCGGAAGGCTCATCGAATCCCACGAGGGTGGGTACCAATACGCGGGCCTCATCTGCGCGGGTTCGCCGATCGACCACATGGCCATCTCTCAAGACGTGAACGTGCTGCAGGTAAAGCACACCATGGATGTCGTCCACCGCACGGACCTCATCGAGGGGAGCCCGGACTCCGCCCGCCACGTGACGGTGTGGGACGGGCCCCGGTCGGGCGGCGCCGCTCCCTTGCAGGTCAACCCCATCGGGGCGCACAGCAATGCCGCGTACGTGGAGACCTTGCGGGCGAATACGTTCGTCGACGACTCGGCTAGCGACATGTTCAGGGACTTCTACGCGATTGACGACCCCGCGACCGCGGCCGTGCCCCACGTGGAACACGTGCAGTACGAATTCAGCGAGTGAGGGCGGAACGAGATGGAGAGCGCACGGTGACCCCGGCGCCGATGACGTCGCCGGCGCCGGCGACGGCGACGGCACCCCGGCTCACGCTGAGGCTGCCCGGCACATGGCTGCAACTCGACCCCGCGCGCCCCGAGAACACGGAAGCTCGCGTCCGCGCCTTTGTCGACGCGTCGATCGGTCGAGCGGACCAGCTCGCGAGTGCCCGGGCCGACTTACGCAAGGCGCTCGGTTCCGTACTCGAACGCTGTGAAGGACCCGCGGGGCTCGAATCGACGTTTCTGTGCCAAGAGATCGCGCCGGGTGTCGCCACTCCCATCGCGGTGTCCGTGTTCGCCCCGCCGGACGTTCGCATGAGTCCGGTCGTCGGAACAGGCCCCGAAGCCGTCATCGCCGGATTCCTGGACGCCATCGAGGTCATCGACGGCGCACCGCAGTGGAAGCGACTCGCGTGCGCCGACGGGTGGGCTGCGAGGCGATGGCGGGTGGCCACTCATGCGGCGTTGCCGGCGCTCGCGGAGCAGTCCGTCCCGACCTTCGCGGCCGAGTACTGGCGCACCGTCCCCGCCACCAAGCGGCTCATGTTGATCACCGTGACGAGCCCCTTGGCTGACATCCCGCACACAATGCTGCGCCTGGCAGACGCCGTGGTCGCGGGATCGCGTTTCGCCCCCGAGCAGCCTGCACGGCCTCACGGTGTGGAATAGGCGCGCCCCCCGCATCGTCACACTAGGTATGACATTCACAGGAACGCCCACGCGCGTGGCGATTGTCGGCGGCGCTGGCAAGGTCTCGCGTCATCTCATCCCCTTGCTGATCGAGGCAGGCATGGAGGCCGTACCGCTCGCGCGCCGCGACGAGCAGCTTGCCGAGTTGGAGCGGATGGGCGCCAAGCCCCGCCGCCTCGACATCGAGAAGGCGTCGGCCGACGCCTTCCTCGCCGCGTTCGACGGCTGCGACGGCATCGTGTTTGCTGCGGGCGGCGGCGCCGACGGCAACGTGGAGCGCAAGCGGACCGTAGACCTGGAGGGCTCGATCAAATCGATGGAGGCAGCTAGGGGTCTCGGCATCGACCGGTTTGTGCAGGCGTCGGCGATCGGGGTGGACCAGCCACTCGACGGGTCGGCTGGCGAGGCGTGGACCGCGTACGTCGAGGCCAAGCGTGCCGCCGATGATGCGTTACGGCAGACGCAACTCGCGTGGACGATCCTGAGGCCCGGCGGGCTCACGGACGACGCCGGAACGGGTCTCGTCACCCTGGCCGCCGAGGTGGCGCGCGCCACGATTCCGCGCGCCGACGTCGCGGCCGTCATCGCGGCGTGCCTCACCAACGAGGACTCGGTGGGCCGCCAGTGGGAACTGGTGAGCGGATCGACACCCGTGGCCAAGGCGGTCTCCGGCTAGAGGCCGCGCTCGCCGACCAGCGGCGCGCCGGCCGACCAGCCGTGCGCGCTATCTGCACACGGCACCTGCTTGTCCCCCCATCACCAGGTGCCATGTGCGCAAGGCGCTCCGGCGCGCCCCAACCTGGTGTCTGAACACGTTCAAATCTCGTGCTAAGTTGGAGGCATCTGAACACGTTCAAGGGAGCGACGGATGGCCACTCTCGATACCGCAACGCGCGACCGGATCGTCGCGTCCGCGACCGACCTCATCATGGAGCGCGGCTACGAGAAGACGACGATGCGCGCCATTGCCGAACGCGCCGACGTCTCGCTGGGAAGCACGTACTACTACTTTGGCGGCAAGGAGGAGCTGGTCCAGGGCTTCTACCTGGCCATCGCCCGCAAGCACCATGAACTACTGCAGGACCGCATCGAAGGGGTGAGGTCCTTTGGAAAGAGGCTCGACGCCTGCTTCGAGGCGTTCCTGGACGCCTCGGACGAATACCGCGCGATCTCGGACTCGCTCCTCAGCATGGCCATCGTCCCCACCAGCCCCCTCAGCCCGTTCAGCGCGCAGAGCCGTCCCGCACGCAACCAGTTCTTGCGCACCTTCGAGGAGCTCGTCGAGGGCTCGGACCTCAAGACCGACCCGCGCCTGCGGGAGGCACTCCCGGAGATCTTGTGGATCATGCAGATGCTCGTGGTGCTCGGCTGGGTGCAGGACCTGTCGGCGGGCCAGCGGCTGACCCGCACCGTCGTCAGGCGTCTGGTGCCCTCGCTCGCTCGCCTGTTGAGCGCGGCCCGGCTCGCGCCGTTCCGGCCCTTTGTGACCGACGCGCTCGAGAGCCTCGCGATGGTGAGGCAGCGCACCTACGCGGGCGTCTAGCCGACAACGCAAAGAGCCGGGCCACCCGAAGGCGACCCGGCTCTTTGACTGCCAGTCGAACGCTTAGCGCTCGTTCTCTCCGGTGATGAACTTCTCGAGTTCCTCGCGGCCCACGACGTCTTCCATCTGGACGGGCGGGGACTTCATGAAGTACGTCGCGGCGGAAATTATCGGGCCGCCGATGCCGCGGTCGCGGGCGATGGCGGCGCACCGCATGGCATCGATGATGATGCCGGCGGAGTTGGGCGAGTCCCAGACCTCGAGCTTGTACTCCAGGTTGAGGGGAACCTCACCAAACGTGGTGCCTTCGAGGCGAACGAAGGCCCACTTGCGGTCATCGAGCCATGCGACATAGTCGGACGGGCCGATGTGCACGTTGCGGTCGGACTTCAAGCCTGCGAGCGGGCCGGTCTGGAGGTTCGAGGTGACGGACTGCGTCTTCGAGAGCTTCTTTGACTCAAGGCGGTCGCGCTCCAACATGTTCTTGAAGTCCATGTTGCCGCCGATGTTGAGCTGGTACGTGCGGTCAAGCCGGACGCCGCGCTGTTCGAACAGCTTGGCCATGACGCGGTGCGTGATGGTGGCGCCCACTTGCGACTTGATGTCGTCTCCCACGATCGGGACGCCAGCGTCCTCGAACTTCTTGGCCCACACGGGGTCGGAGGCGATGAACACGGGCAGCGCATTCACGAACGCCACCTTGGCGTCGATCGCGCACTGGGCGTAGAACTTGGCGGCCTTTTCGGAGCCGACGGGCAAGTAGCAGATCAGGACGTCGGCGTTGGTGTCCTTGAGGACCTGGACGATGTCGACGGGAGCTTCGTCGGCCTCGACGATCATCTCGCGGTAGTACTTGCCCAAGCCGTCCAGGGTGTGGCCGCGCTGAACCTGGATGTCCGTCTTGGGGACGTCGCAGATCTTGATGGTGTTGTTCTCGGACGACTGCGTCGCCTCGATGAGTTCCTTGCCCACCTTGAGCGAGTCGACGTCGAACGCCGCCACGAATTCGATGTCGGAGATGTGGTAATCCCCGAGCTGGACGTGCATGAGGCCGGGAACGGTGTCCCCCGCCTTTGCGTCCTTGTAGAACTCGACGCCCTGAATCAGGGACGTCGCGCAGTTTCCAACGCCCACAATGGCGGCGCGCAATTTGGCCATCTTGTATCTCCTTGTCTAGCCCGCGTCTGCGGGATCGTCCTTGCCGCGAGTCGCGGATCGTTCGTTCTCAATGAGTTGGTCAAGCCATTCGACCTCACGCTCAACCCGTTCCAGTCCGTGCCTTTGCAGCTCGGCCGTGTAGAGGTCGTGGCGTTCACGCATGGCCTTGAGGCCTTGCGAAATCTCTTCCAGTCGTTCGGACATGCGGCTGCGGCGCCCCTCGAGGATGCGCAGCCGGGTGGCCGAGTCTGTCTTCTCAAACATCGCGAAACGCACGTCGAACGCGTCGTCGTCCCATGACGACGCTCCGGACGATGCGAGTTCGTCCGCCAATTGCTTCGTGCCGACGCCGGTCAGGCGATAGGCGATGCGTGACCGGCGGTTGACCGCCGGGTCAGTGCCCTCGTCGTCGACAGCGATGAGGTCCTCGGTGACCATGCGCTTGAGGGCGGGGTAGAGGCTTCCGTAGCTGAGGGCGCGGAACGGGCCGAGCGAGGCGCCCAGGCGCTTGCGGATCTCGTAGCCGTGGAGGGGCTTCTCCGCGAGGGTGCCGAGTATGGCGAGGGTGAGAACGTCGGTGCGTCCCATCGCCATCCTTTCGCGAGCACTGTCTTGTAGCCTTCTCCGCGGCGCGATCCGATGCGGGTGTCCGCCTCAGGATCATCGCGCGCCTTCGATGCATCGGCACGGTGTAACCACTAGTTGTATCGCGCCGATACATCGAGCGCAAGTCCGAGGCGGGTCCTCGAGGCAAAATAGACCGGGTGAGAGGTCGCTGCACCGGCGCCGACGCAGTCAAGGCGGCGCGGCTGTCGTGATCCACACGCCACCGGATTGCCGCCAAACTGTGCCCGTGGGAACCAGGCTGGGCGGCCCGCCGTTCGTAGACTGACATGGTGAATGACAATGGCCGACAGCCGCAAAGAAGAAGCACCCGACCCGACTCGGGCGTATCCGGGACCCAGCCGACGCGACGGTCCACCAAGCCGCCCAGCGTTCAGCCCCGTTCGGGAGTGACCAGGACTTCGCTCAAGGACTCGACGGGAGCCACCCGCACGGGATCCACCCGCACGGGCGCGAGCCGCGGGGGGAATGGCGGCGGCAAGGGCGGCGAAGGCGGCGGCAAGGGCGGCCGCGTGAGCGGAAACGGCGAGCCGCTTCCCGCGTGGAAGTACTGGCTGCGCCGCATCGGCGTCGGCGCCTTGGTCGTCGGCTTGGCGACCGCGCTCATCGGCTTCGTGGTGCTTTTTGCGCGCTACCAGAGCCTGCAGGTGCCGAACGCGAGCGACGTGGCGCTCATCGAGTCCTCCACCATCTACTACGCCGACGGCGCCACCGTGATGGGCCGCCTCGGCGAGGCAGACCGCACCATCGTCAGCATCGACACGCTGCCCGACTACGTACCAAACGCGTTCGTGGCCGCGGAGGACCGATCCTTCTACACCAACCCTGGCGTCGACGCCGGGGGCACCGCGCGCGCACTGTTCAAGACCGTCGTGCTCGGCAAGAAGCAGGGTGGATCGACCATCACGCAGCAATACGTCGAGCGCTACTACGTGGGCGCCACCACCACGGACATGAAGGGCAAGATCGACGAGGCGCTGTTGGCGCTCAAGATCGACACCCAGCAAGAGAAGCGCGAGATCCTCGGCAACTACATCAACACCGTCTACTTTGGCCGCGGCGCCTACGGCATCGAGGCGGCCTCCCGCAAGTACTACGGCAAGCACGCCGCAGACATCACGGCTTCGGAGGCCGCGATGCTAGCGGGCCTGCTTCCGGCCCCGTCGCGTTGGGACCCGCGCCTTGACCTCGCCCAGGCCACCTTCCGGTGGAACTACGTCCTGGACGGGATGGTGGAGCTGGGCGACGTCACCGCCGCGCAGCGCAGCCTCATGACCTTCCCGGACACCATCGAGTACACCAACAGCGACGTGTTTGGCGGAACCCAGGGCTACCTGCTGCGTGCTGCGCTCGACGAGGTCGAGGCCGTCACCGGCATCACCCAAGACGAGGTCGAGACTCGCGGCCTGAGCATCATCACGACGTTCGAACCCGCGACACAGCAGGCGATTCTGGACTCTGTCGCGCAGATGCCGGAAGATGCCGCGCCCAACCTCAGGGTTGCCGCCATCACGATGAACCCCGAGACCGGCGCCGTGACCGGCATGTACGGAGGCGCCGACTACTTGCAGATTCAGCGCAATGCCGTCACCCAGGACATCGCGCAGGCAGGCTCCACGTTCAAGCCTTTCGCCTTGGTGGCCGCGCTCGAGGACGGAATCTCGCTCGACTCGGTCTACAACGGCAACAACAACAAGGTCGTGGCCGGCTTCGATGGCCCGGTGCGCAACTTCATCGGCGAGAGCTTTGGCGACATCAATCTCGTCCAGGCGACCGCGTACTCGGTGAATACGGTGTACGCCCAGCTCAACGTGGACGTGGGCCCGCAGAACACGCGTGACGTCGCGATGCGCGCGGGCATGCCAGAGGGCACCGCCGGGCTCGAGGACAATCCCTCGAACGTGCTCGGCAGCGCCTCGCCACGCGCCATCGACCTGGCGTCGGCGTACTCCACATACGCGACGGGAGGACTGCGCACGGAACCGTTCATGGTGTCCCAGGTCGCGCTCTCCAACGGAGATCTGTACTACGAGCACCAGTCCGCGCAGGAGCGTCACTTTGAGGCCGATGTCATGGCCGACGCCACGTACGCGATGCAGCAGGTGGTGAACTTCAACGGCGGGTCGGGTCACTTCGCGGCCGAGCTTGGGCGGCCCATCGCGGGCAAGACGGGAACCTCCAACGACAACCGTTCAGCATGGTTCGTGGGATTCACTCCGCAGCAGGTGGGCGTCGTCGGGATGTACCAGGTGGGACCGAATGGCGAGGCCGAACAGATCACGCCTTTCGGTGGCTTCAACCAGATCACGGGCGGGTCGATGCCCGTGCGGATCTGGACGTGGATGATGGGGCCGATCCTGCAGGATCAGCCCATAGTCGACTTCCCGCCGCGCGCCAACGTGGGCACTGCGAACACGCCGTCGCCCAGCCCGACGCCGTCTCCCACGCCGTCGCCGAGTCCGTCGCCCAGCCCCTCGCCGTCGCCGTCGCCTTCGCCCACTCCCGTGCCGACGCCGGGGCCCCCTCCGACGCTGGCTGCGCCGGCCGTTCCCGGCGTGGGTGCGGCGAAGGCCGGTGGCTAGGCGCGCGTGTGTCGTGCGTGAGGCCCGCGGGTGAGGTACCGACGCGCACCTTAGCGGCGCAGGACCCGCTTTGCCTTGAGCAGCAGGACGAGCACGCGATACGTGAATGGCCGGAGTGGCACGTCCCATGCGGGCGCGACCTCGACTTCGGGCCCCCACTTGCGCTTGAACATCCCCACCCCCGCGAGGGTGGGTGCGAGTTCAGAGTCGACGCCGCCCATGTCGAAGTGAGTGGCACCCGACACGCGTAGCGCGGCGAGGGCATCCCACAGCAGGCGCACGCTCGCGTCGAGCTCGCGGGCCTCGGCGGACGAGGCCGCGTAGTAGTAGGTGGCGCCGCCCTCGAAGAGCGTGATGATGGCCCAGGAGATCGCACGCCCCCTGGCCGCGCCGGCTCCCGCGGACGCGTCCGTTCGGCGTGCCACGAACACCCTGGCGTGCGGCCGCAGGGCCTCGATCATGGCCCAGTAGACCTCGGCGTCGTAGATGCCAAAGCCGTCCCTGTCGGCGGTCTCTCGGTACACCGCGTAGAGCTCGTCGAAGTCGGCGCGATCCAGGTCCGTCTCGTCGGCCACCACCACATCGTCGTGCTTGAGCGACTGGCGCACGGTGTACCGGAACTTCTTGGACAGGCCCGCGAGGTACGTCTCGGCGTCGACCGTCAGGTCGAGGATCACGTTCTTGTCGTAGGTGACGGTCTGCAGGAGCGGCCACAGGCCGGGCGCGACGTGGGCTGCGTGCAGGCGCATGAACACGGTGTCGGGCCACTGCTCGCGCACGTACACCGCCAAGGCCTCCCGCACGGCGGCCTCCGCCTGCGGTGTGGGATCCGTCAGCATCACGGGCGCGTGGCGTGCCCACAGATAGGGGAAGCCCCGCACGCGGTAGCGGGTCAGGCTCACGAGGGCGGCCGGCTCGCCGTTCCCGTCGGAGACGACCACACGGCCAACGTGCTCACGGCCCTCGACCGCCGCGTCGAAGCGGTCCCATGCGGGACTCTGCTCGACGGGCAGGGGATCCGCGACCCGGCGCGCGAGGCTCAGGAAATCGTCGAGGCTTGTCTCGCGGACGCTGAAGGGGGCTAGGGCTGACACCCCGCAAGTCTAAGTGAGCCCGTGCAAGCACGGCGGACGCTAGAAGCCGGTGTCGGTCGGCGCCGGGTAGTGCTTGCGCAGCATCATCGCGAGGCGCCACTTCAGCGCGCGGACAAACAGCCGACGCGTGAGGCTGGCGTCGCCCCGATACTCCAGCGGGTGGAACACGCCCGATCGCTTCTTGGCAGCGCCGACGCGGGCGCGAAGCTCGGGGTCACGGACGTACCGCAGCAGGACGCGATACGGCATCACGGAGTACAGGATCTCGCCGGACGGCACCGCAGTCGGGTCGGCGTCGAGTCCCGCGTGGGCCGCGTAGTGGTCGGGGAGCAGGTCCCTGGCGACCGCGTCCGCGACGTTCACCCCGGCCGCCGTCACATAGAAGTTGTTGCGGCCGATGCGCGGGTTGACTTCGAAGAACACGCGCGATCCGTCGCGACTGCTGACCTTGTAGTCGAAGTTGGCGAAGCCGTAGTAGTCGGTGGCGTCGAGAATGCGGCGCGCGGATTCGAAGGCCTCCTCGTCTACCCCGGTGAGAATGGCGGCGGGAATGCCGAGCGTCCCAGGGGTGTGCTCCTCAAGCAGCACCTGTCCGCCTGCCAGGAGCGTCACGCTTCCCTGCCGGTCGCGGTACGCGGTGAGCGAGCGCATGTGGGTCTCGTCGCCAGGAACGAACTCCTGCACCAGGAACTCGCTCGGGTACGCGAACTCCTCCAGATGGCTCAGCACCTCCACCAGTTCAGACTCGTTGGCAAAGTGGTGGATTTTCAGCTTCCCGGGGAACGCGGCCTTGAACCAGTCGGCGCTGGCGGACGGCTTGCCGATGAGCGGGTACTCGAGTCCCAGGTCGCCGATCTTGGCGATCGCTTCCTCGGCCCGGACGGCGTCGGAACTGGCTGCGTCGGAACTGGCTGCGTCGGCGGGCGCCGCTTGCGGTGCGAACACCACGGAAAGCGTGCGGGGCGTGCGCACTCCCACCGCGTCGCACGCGGCGGCGAACGCGACCTTGGACGACACGCGGTCGAAGGCGGCGAGATCGCACAACGGCATGAGCCAGCGGGAGCCGATCTCGTCCCGTCGCTGCGCCAGCACGCGGACGTGCCAATCGAGGTTCGTGAAGAGGATGAGCTCGTCGTCGGGGTGCTCTGCGGCGAAGTTGTTGAGGCGGGCGATGAGGGCATCGGGCGCGTGTACGTCGGGCTCGATGATGCCCTTGACCAGCCGCGAATGCTTCATGAACGTCGTGGTCACCTGGGAGATGACCACGGGCTGCCACCCGTACTTCTCATGCGCGGCGCGTTGGAAGGCATAGACGCCGATATCGCCGCCGATGCCCACGACCAGGACTCGCTTCACCCGTTCCTCCTCATCGTGTAGCGCCTCATTCTAGTGACGTTCCCGAGGCGCGAAGGGAGTCTTTCCACAGTCCGACTTTCGCCTGACTCCCCCGCACGGTATCCTTGTCGCTCGTGGCGCTCGGGCCCCCCGCAATCGGGGAGCCTCGTCACGGCATGCGTCACCCTCCTGCTACGGAACGTCCGTAGCCGTTTAGTCCAGAGGAGGTGGGTTATTTATGCGCAAGTACGAAATGATGGTCATCCTTGACCCCGAGGTCGACGAGCGTACGGTCAAGCCGTCGCTTGAGAAGTACCTCGCCGTGGTCACCAACGACAAGGGCACAGTCGACAGCCTCGACGTATGGGGCCGTCGCCGTTTGGCCTTCCCCATCAAGAAGAAGAGCGATGGCGTCTACGCGGTCATCAACTTCACCGCGGAGTCCACGACGGCAAAGGAGCTTGAACGTCAGCTTGGTCTGAACGAGACCATCCTGCGTTTGAAGCTGCTGCGTCCGGACGCTCACTAGCACCGGCAACTCCACGAGACGACAGGGATAAGACATGGCAGGCGACACTCAGATCACCGTGGTGGGAAACCTCACCGGAGACCCCGAACTGCGATTCATTCAGTCAGGGGCCGCCGTGGCGAACTTCACGGTCGCGTCCACTCCCCGCACGTTCGACCGTCAGTCGAACGACTGGAAGGACGGAGACACCCTGTTCATGCGCTGCTCCTTGTGGCGCGAGGCCGCTGAGAATGTGGCCGAGTCGCTCACCAAGGGCATGCGGGTCGTTGTGACCGGCAGGCTCGTGTCGCGCTCGTGGGAAGCCAATGGTGAAAAGCGCACCGTCATGGAGATGCAGGTCGACGAGGTCGGCCCGTCGCTCCGCTACGCCACGGCCAAGGTCACGCGCACTCCGCGTACCGGCGGTCAGGGCGGCGGCTTCAACGGTGGCGGTCAGGGTGGCGGCTCAGCCAACACCCCCGCCGGCGGTGCAGCCAATGACCCGTGGGCATCGGCCCCGTCCTCGGACGAGCCCCCGTTCTAAACGCGACGACGAGTCGCCCCACTTCTTGATGTAAGGAAAGACAAGCATGGCAAAGATCGATACGCGCAAGCCGCGCAAGAAGGTCAACCCGCTCAAGGCCGCCAAGGTCAAGACGATCGACTACAAGGACACCGCGCTGCTGCGCAAGTTCATCTCGGACCGCGGAAAGATCCGTTCGCGCCGCGTCACGGGTGTCACCGTTCAGGAACAGCGTCAGATTGCCCGCGCCATCAAGGTCGCGCGCGAACTCGCACTGCTCCCCTACGCCGGCTCCGGCCGTTAAGGGGAACTGACATGGCTAAACTCATTCTCACGCACGAGGTCTCCGGCCTCGGCACTGCGGGCGATGTCGTCGAGGTCAAGGACGGTTACGCCACCAACTTCCTGGTTCCCCGCAAGCTGGCCACTCCGTGGTCCGCGGGTGCCGAGAAGTCAATCGACTCGATGCGCCAGGCGCGCCGCGGTCGCGAGCTCGCAAGCGTCGAAGACGCCCAGGCGGCCCGCGATTCACTGCAGGCCAACCCGGTGACCGTCGAGGCGAACGCCGGTCCGTCCGGTCGCCTCTTCGGAGCGATCACGACGGCCGAGATTGCGGACGCCATCGGCACCCGCGCCTTGGTCGACAAGCGTCGTATTCAGATCGGTCAGCCGATCAAGGCGCTCGGCGATTACCAGGTCAAGGTGTCGCTGCACGACGGTGTCGTCGCGACGGTAGACGTCAAGGTGGTTGCCGCCTCTTAAGGCGGTGTGACACGCCCCGGGACGCCCCCCAGTTCGCTCCGGCGAGGTGGGGAATCCCGGGGCTTTGTCGTGTCCGGCGCCGATGCCCGCGACACGCCGAGAGGCGACACGCCGATGATTTTCAAGCGGAGTTTTCCCCATGCTGTGTGCCACTAACGTGCCTGCTAAATTGCCATCAATTGATGTTGCTAAGAATCTATCCACAGTCTCGTCCACAGGAACGGCCGGACTGTCCCCATACCCGCAAGCCTGTGTCCACCGCCGTCCACCGGCCGTTCGCGGGTGAGCGTTTGTGGGGAGCCCTGCGGCTTCACTACGGTGGCGTGTCACACCCGGGTGACAGGCTCGCCTCACCAGACTTTTTGGGATGGTTGGCGATACGAATGGAGGGGACGCGCGCGTGTCAATAGATGAGCTTGAGGCCTCCTATTCGCAGCGAGGCTTGGAGCGGACGCCGCCGCAGAATCTCGACGCCGAACAGTCGGTGCTGGGCGCCATGATGTTGTCCAAGGACGCGATGGCCGACGTGATCGAGTCGGTACGCGCGGACGACTTCTATCGGCCCGCGCACGAGACCATCTTCGATACCGCCATCACGCTGTACAACTCGGGCGACCCGGTGGATGCACTGACGGTGGGCGCGGAACTCCAGCGGTCAGGAGAGCTTGCCCGCGTCGGCGGCGCCGAATATCTGCACACCCTCATCTCGATCGTGCCGTCGGCCGCATCGGCTGGCTACTACGCCCGCCTGGTGCGCGAGCAGTCGATCCTGCGCCGCCTGGTTGAGGCCGGCACCCGCATCGCCAATATGGGCTACGACGCCGATGGTGCCCAGGTGGACGATGTCGTGGACAGCGCACAGGCCGAGGTGTTCGCGGTCACCGAGAGGCGCAACTCCGAGGACTTCCTGCCCATCGGCGAGGTGATGGAGCACACGCTCGAAGAGATCGACGCCGCCTCACGCCGCGACGGCCAGATGCTGGGCATCCCCACGGGCTTCACGAAGCTGGACGAACTCACGGGCGGCTTCCAGGCCGGGCAGATGATCGTGCTCGCCGCCCGCCCCGCCGTCGGTAAGTCGACGCTCGGCCTCGACATTGCGCGCGCCGCTGCCATCGGCCACAACAAGGCCTCGGTCATCTTTTCGCTCGAAATGAGCCGGGAAGAGATCACCAAGCGCATGCTGTCCGCCGAGTCGAAGGTGAAGCTCACTCAGCTCACCAAGGGACCGATGAACCCCAACGACTGGGAGCGCCTTGCGAGCACCGCCGCCCGCATCGCCAAGGCGCCGATGTTCATCGACGACAGCCCCAACATGTCGCTCATGGAGATCCGCGCCAAGTGCCGCCGCCTCAAGCAGCAACACGACCTCAAACTCGTGGTGGTCGACTACCTGCAGCTCATGAGCTCGGGCAAGCGTGTCGAGTCGCGCCAGCAAGAGGTGTCCGAGTTCTCTCGCGCCCTCAAGTTGCTGGCCAAGGAGATCCAGGTGCCGGTCATCGCCATCTCGCAGCTGAACCGTGGCTCCGAGCAGCGCACCGAGAAGAGGCCAATGCTGTCGGACATGCGCGAGTCCGGCGCGATCGAGCAGGACGCCGACATCGTCATCCTGCTGCACCGCGACGACATGTATGACCGCGACAGCCGCCCGGGCGAGGCTGACTTCATCGTCGCCAAGCACCGGTCGGGACCCACCGATACCATCGCGGTGGCCTTCAAGAAGGACTACGCGCACTTCGCGGACATGGCGCCTGACCTGTAGGTCTCCCGGAGAGCGCGAAGGCGCTGGGCCCCGCTGGGCTCAGGCTTTTTTGTCGTCCACATCGGCCGGTTGAACGGACCACGCCGCTGGCTCGTCCCTGGTCTCGTCGTCGTCGGCCTTGGTCGCGTGGATCTTGCCCGGTGCGTGGTGTTGGGGGGCGTAGATCGTGTAGACCTGCATCGGCTCGTCGCCGATGTTGGTGACGTTGTGCCAGCTTCCGGCCGGAACGAGGACACACCAGCCGTCGGTGACCTCCTGGTCGAACGTCAACTCGTCCTTGCTGCGTCCCATCTGGGCCCGGCCGCGGCCGCCATCGAGACGGAGGAACTGGTCTGTCTCGGGGTGCGCCTCCAGTCCGATGTCGCCGCCGACCGGGATCGACATGAGGGTGACCTGCAAGTACTTCCCGCTCCATGCCACGGTCCGGTAGTTGGTGTTCTCGATCGTCTCAGTCTCCAAATCGAACGACTGGGGACGAGGGCCGATGTCTTTGATCGTCATGAGTTGACCTCCTTCATAGTCACCATTTGAACGTTAGCATCGCCGCGTTGGGCGGAAGCGGGACCCCCGAACCGGCCGCTGACATCAACCCCACGCGCCGCGGCGAACCCATCTAAGCCACCGATCGTTACGAATGCACGATGTGCGTTCGCCCGAGCGCCCATGTCCCCAGGCGCCCTGTTGCGGCGTGCATCGGAAAGGTAGTACCGAGATGAGTGTTCGCTTAGCCCCCAGGTGGGGGATCGTTGTCAGTGTGGCCGCGCTAGCGCTCGCGGGCTGTGCCACGACCACGCCCGCCACGTCGAACGAGCCGACCGAGTCGATGATGCAGGACGAGTCCGCCTCGATGGGGGCCACCCCCGGCGCGATGGAAAGCGACGCCGCGATGGGCGACACGGTGGTGAACGAGAAGTTGAAGTTCACCGCGACCACCGTCTCCGGTAACGCGTTCGACGGCACGAGCCTCGCGGGCACCGACTCAATCCTGTGGTTCTGGGCGTCCTGGTGCCCCACGTGCCAAGCCGAGGCGCCCGGTGTAGCCGAAGCAGCCGCGCAGTTGCCCGAGGGCGTGAAGATGTACGGAGTGCCAGGCAAATCGGATCAGGCGGGCATGGAGCAGTTCGTCAACGCCTACAGCCTGGGCGACGTGGAGCACATCGTGGATGCCGACGGCAGCCTGTGGTCGACCTTCGGTGTGCCGTCGCAGCCCGCGTACGCGCTGATCAACGACAACGGCGAGATCACCACGATCCAGGGTTCGTTGGGGCTCCAAGGCATCCTTGACGCCGCGAACTCCCTGCTCGACAGCTAGGGCGCTAGCGGCCCGACGCTGCTCTGCGAACGGAGTCGAGCACGTCCTGGGTCGCTGTGGCGGGAGCGGGGCTCGCGTTGCGGCGGCCGGGGTCGCCGGAACCGACCTCAGAGGAGGTGGCGGCGGGGTCGGCCGGCTCCGCACGCCGGGCATCGCGTCGCGCCAGCGCGAACACGAGCACGACCGCCGCCACCACGAGCGACAAGACGGTCACCAGTACGGGCGTTCCCCAATCCGTGATGGCGCTCGAGATGGAGCCCTGCAGCCGGGACGAACTGAACAGCACCTCGTCCAGTGCCCGCACGCCATAGCGCGGCAGCAGTTCCGCCAGCCCGTACACCATGACCCAGACGCCGGCTAGCACCATGACCACGCCGCCGATGCGCAGGATCAGGCCGGTGCGGTCGCGGAGGGCGCGCCCCACGGCCGACCCGGCGAAGGCGGCAGCAAGAGATACGAGCAGCACCGAGGTGCCCATCCCCGCGCCGTAGATGACGAACGGCGTGATCGCACCGACCGGGCCGGACGCGTCGAGCGACTGCGTCACCACCGCAAAGAACGGGGCGATGGTGCAGGACAGCGACGCCAGCGCAAAGGAGACACCGTAGAGCACCTGGGACCACGCATCGGCGCGGGGGGCCTTTCCCGACATAGGACGCACGCGCAGTCCCGGCACCTCGCGGCCCAACGCCATGGCCACGCCAAAGCCGATCAGCACTACTCCGAGCGTCACCGTCACGTAGGGCAGGTACGGCAGCACGGAGCCCTGCAACGCCACGTTGACGGCGCCGAACAGCAGCCCGAAGCCGGTGAAGACGGCGACGAACCCTGCTGTCATCGCCAGGCCGAACACCACGGCGCGCCGCAGGGCCTGCGGCCGGGTGAGGCTATCGTCGGCGCTACCAGTCACGATCACCGTGATGTAGGCGGGCAGCAATGCAAACCCGCATGGGTTGAAGGCCGCCACTGCGCCCAAGAGGAGCGCGAAGGCGGCGGCGGTCGGATCGATCTGCCAAGATTACCGCTACTTCCAGAATTACGCAGATAGGTTCCGGACATTGCGCCCACCGCTGTCCGATCCGCCGCATCCAAACCACCTTTACTGGCTCTTCGCATTTAGGGGTGTAGGAGTGGTCTGAAGCCTCCGGTCTCGAGGAGGGATCGGGCGATGGTAGTTGCTCAGGTTGCGAAAGCCCAGGGCCGAGCCGCGGAGGTGCTCGAGGCGTCCGTTGATCGCCTCTGTGGGTCCGTTTGAGGTGCCGGGGCGGTCGAAGAATGCGAGGATGTCGCTTTTGCGGGCGTTGAGGGTGCGGCCGAGGCGATGAGGGCGGTGAAGTGGGCGGCGTCGGCGCGGACCTTGCCACCTGACCGATCGACCCACTCTTCGAGCTTGGGCAGGTACTCATCGATCAGCTGCGGGCGCACCGCAGCCCGGCCGGACGACACCCCGGAGTCGCGGGCCGCGACGTAACGCGCGACGGTGTGGTGGGAGACCCCGGCCAGTTCTCCGGCATCTCGCAACGACCCGGTCAAGTCGAACGCTTCCAACATGTTCATGATCTCCTCGGCAGACTTCACGGTGTCCCTCCTGCGGGCGGTGAGCGCATCAGCACCGCGAAGCGCACCCCAGGAGGGGCCTCAACCGCGGGAAGCGGCGAGGCGAACGACGTCGTGTCGGGCAGATCTCATGACCGCCAGCGGGCAACTCTCACGCCCGCCACCGGGCAGTTACTCGTGGCCGCTGTCAGGTGGGGACGGGGAGTGCCGAGCCCGCGGATCAGGGACCTGCTCGAACAACTCCAGCAGACCTGGACGTGCCAGCCCCGCTGACTCGACGAACGGCGCGACGACAAGCGAAGATGACATGGCAGGCGTGGCGCTCCGATGCAGATGCTGGTGTGAGAACTTCCATCCTCACCGTCAGCACCACGCCTGCACCTCACCCCACCCGGCGTGTCACCCCACCCGGCGTGTCACACCACAAACCCGCAGGTCCGTGTCACACCACTGCGACTTTGCCGAGGCCTGAGGCTGCACGAGGTGACGGGCGCGCGGACACGGACAGAGGCCACCATCGAGGACTTCGACGCGGTCACCGCGGACGAGCTCGCGGAGATCGAGATCCTGGTGACGGGATGGGCGAGCCCGATGGTGGACGCACGACGTCTGGACGCTATGCTCAAGCTCGGGGAGGTCGTCCACACCACCGGCACCGTTGCGCGCGCAGCATTCTTCTGGTAGCCCTTCTTCACAGCGGTCCCCTGTCCTGGGTCGACTTGGCGGTCGCCCAACACCTACCGCAAGGCCGGTGTCAGGCGGGGGACCGCCACCTCAACTTCCACGAGACCCGGGACAACCTCATGATCCTGCTGGGTGCGAAGAACGTGCTCATCCTGGCCGAGGCGTACCGCCGCGATCCGCGGGCGCAGCTCGACACGGCCGATGTCGGCACTTACCGGACGGCGGTCGGCATCGTCCGGGCGTCGCGGATCGTGTCCGTGCACGTTCCGCTGACCGCGGAGACCCGAGGAATGATCGGCGCCGCCGAGCTCGCGGCGATGCCCGACGGCGCACTCTTCATCAACACCGCGCGCGCGGCGCTCCTTGACCAGGAGGCGCTCGTCGCGGAGCTGGAGCGGGGCAGGCTGCGAGCGGTGCTCGACGTGACGACGCCGGAGGTGCTCCCGCGCGACCATGCCCTGCTCCGGCTGCCGACCGCCATCGTCACGCCGCACCTCGCCGGCGCGATGGGGAACGAGCTGCTCCGGCTCGGTGGAAGCGCGTTCGCGGAGATCATGCGGCTCGCCCACGCCGTCCACCAAGACCAGTTGTGCACCAGTGCCTGACCGCGACGCACTCCTGCTCCGGTGGCGCCACCTCCTCACGGGCGGGCCAGGGGCGGTCCCGACGCGTGTGCGCCGCTACCTCGACGCAGCCGCGGCGCAGGCCCGTGCGAGCGCAGAGCTCCTGCGGCCGCGGGGGCCGGGGATCCTCTGGCCCGACCTCCCCGACGACGGAACCTCGGCACACCTCACCACGGCAGCCGAGCGGCTCCGCCGGCTCGCACTTGCGGTCGACTCTCCGGGCTCGCCGCTGCCCGGCGACGAGCGGTTGGCGGCCCGGGTAGTCGAGGGCGTGGAGGCGCTGCTCGTGCTCGGTGAGCGCGAACCGTACGACAACTGGTGGGACTGGCAGATCGGTGTGCCCCTGCGGCTCGGCGACCTGGGCGTTCTGCTCACCCCCGCCGAGCCGGAGCTAGCCGCCCGAGTGGCGACCACGATCGAGCACCTTGCCCCGCCGGCGATCATCGACAGCGGTCGACCGACGGGTGCGAACCTCGTCTGGCACACGACGGTCGACGCGCTGCGGGCGGTCCTCGCGGACGACCTCGACCGTCTCTGCGCGCTGCGGCGGGCGCTCGCACCACTTTTCCGTCCGGTCCCGATCGGCGACGGCATCCATCCCGACGGTTCGTTCGTGCAGCACGAGCGCCTCGCGTACACGGGCGGGTACGGCGTGTCCCTGCTCGCGACCCTTGCCCCCCTGCTCACGCTCCTGAGCGGCTCCGCCGGCCAGCCGTCGCGCGACGAACTCGCGGTCCTGTACCGCTGGGTGCGCGACGGTGTCGCGCCCTACATGGTCGACGGACGGATGAGTGACGCCGTGCGCGGACGCGAGATCGCACGCTCCGGCACGACGGAGGCGAGCGCCGGCCGGGACGTGAGCGTTGCGGTGCTCGAGCTCGCAGCCTCCGCCACTCCGTCCGAGGCGTCCTCGCTGCGCGCTCTCGCGATCGGGTGGATCGAGCGCAGCGGCCCGCAGGCACTGTTCCGTCCGCACCTCGACGCGGGAGAACGCCTGCCGCCCGGGTCGCTGCGCCGGGTAGCCGAGGCCCTCGCCGATCCGACGGCCCGAGCGGACGACGGCGGCCTGGACGCGCACCTCGTGGTCGCGCACCCCGACATGGCGCGCGCCGTCTACCGCCAGCCCGGCTTCACGCTCGTCCTCACGGCGACGACGGACACAATCGACTCGAGCGAGCACATCAACGGCGAGAACCTGCGCGGCTGGTACGCGGGCTTCGGCGCCCGCTACCTCTATGCCCACGGAGCACCGTCGCCCTTCGGCGACGGGTTCTGGCCGACGGTGGACCCGCTCGCCCTGCCCGGCACAACCGTCGACGACGTGCTGGCGCCGGCGGATCTGCCCGTCGCCGCGCCCGGCGCGCGCATCACCACGGCGGCCGCCGAGGACTCTCTCGTCGTCGGCTCCCGCCTGACGCGGGCAGGTTCCGCGCTGTCTGGGCAGGTCTCCTGGCTGTGCGCCGATGGCGTCGTCGTTTCGATCGGCTCCGCGATCACGGACAGTGGCGGCAGGCGGGTGCGGACCACGGTCGAGAGCCGCATCGTCTCGTCGGCCACCGCGCCGCGCCTTCTCGTGGACGGGACCGACGAGGAGGTCGAGGTGGGCGGCGCGCCCCTCCGCTGGGCTCCGCGGTGGCTGCACGTGCCCGGTCTCGGCGGCGTCCTGTTCCCTGCGGCGGGTCCCGCTCTCCTGGCGATGTGCGAGGACCGCACCGGCTCGTGGGCGCAGATCAATCGGCAGCCCAGGGAGAGCGCGGAACCGATCCGGCGCCGCTATCTGACGCTGTGGTTCGACCACGGGCTCGACCCGGCGGGTGCGACTTTCACCTACGCGATCCTCCCCGGCGCCTCGCCGGAGCAGACCCGGCGCGCCAGCGAGGAAGGGCTCGTCGAGGTCGCCGCCGCCGAGCGCGGACTCCACCGCGCTCGCATCGGCAACCGGGTGCTGTCAGTCACCTTCGACGCCGACGGCAACCCGCGCGCCGCAGACGGAGTCAGCCCGGCGCCCTGAGTGCAGCGACGGCGTCCGCCGGTCTGGTCCCGCGGCACAGGGCGACAGCGACCGCGATCGTCGAGGTGCCCGGCACCGCCCCGGGCGCCGGCACGGGCCAGCACGCCACCGGGAGGAGCGAGCGCGGCCCAAACGCGGTGGCGGAGCGCGTCTCGACGCTCAGCACCACGCCCTCCTGCGTCTCGGAGGGTATCGACAGGTTCGTCCCGAGCACCACGAGCACGGAGCTCAGCCCCGTGTCCGTGGTCGCGGCGACCCAGCCCGGCCCGGCCGACGCCGTGACCTCGTCGCCGGACACACACCATCCGCTCGTGGCGATCGCTAAGCTCTCGTGGCCGACGACGTCGAAGCGACGCAGCTCCCATCTGCCGCGCACGCTCGAGGAGCGCCGAATGGGCGGGACGGGACGCAGCCGCATCCGCCCCGTTCGCTCCGGGTGGGGTTCGGGTGCGTACGTCTCGATGAGGGCGGCCATGCGCTTGCTGTCGGCGATCCGGGCGACGCGCCCCATCGACGTCGGGCCGTACGGCGTGAGGTAGCCGACCCAGTTGTCGACGACGAGCGGCTCATCGGTGTCTGGGTCGGGTCGGCTCGCACCGGAGAACCAAGGGGCGGTCGCGGTCGAGAAGGCAAGCCGGTTGTAGTGGGGGTCGCCCGGGTCGGTGTCACGGGCGGTGCCGACGTTCGCGATCGCGACGATGCCGTCCGATGTCTCGCCGTGAGCGATCCACCCGGGCACGTCGAACCTTGCCGAGACCTCTTCGCGCTCGATCGGCAGCAGCCCGGGATCGACGGTCCACACCGGGTGCGCGGGCGGGAGCAGGAGACCGAGGAAACCCTTGCTCATCCACAGCGGCGAGGCAGGTCCCGAGTATGCCTGCGTCATCGGCTCGAACTCCCGATGCCACCCAAGGCTCAGCAGCCCGTCCTGGACTGCGCCACGGTCGACGAAGTGGCCCATGACTGCATCCACGGCGCGTCGGTCCTCGGCAGCTGTGGCCGGGTCCGTCGCCTGCGGCCCGAGGTGAAGTGCCCACAGCGGCGCCAGCATCGCGGCGCGGTATACGAGCGAGCGCCCCTGGTGCAGCGGACCGCCGTCGGCCCCGATCGTCGCGAGGAGGGTGCGCCGGTAGTGACGGGCCCGCGACCGATAAACCGCGGCACGCGCGGGGTCGACCCGGTCGCCGCGCATCCGCGCCCACATCAGCGTGTATAGATGGAACGCCCACCCCGTGTAGTAGTCGTACTGCGTACCGAGCACCGCGGACCCGTCCTGGTACCACCCCTTACCGCGGTACATCAGGTCGATCGTCGCGAGCGCCTCGTCCGCCGCCGTGATGTCCACCGGCTCACCAAGCTCAACGAGGGCGGTGACGACCATCACCCGGAACAGGAACCAGTTGTTGAGCGAGAGCGGATGGGCCGTGACCGCCGAGAGGTAGCGCGTGACCTGCGCGCGCTCCACAGGGGCGAGCCCGTCCCAGAGCCAGGCACGCGTCTCGAACAGCGCGATCGCGACCGACGCTGCCTCCACCATCGCCTGTCCGTCCGCCCTGATCGCGGGCCATGCCTCGGGGCCGAGCGGATCGGTGCCGGCGAGGAGTCCCTCCCGGTAGCGTGCGGCGAGCAGCCCTCGGCGCCCGCCAGGAGCGTGCGCCATCCGGAACGCGGCGAGGAGGAAGCTCCGGGCGAATCCCTCAAGGCCGTCCATCCGCGTGCCGCGGGACGAGGGCCGCGGACCCGGCAGGTCGAACCGGGCGCCGAGTGGGGAGCGGTACCGCGCGACGCCCTCAAGAAGATCGTCGGCGAGCTCCTCCCAGGCCGCCCGAGTCGCCGGCCAGGGCACTGTTGCTCCTGAGGCCCGCACTTGCGGTCAGCCGAGCAGGTCGGCTAGGAAGCGCAGCTGCTTGACCTGGTGGTGCGGACCGCCGCCCTCGTGCCCGTTGTAGGGGTAGACCTCGATCGTCTTGTCCCCGGCCCAGTGGTGGTAGGCGGCGTAGACGGTCGAGGGTGGGCAGACCTGGTCGTAGAGGCCGACCGAGAACAGGGCGGGCACGTCGGAGCGGGCGGCGAAGTTGACGCCGTCGAGGTAGGACAGTGCCCGGAAGACGTCCTCCTCCTCCCCGCGTCGCGTCGTCAGGTAGACGGCGAGTTCGTGGTAGGGGTTGGCGTCGGTGATGCGCAGCGCCCGCCGGAAGTGGCACAGGTACGGGAAGTCGACCAGGGCGCCCGCGAGCCCCTCGGACAGGCCGGCGGCAGCGAGCGCGATCCCGCCGCCCTGGCTGCCCCCGGCCACGACGACGCGCGCCGGGTCGACGTCGGGGTGCTCACGCGCGGCGTCCACGGCGCGGGCCGCGTCCGTGAACAGCCGCCGGTAGTAGGACGTGCGCGGGTCCGCCAGGCCGTCGCTGGTCCGCCCGGGCACGTGGGGGGCGCTGCCGTGCGGGTCCGGGGTGTGCCCGGCGTTGGCTGCGCTGCCCTGGCCGCGCGAGTCCATGACGAACAGCGCGTACCCGGCGCAGGGGAACATCGTCCACTGGTGCGGGAGGCTGCGGCCGCCGGTGTAGCCCAGGTAGTGCACCAGGCACGGCAGTGGGCCGGTCGCGCTGCGGGGTCGGAGCAGCCACCCCTTGACCGGGTCGCCTGCGAAGCCGGGGAACTCCACGTCTTCGACCGTGACCTCGGTCAGCCCGGCGTCGACCGCGGTGAAGCGGACGGGCTCGCCCAGGGTGCGGGCCTCAGCGAGTGTGTCGCGCCAGAAGGCGTCGAAGTCGGCGGGCTCCTCGCGCTCGGGTTGGTACTGCTCGAGCTGGTCAAGGGGGAGGTCGAACTGGGCCACGGGACGCTCCTTCGGGTTAGGCCACCAATGTTGCCATGGCGGAAAGCGTTTGCCAAGGCCGTCGAGCGTTACCGCTGCGGTGTCGACTCGCGCAGCACCACCTGCGTCAGGACGCTGCGGACGGGCGGAGTGCCGGTCGACGGTGCCAGCGCGAGCTTCATCGCCAGTGCACCGACCTCCGCCGCGGCACGTGGACCGTGGTGAGCCCGGGGGTGACGTCCCGCAGGGTCGCGATGTCGTCGAACCCGGCCAGGGCGACCTCCTCGGGCACCGTCAGTCCCAGGGCTCGCGCGCCGGCGAGGGCGCCCAGGGCCATGACGTCGCTCACGGCGAACACCAGGTCGAACGCGGCGCCGGAGGCGACGAGGGCCCGCATCGCCTCCTCGCCCCCTTCGTGCGTGAACGCGCACGGCAGGACGGCGCCGGCATCGACGGGGTCGCCGAGCTCCGCGAACGCCGCGAGGAACGCCTCGGTGCGCAGGCGGGCCGTGACGTGACCCTCGGGGCCCGCGAGCACAGCCGGGTGTCGGCACCCGCGCCCGTGCAGCGCCCGTGCCAGCGCCGCTGCACCCTCGGCGTTCTCGATGGCGACGGTCGCGATGTCGAGCGTGGGCGGCCCAGCGGGAAGCGGAAGCACTGAAGGTGAGTCCTTGCCAACGGACTCGTCTGGTCCCTCAGGTTTCGTGGAGGTGTATCCGGACTCCCCGATTTGGATGCGGGTGCCGTCCGACGTACTCCTCGTGGATCAACCAGGTCGAACGGTTCTTCGCCCACGTGACCGCGGACCTGCTCCAACGCTCCGACCACCGATCCGTCCAAGCCCTCGAAACCGACGTCTGCGCCTGGGTCAAGGCCTGGAACGACGACCCACACCCCTTCATCTGGACCAAGTCGGCCGAACAGATCCTCAACCCCCTCGCCTGACTTCTACAACGAACTACCGGCGCTGGACACTAGCCCGGGCTAAAGGTCGTCGCGATGGACGGGTTCACCGGGTTCAAGACCGCGACCACCGAGGAGTGGGCGGCCTAGGGATTTCGGATAGTGGGCCCCCTCAAAAAGGGGGCGCTACTGAAAAAGAGACGCAGCATGACCGCATCACGACGACGGTTTAGCCGGGAGTTCAAGGACGAGTTGTGTCGGGAGGTGATTGCCACCTCGAAGCCGATCGGGGAAGTCGCGGACGCCTACGGTGTCGGCGCCGGTGCCGCGGCCGAGGCGTTCGGCTGCCTCGTCGGTCCGTGACAGCACCTGGGCCGAGCGAGGACCCTCGACGACGCGGATATGGATCCCGACCTTGTGCCGACGCCGCGCCGGACCCTCCGGACAGAGCCCCTCTGCGGTCAGAGTCGCCGATGGAAAGCGCTTGCCACAACGTGGCGGACAGTGACACACTTGCCGTGCAATCCCGGCGTGACCGGGCGGAACAGCACGGAGGTCACGATGACAGCGGTTGCTCTCGTGACGGGCGGTAGCCGGGGGATCGGTCTGGGCATCGTCCGTCGCCTGCTCGCGGACGGCTTCGCCGTGTCGATCCTTGCCACACGTCCGGAGCCGGCGGACCTGCTCGCCGAGCTGCGCGACTATGTCGGTGAGGACGAGCGCGTCCGATACGTCCAGGGCACGGTGGACCGGCTTGAGGACCGCGCGTGCTTCCTTGATGACGCCGTCGGTGCATGGGGTCGGCTCGACGTGCTCGTCAACAACGCGGGTGTGGCGCCGTCGGTGCGCGCGGACGTCCTGTGTGCCGGGGTGGAGAGCTTCGACCGGGTGCTCGGCATCAATCTGCGCGGGCCGTACTTCCTGACGCAGGGTTTCGCCAACCGGGTCATCAGCCTGCGTGGGCCGCTCGCGGCCCTTCCCGAGCCACCACAGGGACCGGTCGCAACCATCGTCAACGTCTCGTCGGTCTCCGCGGTCACCGTCTCGGTGGACCGCGGCGACTACTGCATCTCCAAGGCAGGTGTCGCGATGGCGACCCAAGTCTTCGCGGTCAGGCTTGCCCCCGAGGGAATCGTCGTCTATGAGGTCCGGCCCGGTGTGATCGCCACGGACATGACGGCGGGGGTGACCAGCAAGTACGACGAACTGTTCGCCGAGGGCCTGGCTCCTGTGAACCGCTGGGGCAGGCCCGCGGACGTGGCCGGCGCGGTCTCGCTCCTGGTCTCCGGGTCGACGCCCTACTCGACTGGCGAGGTCTTCCACGTCGACGGCGGAATGCACATCCCGACCCTCTGATCACCGAAGACCCGCGTCCGGGGAGGACCGATGAACGACGTCGACCAGCGCATGATGGAGATCGCCGGACTGAACGTGCCGGTCGTCACGGCTAACACCGTCGTCGTGGGGACCGGTTCGGCCGGCTTCGCCGCAGCCGACCGGCTCTGGGAGTTCGGTCAGACCGACGTCGTCATGATCGCGGACAAGGTCCACGCCGGATCCTCCCGCAACGCGGGCTCTGACAAGCAGACCTACTACAAGCTCACGCTCTCCGGCGGAGAGGGCGACTCCGTGCGGGAGATGGCGCACACGCTCTACGCCGGCGGGGCGATGGACGGGGACAACGCACTGGCCGAGGCTGCCCTGTCCGCACGTGGGTTCCTGCGGCTCTGCGACCTGGGAGTGTCCTTCCCGCAGAACCGGTACGGCGAGTTCGTGGGCTACAAGACCGACCATGACCCGCGCCAGCGAGCGACGTCCGTGGGGCCGTACACCTCGCGGAGCATGGTCGAACAGCTCGAGAAGAAGGTCCACCGCAACGGCACGCCGGTGCTGGACGGGTGTCGGGTGGTCGACGTCCTCGTCGGTGACGCTGGTGTGGTCGGACTTCTCGTCCTCCGTACCCGGGAGCGGGTCGGGCCCGAGACGAGCCCCTTCTTGCTCCTGCGTGCGACCAACATCGTCTACGCGACCGGCGGACCGGCCGGGATCTACGCCACGCGCGTCTTTCCGAACGGCCAGTGGGGCGCCAACGGCGCAGCCTTCCGTGCCGGCGTCGAGGGCAAGAACCTCACCGAGTGGCAGTTCGGCCTCGCGTCGACCCATCCGCGGTGGAACGTCTCCGGCACGTACATGCAAGTCATCCCGAGGTTCGTCTCGACCGCGGCCGACGGTGGGGACGAGCGTGAGTTCCTCTCCGAGGTCATCGACGACTACGGCCGACTGATGTCGCTCATCTTCCTCAAGGGCTACCAATGGCCCTTCGACATCCGCAAGGCCACCGACGGCTCGTCCCTGATCGACCTGCTCGTCTACCGCGAGACTGTGCTCCGGGGTCGCCGGGTCTTCCTGGACTTCCGCCGCAACCCCGTCCAGGACCAGTTCGACCCCGGTGCACTCTCGGCTGAGGCGCACGAGTACCTGCAGCGGGCTGGCGTGCTGTTCGGCACACCGATCGAGCGACTTCAGGTGATGAACCGACCGGCCTACGAGTTCTACCTTCACAAGAACCCCACCGTGGACCTGGCGACCGAGATGCTCGAGGTCGACGTGTGCGCCCAGCACAACAACGGCGGACTGGTCGTCGACTCCTGGTGGCAGTCGAACGTTGCCGGCTTCTTCCCGGTGGGAGAAGCAGCCGGGGCGCACGGTGTGTACCGGCCCGGAGGCGCGGCCCTCAACAGCGGTCAGGTCGGCGCGACTCGCGCCGCCCAGTACATCGCAGCGCGGCGCCAGGCGGCGCCCGTCACTGACGAGGACTTCATCGCCCTCGCCGCGCCGGTACTCGCGGCCGCCGACGCCCTCGTGCGCCGAGCCGGGGACCGGTGTGCGGACGATCGTACCGACACGACAGGGGACCTCCTGGTCGCCCTGCAAGAACTCATGAGCGCGAAGGCGGGTCCGGTCCGCTCGGCCGGATCGATCGCCGAGGCACTGGAACAGGTGCGACAGTGGCTCGACGGCTATGAGGAGGACGTGGTGGCTGACATCGCGTCTCGGCGTTCGGTCGACCGCGTCTTCCTCGTCCGCGACATCCTCACAACCGCCTACGTCTACCTGTCGGCGATGGCGGACTACCTGGCGCACGGTGGACGGTCGCGCGGCTCGGTCCTCTACTCCGACCCAGCGGGGCAGCTGCCCCAGGCGGGGTTCGGGGTGGCTCCCGAACGCGAACTGGACCTGCCCGAGGAGTTCCGCTTCGCTCTCGACGGCAGTGCCCTCGACGCGATCGTGCAGGAGGCGGCACTTCAGCGGGAGCCCGGCGGTGCGGGGTCGGCGTCGTTCCGCTGGAGGGCCCGTCGCCCCATCCCCGAGGTTGACGACTTCTTCGAGAACGTCTGGCGGGAGTTCCGCGAGACCGGAAACATCGTCTGACGAAGCTCGGTGTCTCGTCAGAGGTACGGCAGGATCAACTCGGCATAGCGCCCGGACATCGTCGCGAGGGTCTGAGCGCCGGGCGCGTCCCAGACATCCTGGTTGAAGATCTCCACCTCGACGTCACCGGTGTAGCCGGCTTCAGCCACCCAACGGGTGATCGCAGCGAAGTCGATGTACCCGTCGCCCACGTGCCCGCGCGAGAGCAGCGGGTCGGCAGCGAGCGGCAGCAGCCAGTCGCAGACCTGGTAGCCAGCGAGGCGGCCGGTTGCCCCGGCCCGCGCGATCTGCGCGCGCAGGTCCGGGTCCCACCACACGTGGTATGTGTCGACGACCACACCGACCGTCTCGGGCGCGAACGGCTCAGCGAGATCCAGTGCCTGTCCCAGGGTCGAGATGACGGCCCGGTCTGCCGCGAACATCGGGTGGAGCGCCTCCAGGACCATCCGGACGCCGTGCTCCTGTGCGTACGGAGCGAGATCGGCGATGCGGTCGGCAACGCGCGCACGGGTGGCGACCACATCCCTGGCCGGGTCCGGTGCTGCCGTCGTGGTCGGTGGGTAGGCCCGTGCCGGTCCACCAGGGCCGGCGGACGCAGGCAGACCCCCCACCACGAACACCAGCTCGCGTGTGCCGACCGCGGCCGCCTCGCGGATCGCCGCGCGGTTGTCCTCGACTGCTCCCGTGATCGCGCTGGCTTCGTGAGCGGTGAGGAACCCGCCCCGGCACAGGGAGGAGACGCGCAGCCCAGCGGCCCGCACGATCCTGGCCGCGGCCTCGCCGCCTACCTCCGCGACCCTGTCCCGCCACAGGCCGATGGCCGACAGACCGGCCGACGCAGCGCCGTCGACCGCCTCCTGCAGGTTCCAGGCCTTGGTTGTCGCTGTGTTCAGCGACAGGCGGGACAGGTCGGTCACGAGGCGATCTCCGGGACGTCGAGCGTGCGCCGTTCCGCGGAGGACTGCAGGCCGAGCTCGGCGAGCTGGACACCGCGAGCTGCGGAGAGCAGGTCGAAGCGGTGCAGACGCCCGGCGACGACGTCTCGCAGGAACTCCTCCCACTGCAACTTGAACCCGTTGTCGAGCACCGCGTTGGCGGGGACGTCGAGCCACTGGTCGCGGAAGGCCGCGGTCGTGGGCAGGTCAGGGTTCCACGTCGGCATCGGCGTGTGACCACGCTGCTGGGCGACACACGAGAACAGCCCGGCGACAGCGGAGCCGTGCGTCCCGTCCACCTGGAACTCGACGAGTTCGTCGCGGTGCACCCGCACGGCCCATGAGGAGTTGATCTGCGCGATCACCGGGTCGCCCTTGGGTGTCTCGATCTCGAAGATCCCGTAGGCGGCGTCGTCTGCGGTGGCCGGGTAAGCTTCGCCCTGCTCGTCCCAGCGGGTGGGGATGTGGGTGACTGCGCGACTGGTGACCGAACGGACCGTGCCGATGATCCCCTCCAGGACGTAGTTCCAGTGGCAGTACATGTCGACCGTCATGCCGCCGCCGTCCTGCTTGCGGTAGTTCCAGCTCGGGCGCTGGGCGGCCTGGACGTCGCCCTCGAACACCCAGTAGCCAAACTCTCCGCGCAGCGACAGGATCCGGCCGAAGAATCCCTCGTCGACCAGGCGCCGCAGTTTGACCAGGCCGGGCAGGTAGAGCTTGTCGTGCACCACACCTACGGTCACGCCCGTCTCTTGGGCCACCCGGACCAGCGCGATCGCCTCAGTAAGCGTCTCGGCAGTCGGCTTCTCTGTGTAGATGTGCTTCCCGGCACGCATCGCCGAGGTCAGAGCGGAGGCTCGACGGGAGGTGACCTGGGCGTCGAAGTAGATGTCGATGGTGGGATCGGCGAGGACCGCGTCCAGGTCGGTGGAGATGTGTTCGATGCCGTGCAGGGCGGCCAGGTCACGCAGCTTGTCCTCGTTGCGCCCGATGAGGATCGGCTCGACCTGGACACGGCTGCCGTCGGTCAACTCCACACCACCCTGCTCGCGGATCTGCAGGATCGAGCGGACCAGGTGCTGGCGGTAGCCCATGCGGCCGGTGACGCCGTTCATGGCGATGCGTAGAGTTCGGGACGACATCGTCTCTCCAGTGTGTCGTGAGCACGAGCGGAATGCGCTTTCCACGCTAGACCCCGGTGAGGTCGTCGTCAAGGCACCTACGGCCGCCGCGGGCTATCTCTCGTCGGTGCGAGACACACGTGGCCACCGTCCTCAGCGGGCCGCAGCAGGCGCCGGGCGCGGGACGGCCCCGCCCCGGGGCGAGGTGCACGCGAGGGTTCTCGCTCGCGGGTGGAGGCGAGGCGCAGGGGGCCCCTGTGCCGGTCGAGGCGACTGCGGTCAGCGCCGATTCGGGGTCGATGCCCGCAATACGACCTCGGTCGGGATGCTGACCATGCGAGGCTCCGGCTGGGGCTTGGCTAGAGCCAGGGTCAGGGCCTGCGTGCCGACCTGGGTCAACGGGATGCTGACGGACGTCAGCGGGGGTGTCACGTCCCGGACCGTCACGATGTCGTCGAACCCCGCGATGGCGACGTCGTCGGGGATCCGCAGGCCGACCTCGTGGATCGCGGCCATGGCCCCCAGTGCCATGACGTCGTTGACCGCAAAAACAACCTCGGGGCGCGACCCGCTCTCGAGGAGAGTGCGCATCCCGCTGTGGCCGCCGTCCCGCGTGAACGCACAGGACACGACGTTCTCCGGCGGCACCGGAACGCTCAGGGCGGCCAGGGCAGCGACGAATCCCATGGCGCGGTCCCGAGCGGTGAGGTGCTGTGGCGGGCCGGCGAGGACGGCGAACCGCCGGTAGCCCAGCCGGTGCAGCGCGAAGGCGAGTGACGCGGCACCCGCCCGGTTCTCGATGACGACCGTGTCCACGCCGAGGACGGGTTGGCCGATCAGGGTGACGGTACCGCCCGCGGCAAGGAACTGCTCGACCTCCCCGCGAACGAGCTCCATCTCCGCCGTCTCGTCCGTGCGGCTTCCGGCCAGGATGAGGGCACGGGCGCGCTGGTGGCGCATCAGGGCCACCAGGGTGCTCTCCCGGCTGACGTCGTGCTGCGTGCTGGCCACGGTCACAGCCAGGCCGGAGCGATCGGCCGCGTCGATGACCCCGGAGGCGATTGTCGAGAAGTACGGGTCGGCGATGTCGTGGACGATGAGACCGATCGAGTTCGCCCGGCCTCGCGCCATGGCCTGGGCGGTGGTGTCGGGGTGGTACCCCAGCCGCGCGGCTGCGGTAGCCACCCGTTCTCGCAGATCTTCGCCGACAGTGCGGTTAGTGCTGCCGTTGAACGCCCGTGATGCGGTCGCCACGGAGACACCCGCCTCACGGGCGACGTCGGAAAGGGTCACTCTTCGCACCACACCACGAGGATATGCGCCATCCCGTCGTTCATCGACCTAATCACCGGATGGCTGTGCCTCGGTTCCGCTCCAGGGCTGTGGCAATGGGGTCGTGTTTCGTTTCCAGGCCTCCCGGGAACACGAACACGTGAAGGGCGTCGTCGGCGAAGAGGGTCACCCCGTCGCACTCGGCAGCCAAGCGACCGTGGACGCAGTGAGGAAGTCCTCGCGATCGTCGAGGTAGGTCCCGGATACCAGTACCCGGACGAAGTCGAACGAGAGCCTATTGTCGGTGGTCGTGATCGACGCTTGGCTGCGCGTGCTGCCTGCGGAGTGCTCGCTGGGCACCACGTCGTGGTCAACAGCACCGCCGACAGCGCCGCGTCACCACGGCGCCTTGACCGGGTGCCCGACCCGGGCGCGGGCCTGATGACGGCGCCAGGTCCGCGGCCTCAACCCCCAACTGCGGCTCACGGGTCGACGGGCCCGTCTTGCCGGCCGCCAGGCGCGCCCGACCGGCCTCCAGGAACTGCCGCTTCCAGTTCCCGACCGACTGCTCGGAGACCTTCGCCGGACGGGCGGCCTCGGCGACGCTGATCTCTCCGGCCAGGATCGACAGCACGACACCGGACTCTCTCCTCGACCGGGAACACCGGCACTCTGGTCATGGTCGTCAGACTCCTTCGGCAGGCCACGACCCACAACCAGCGGTCCTGCCACGAAGCCTGACGCGGGGCAGCCGCCAGGTGGTCCTGGATGTCGCGGATCGTCATCCCGCCCGCCCACCGGCTGATGATCATTTCCTCTAAGCTCTGCCCAGGCGCCGCGCGCCCTTGGGGGCCAGGACCGAGGCGAACGTCGAGGCGCGGTCCCGCGGCTGGTCCAGCGCAATCGACCCGACCTCGGTCGCGACCGTCTTGGGCGGTGTGCCGTGGCGAGAGTTGCCCGATCCGGCCCCCGCCGGGTCGCACAACTGGGTCTTGGGGCCTTGGACACTTCAGGGGACGTCGCCCGCCCGCACTGAGTCGGCAGAGCCAGCAGCCAAACAAACAACACAACAGATCATTCATGAAACTTCCTGATTAGATTTGCTTGCATTCTGCTCTGTAGTGTTGCAAGATGATACCGGACGTGCACCGAAGCGCGAGGCCCTCCTCCCTAGGTGTCTTCCGCAGGCGCCACCCCGCTGCGACCGCAGTCGGACTCACACGGAGGAGAAGAAAATGAGAACCCTCGCCCGGGCAGCCGTAGCTGTCGCCATCGCCATCCCGCTGATGCTAAGTACCACGGCGTGCAGCCAGGACGCCGGTGGTGGCGACGAAGCAGAAGCCACCGTCGTCGACAAGGACGTCGCCGTCACACTCACCGTCAGCAACATGCCACCCGCCGGTGAGGCGGAAGCGCTTGCGCTCTGGGACGAACGCGTCGCCCAGTTCGAAGACGCCAACCCCGGCATCACGATCGAAGGAGTCGAGACGGCCTGGGACCCGACCACCTTTGGCGCACAGTTGGCTGGCGGCACCCTGCCAACTGTTCTGCTGCTCCCGTTCACAGAGCTCCAGGGCCTCATCGCCAGAGAGCAGATCGCTGACATTACCGACGCACTGGAGGAGACGGGTCTCACCGACGTCCTGAACCCGGCAACGCTCGCGGTCGCCCAGAACGCCGACGGGCGCATCTTCGCGGTGCCATTCGCCGCATACGCGGTTGGTCTCGTTTACAACCGCGACCTGTTCGAGAGGGCCGGGCTCGACCCGGACGTTCCGCCCACGACGTGGGACGAGGTGCGCGAGTACGCCGCCCAGATCACCGCCGCAACCGGTGTCGCGGGCTTCGGCCAGATGACCAGCAAGACATCCGGAGGCTGGCAATTCACAGCCGAGACCTACAGTTTTGGCGGTACGATGCAAAGCGCAGACGGTAAGGATGTGACCTTCAACGACAACCCCGCTGCTGCCGAGTTCCTTCAGTTGCTGCACGACATGCGCTGGGAAGACCAGTCGATGGGAAGCGAGTTCCTCTACGATGGCGAAGAAATTCAAGCGGCGTTTGCGGCCGGAAACATGGGCATGTGGATTGGCGCTCCCGACGCCTACCGGGGCGTCGTGCTAAGAAACAAGTTCGATCCCGAGAAGTTCGGGGCCGGCCCGATGCCCCGCGGCACCGAGGGTGATGATTTTGGTGTCATGGCCGGCGGCAACAGCGCCGTCGTCAGCCCTCTTGCGACGCCCGAGGAGCAGCTTGCGGCTGTGAAGTGGATCGAGTTCTACCACCTCGCGAAGTACGTCGACGAGGACGCCGCCGTGGCCGATGCACAGGCGCAGATCGCTTTGGGTAAGGCGGTCGGAATGCCGGGCCTCACTGCTATGACAGACGAGGCGTATGCCAGGTACGAGGGGTGGATTGCCGACTACGTGAATGTTCCGCTGGAGAACTTCGAGCCGTATATGGAGGCCCTCCCCGGCCAGCCGCTCATGACGGAACCCATCAATAAGGCGCAGGACATGTACTTCGCCCTCTCCACGGTGATCCAGACGGTGCTTACCGACCAGAACGCCAGCATGGACGGTGTGCTGTCCGAGGCGGCTAGCACCCTGCAATCGCAGCTCGATCGAGGCTGACGTCAACGGGTCCGGGGTGGCGCGAGTCGCCCCGGACCCATCTGCGCCTCCTCGAAAGGTGGTATTCAGTGCTTCTGTCGTCCCTACGGTCCTCGCCTGTCCCCGCACGCCGTACCAGTCGGTTCAGCAGGCGCGGCTTCCGTGCCTGGCGAGCACGAGGCGGTCCGGTTTCGCTCCTCTTTGCGCTTCCGGTCGTCGTGATCTTCGCGTACTTTGCCTGGGGACCCATCCTGCGCGCGTTCGTGATGAGCGTGCAGCGCACCAACCTGGTTGACCCGGTCGAGTGGGTCGGTCTCGAAAACTTCGCCTACGTGCTCGCGGATCCGCTGCTCGGAACGGCGGTGCGCAACACCCTCTGGTTCGCTCTGCTCGCGTTAATCTTTGGCTTTCCGGTTCCCCTTTTCCTCGCGGTCTTCATGGCCGAGTTGCGTGGAAGGCGCTGGCTCTACACGGTGCTGGCATACCTGCCGGTGATGGTGCCCCCGGTGGTGGCAATCCTGCTCTGGAAGACCTTTTACGACCCGTCTTCAACGGGTCTGTTCAACGCGATTCTCGGTTGGCTCGGCATCCCGCCCCAACCGTGGCTGAACTCTCCTGAGATGGCAATGCCGGCGATCGTGCTCGAGGCCACCTGGGCGGGCGCCGGTTCTGCGGTGATTATCTACCTTGCCGCGCTCACGGCCGTGCGTACCGAGCTCTACGAGGCTGCAGAACTCGACGGGGCAGGTATCTGGTCACGCGTATGGCACGTGACCCTGCCGCAGATGCGAGGCGTGATCCTCATCATGATCCTGCTGCTCCTGATCGGTGCCATGCAAGTGTTCACCGAGCCGTATCTGTTCACCGGTGGCGGACCGATGAACGCCACCGTCTCGGTAATGCTCATGATCTATAACTACGCGTTCCTGTTCGGCGACTACGGCGCGGCGACTGCACTCAGCGTCCTACTTGCGGTGGCGCTCGGCATACTTTCGGGCGCGTACCAGCTCGCCACTCGCAGATGGAGTCAGGAATAATGACAGTGCAGCCAACCGGCCAACCGCCGCTGGCGGCCGGGGGCGCGCCGGTCGCCGGTCGTCGTCGAACCGACCTCGACGACGCAACCGAGCGCAGCGTGCTATCGGCGTCCGACCGTAGGAAGCCGTCCATCCGCTTCACGCTCATCACCGTGCAGGTGCTAGTACTGATCGGGCTGCTGTTCGCTGGACTCGGGCCGCTGGTCTGGCTGCTCAAGGCATCGACCTCAACCACGCAGGACATCCTGACGGATCCTTTCGCGCTGTGGCCGTCCGGGGTGCAATGGGAGAACCTTTGGTTCGCGTGGACGCGTGGACGCATCGGCTTGCACCTGGGTAACACGGTGATCGTGGTCATCGGCACGTGGATCGCGAGCCTGCTGGTCTCGATTACGGCCGCTTACGTACTGAGCGTGCTGCGACCGAAGTGGGGGCCGTTCTTGTCCGGGGCGATCCTCTTCACGCTGTTCATTCCGCATGTTGTCTCGTTGGTGCCGCTCTACCTCACGATCCTCGACATGCCGGGTCTGGGAGTGAGTCTGCTCAACACATACTGGGCGGTGTGGCTTCCGGCCGCGGCGAACGCATTCAACGTGCTTGTGATCAAGCGGTTCTTCGACTCGCTGCCCCGTGAGCTGTTCGAGGCGGCCAGGATCGACGGTGCCGGCGGGGTGCGGATCCTTGTGAGCCTGGTGCTGCCGCTGTCGAAACCGATCCTCGCCGTCGTGTCGTTGCTCACGATCGTCGCGTCGTGGAAAGACTTTCTCTGGCCGCTGCTCGTGCTGCAGCGCCCCGACATGCAACCCATCTCGGTCGCCCTGCCAAGAATCGTCGAGCTGTATGAGCTGAGCATCGGGATGGCGGCCCTGTTCCTTGCGCTCATCGTGCCGGTGGTGCTGTTCCTCATATTCCAGCGCAAGTTTCTGCGCGGGGTCAGCATGTCCGGAGGTGTCAAGGGATGAGCGCACACGACGCGACGCCGCGCGTGCAGTGCTCCCCCCAGCGGGTGCGTCCAGCAAGATCGGCCGCGCGTTGGGGTGTCCTGCCCGCTCAGCACGTTGTGCTGCGATGTCGAAGAGGCCTGCACGCACAACGGTCGCGACCCCACGTTTCCGTACTGACGGAGCACCACATTCAAGGAGGAGCCAGATGACTGACATCGTTGTTGCCCAGAACCTCGACCACGAGATTGTGGTCGAGGCCGCTCTGGGGCGGCTGACACTGGAGGCGAAGGTCCGGCTGCTGACCGGTGCCGATGTCTGGGGCATCCATGCAGAGCCTGCTGTCGGGCTGCGTCGGATGGTGGTCTCGGACGGTCCCTCGGGCGTCCGTGGGCAGGTCCGCGACGAGAGGTACCCCTCCCTCAACCTGCCGTCCGCAACTGCCCTGGCGGCCACCTGGGACCCGGCGGTCGCCTACCGGTATGCGACGGCGATGGCCAGCGAGGCGCAGAGCAAGGGAGTCGATGTCATCCTCGGCCCCACGATCAACCTGCACCGCAGCCCGCTCGGCGGCCGCCACTTCGAGGCGTACTCGGAGGACCCGGTTCTCACCGGCGTCATCGCCGAGGCGTTCGTGCGTGGCGTTCAGGACCATGGCATCGGCGCCTGCCCCAAGCACTACATCGCCAACGATTTCGAGACTGAGCGTTTCACCGCGTCGGTTGAGGTCTCCGACCGTGCCCTGCGCGAGCTGTACCTGGCTCCGTTCGAGCGTGTGGTTCGCGAGGCAGGGGCGTGGACCATCATGTCCGCCTACAACGCGGTGCGCGGCGTGACCATGACCGAGAACGACCTGCTGCGTGCACCGCTGTGCGAGGAGTGGGGCTTCGACGGGGTAGTCATCTCCGACTGGGGGGCGGTGCGTTCCCTGGAGTCGGCCAAGGCTCGTCAGGACCTTGTGATGGGTGGCCCGCACGGCCCGTGGGGCGAGGCGCTGGTGGACGCCGTCCGACGCGGTGAGGTGCCGCAGGAGGCGGTCGACGAGAAGGTCCGCCGGATCCTGCGCCTGGCGGCTCGGGTGGGCGCTCTGGAGGGAGCCATTCCGGCGCCGCGCCGACCCGTCGAGGTCGACGGCATCGCGGTGGCCCGTGAGGTCGAGGCTCGCGGCATCGTCCTGGTCCGCAACGAGGCTGGCGTGCTGCCGCTCGCCGCGCCTGCGTCCATCGCGGTCAGTGGCCAGAGCGCAGCGATCCCTCGCACCCAGGGTGGTGGCAGTGCCACGGTGGTGCCCACCTATACGGTTTCCCCGCTGCAGGGTCTGCGTGAGGCGTTCCCCGCGGCGGAGATCAGCTACGCGCTCGGCGCAGTGGTGCGCGATGGCGTCACCCCACTACCTCTGGAGACCCTCACCAACCCTGAGACCGGGCTGCCAGGCGTGCGGGTGAGGTTCCTGTCCGGTTTGGGTGACGTCGTGCTGGAGGAGGAGCGGTACGCGACCAGCCTCGTCTGGCTCGACACGGCGCCGCAGGGTGACGTCGCGCGGTTCGAGCTCGCTACCGTCTACCGCCCGACGGTCTCGGGTCCGGTCGAACTCGGTGTCGCGGCGATCGGGCGCTGCATCGTGTCGGTAGACGGCGCGGTCATCCTCGATGTGAACCAGGTCGCCACGGGCCCGGACCTGATCAGTGAGCAGCTGGCCCCACCCGCGCAGTCGACCCGCGTCGACCTCGTTGCGGAGCGCAGCTACCTGATCGAGGTCGGGTACACGCTGGGTGGCCCCGGACAGAAGCCGGGGCTTCTGAGCCTGACCCTGGGGTCACGACCCGTGGTCGAGATGGAGGATGCGCTCATCGCCGAGGCTGCGTCCGAGGCGCGCCGGGCCGATGTCGCCGTCGTCGTCGTCGGCACCAACGAGAAGGTGGAGTCGGAGGGCTTCGACCGCTCATCTCTAGCCCTGCCGGGCCGCCAGGATGAGCTCGTGCGGGCGGTCGCCGCAGCGAACCCTCACACGATCGTCGTCGTCAACGCGGGGTCTCCCGTGCTCATGCCGTGGCGCGAGGACGTCTCTGCGGTGCTCCTGACCTGGTTCGGCGGGCAGGAGTACGGTCGGGCGCTGGTCGACGTCCTCACTGGTGCCGCGGAGCCGACTGGTCGGCTGCCCTCCACCTGGCCAGCCACGCAGGAGGACGTACCGGTCATCGACGTCGTGCCTGTGGAGGGTGTGGTCCGTTACGACGAGGGCATCCACATCGGGTACCGGGCGTGGCAGCGTGCGGCGCTGACGCCGGCGTATCCGTTCGGCTTCGGGCTCGGGTACACGTCCTGGTCGTATGACGTCTTGCGGGTCGACCCCCTTGCGGAGGGTGGTATGAGCGTCGCGGTCGAGGTCAGCAACGTGGGCGCGCGTCCGGGTCGGGAGGTCGTGCAGGTGTACCTCTCGCGGACGGACTCGGCGGTGGAACGACCGGCGCGCTGGCTCGCGGGGTTTGTGGTGGTCGAGGCCGAAGCTGGGGCCACCGCAACAGCCTCGGTGACGATCCCCGCGCGCGCGTTTCAGCACTGGGACGAGGCCGCCGCGTGCTGGGCAAGCGAACCCGGGGAATTCACCGTGATCGCCGCCCGGAACGCAGACTCGACAGACATGACGGCCACCATCACCCGTCGGTGAGGTCGGCCAGCAGACGAGGCCCCGGAGGCTCCCACAGATGCACGACGACAGCGCGATCATCCTTGGTCGTACAGCCCGATTCCTCAGCCACGTGCTCACGCCTTCCCTCCATCTCGAGGAGCGGCCGCTAACGGTCGAGGCGTGGGCCGTCGGCGGCGAGCCGGTGCCGTTCGCCGTTGCTCGCGATGCCCCATACTCGCCGCTCGCGATCGGGGATCGCTGGGGCACTCCATGGGACACGGTGTGGATGCACATCACGGGTCGCGTGCCCACCGACTGGGGCGCCGACTTCACGGCCGCCGAGCTCGTCGTCGACCTGGGCTTCAACGGGGACCCCGGATTTCAGGCGGAAGGCCTGGTGCACACCGCGGACGGGACGATCGTCAAGGCGATCTCCCCGTACAACAACACCGTGCCCCTGGCTCCCGGCGAGGCCGTCGATCTTTACCTTGAGGCTGCGGCGAACCCTGACATCGCGGCTGGGTACACCTTCTTGCCCACGCGATTCGGGCATCCCGATACCGCAGGCTCGGAGCCGCTCTACGAACTGCGTCGGGCCTCCGCATGCTTGCGCGACGTCGAGGCGTGGGAATTGCGCCAGGATGTGCTCGCCCTCACCGGCCTCGCCGCCGAGCTCGCCCCCGACGCCCCGCGCCGCGCGGAGATCATGCGCGCCCTCGACCGCATGCTCGACGCCGTCGACCCTGATGACGTGCATGCGACGGTGGCTCTCGGCCGGGCGCAGCTCGCGCCGGTGCTCGCCTCACCCGCCAATGCGAGCGCGCACCGCATTGTCGCCGTTGGCCACGCCCACATCGACTCAGCCTGGCTGTGGCCGGTTCGAGAGACGATCCGAAAATGCGCACGGACCTTCTCCAACGTCGTAGCCCTTGCTGAGGCCGACCCGACGTTCCGCTTCGCGTGCTCGTCCGCGCAGCAGCTCGCCTGGATCAAGCAGAGCTACCCCGAGCTCTTCGAGCGCATCCGCACGGCCGTAGCCCGGGGCCAGTTCATTCCCGTAGGGGGAATGTGGGTCGAAGCAGACACCAACATGCCGGGCGGGGAATCGATGGCTCGGCAGTTCCTCGAGGGCAAGTCGTTCTTCCTTGACGAGTTCGGCATCGACACGCAAGAGGTGTGGCTCCCCGACTCCTTCGGGTACTCCGCCGCTCTCCCCCAGATCATCGCGGCGTCGGGCTCGCGCTACTTCCTCACGCAGAAGATCTCCTGGAACCTCACCAACCGGATGCCCCACAACACCTTCCGGTGGGAGGGTATAGACGGTACCCGCGTGTTCACGCACTTCCCTCCCGTCGACACGTACAACTCGGACCTGAGCGCAAAGGACCTCGCCCACGCACAGCGCAACTACCGCGAGCACGGCCGCGGCACCACGTCGCTCGTTCCGTTCGGCTGGGGTGACGGAGGTGGTGGGCCGACGCGCGAGATGCTCGCCGCAGCCAAGCGCGCGCGGTCACTCGAGGGGTCTCCCACCGTCGAGATAGCGTCGCCGCTCGAGTTCTTCGAGCGCGCTGAGGCCGAATATGCGTCGCCTCCAGTGTGGTCCGGCGAGCTCTATCTCGAGTTGCACCGCGGCGGGTACACGTCGCAACTGCGCACAAAGCAGGGCAATCGGCGCAGTGAACACCTGCTCAGGGAAGCCGAACTGTGGGCGGCCACGGCGACGGTTCGGCTAGGCGCAGAGTACCCGGCCGCACAGTTGCGGGAACTCTGGCAGCTGGTGCTCCTGCAGCAGTTCCACGACATCCTCCCCGGCTCATCGATCGCATGGGTGCACCGCGATGCGGAACGCAACTACGCGGCCATCGCCGAGAAGGCGGAGCGGATCATCGGTGCGGCCCTGGGCGCGCTCACGGGTGAAGGGGACCGCAAGGTCGAGTTCAACGCGACGCCGCACGCCCGCGCGAACGTGCCTGCGCTCGGGGCCGCGGCTCCCGGCGCTCCGTCGGGCGCCGCAACTGCGGTTCGCACCGCGAGCGGCATCGTGCTCGAGAACGGGCTGATCCGGGCCGTGATCGACAGCGCCGGCCAGATTGCCTCACTTCACGACCTTGCGAGCGGACGCGAGGCGATCGCCCCGGGGGAGCGGGGCAACCGTCTGCAACTCCACCGCGACATCCCCAACATGTGGGACGCGTGGGACATCGACGAGCACTACCGCAACTCCGTCGTCGACCTCGATGACGAGGCGCTCGTGGAGATCATCGAGCGGGAAGGATCGGCCGTCGTTCGGGTACGCCGCTCAGTCGGTGCATCCACGATCGACCAGGAGCTCCGGCTCGAACCCGGCTCGCTCTCCCTGGAGATCCGCACCGACGTCGACTGGCACGAGCGGCAGAAGCTGCTCAAGCTGGGATTCGCGCTCGATGTGCACGCCGAGCACTTCTCGGCGGAGACACAGTTCGGACACGTCCGACGTCCGACGCACGTGAACACCTCCTGGGACGCTGCCCGGTTCGAGGTCAGCGCGCACCGCTGGGTGCACATCGGTGAGCCGGGCTACGGCGTGGCCATCGCGAACGACTCCACCTACGGCCACGACGTCACCACTCGTGACCGAAACGGTGGCGGCACCGTCGCCGTGGTCCGGCTGTCGCTCCTGCGCGCGCCCTTGTACCCCGACCCCGGAGCGGACCAGGGCCCACACACGATGATCGTGACGGTACGTCCGGGCGCGGACATCTCGGCGGCGGTCGAGGAGGGCTACCGCGTCAACCTTGCCAGGCGTGTGGTGGTGGGCGCACACGATGTGGAGCCGCTCGTGCGACTCGAACCGGTGGGAGCGGCTCCCGCCCGCGTGCTCGTCGAAGCCGTCAAGCTCGCGCACGATGACTCGGGGGACGTAATCGTGCGCCTCTACGAGTCCGAGGGCGCCCGCGGGAGAGTGCGGCTCGAACCGGGCATGCCGTGGGCGTCCGCAGCCTCCGTCGACCTGCTCGAGCGGGCAGACGGACGGGAGCTCGACGTCGATGCGCGGGGCATGGAACTCGACGTGCGACCATTCGAGATCGTGACCCTGCGCATCGTTCGCCTCAGCGCGTGAGAGCCCACCGGGCGCTGCCACGCAGCAACGCCTGCGGCACGGGGAAGGTCCACGCCTCCGCGTCGTGACCGAGGGCAAGGTAGACGATCCGCGCGGTCCCCGCACGACGCACCCACAGGAGGGCGTGCCTGGTCCCCTCAAGCTCGTGGGAGACCAGGACCCGTGCGTCGTTCCCGACCCGCAGCCACGAATACGCCTCGTCGACTGTCGTGGTAGCCGTCAGTCCTGCCGTGATGGGATGCCGGGGGTCGTCGACCTCGACGGTGAACGGTCCTCGCGCGGGATGCATAGACGTGCCACGCACCCAACGCCCGCCAAGCAGCTCCTCCCACTCGGGACGGTCGCCGAAGAGTGTTGAGGCGACGTGCAGCGCGAGCAGGCCGCTGCCAGCGTTGACGTGGCTCGCGAGCGCGCCAAACAACTGGTCGTCGCGGGAGTGCGGAAGCGGACCGCTGCCAGCGTTGACCACGACGAGTCCTGGCCTGGCTCGTCGCCGTGCATCGGTCAGCGCATCGGTCAGCGCATCGACGGTGTCGACGACGGTCACGTCATGTCCGTCGTGGCGGAGGAGCTCCGCGACGGCCTCCGAGGTCTCCGCGAACGGGTGCCAAGGGTCGACGTAGTCTCCGCCGCCTGAGAACAGCAGCACACGTGCCCGGCCGAGCACCGCTCTCACCGCGACTTCGGCGGACGCGTCGACGCGCGCAGCTGCAGACGCGGTTCAACCAGCACGTGCAGCGGCGACGAGTCCTCGGGGCGCAACTGGCGATCCCGCAGCAGCCGCACCGCGAGCGTCCCCACCCGGTACCGGTCGGGCGCGACTGCCGACAACGGGGGGTTTGCGTGGGCCGAGAACTCATCGTCATACGTGACTATCGAGAGGTCGTCCGGCACCGTAATGCCCCGCACCCGCGCGGCCTGCAGCAGTAGAAGGAGCGAGTTCTCGTCGCCGTGGGAGAAGAGCGCGGTCGATCCGCTCGACTCGATGATGTCGAGCACGGTCTCCGATCCTCCCCGCGGCCAGGTGGGGTCGGAGCCCAATTGCCTTCGCCCGATAATGGGTGAGTCGGCGTCGAAGCCCAGGCGCTCACGAGCGTCTGCCCAGCCGGCACGGACGAAGTCGGCGCTCTGTGTCCGTCCCCTGCTTACCATCGCGATGCGACGATGACCGAGTTCGTGGAGATGACGCATCGCGCTGAACACCCCACGCTCATGCGCCGAACGGACGGTCGAGAGTTCGCCGAGGCCACCGCCCGGCATCTCCCGCTCGACCAACACCGTCGGCACGCCGGTCGGACCCAGGACGTCGATGGACGCGGCGTGATCGTTGTGTTCGAGGACGGAGGGCACCCAGAGCAGCCCCGCCGCGCCGTTGTCGACGAACTCGGCAATGAGGCGGCGCTCCTCGTCGATGTCGTAGTCGGAGATGGCGAGGCGCATCTCTCCTCCTGCGCGCTCAAGGGCGGCACCGATGCCATCGACAACCTGCCGGTAATAGTAGGAGGTGGGCACGATGACGCCGACCATTCCCACCGGTCCGGGTACGGCGTCCCCGAACTGGCCGCTGTCCGCCGCTTCCGAGCGCAGGATCGCGCCGCCCCTGACCTTGTCGAGCACACGCTCGGCGACGAGCGCGTCAAGGTCACGGCGCACGGTGACGTGGGAGACGCTGAGGATGTCAACGAGGCGCGAGATCCCGACGGCACCTTCCTTTCGCGCGATGGCCACGATCCGAGCTCGACGTTCGGCAGCCAGCACAGTTCACATCCTTCCTCATGGCGGCGGTAGTGCCACAAACATAACAACTCTCACAAGAGAGAGAGACATGCGACACCACTCTGCTCACTGTAGAGGCTGCACGGCTCTGAGTTGGGGAATTGCCTGGAGGATCTGACATGGCCCGGTGTGCGCCTCGTGAGTGTTCGCGCTCGGGCGGGGGCGGTGTTGTAAGCGCCGACCCCGCCCCGCGGCTGCCGGGAGCAGTTGGTGCAGGTCCGGAAACCACCACCTGCGGCGGTTGGTTCAACACCCAGCCTAAGACGCCATGACCGCCGTCGAGCACGCCGGGCCCGCCCCATCAACCATGTGTGTTCCAAAGCGATACATTATGGACCGTAAAGTTCGGTGTTGAGAAGTTGTTCAGAATGTGTTCCAATTGCTTCCATGGCTTCCAGTAGAGTGGACAACGTACCCACATCACCGCGTGGTCCTGTGCGGCCGCGGGGCCTCGTCGTGATGAGCGACCAGGCCTTCGCGGACCTCTTTGACACGGCGTTGCTCGGGCGCCTGCGCGAGTTGGTGAGCATCGACCCCCCGGAGCACGTTACGGAGCTCGCTTCCGCGAGCGTGCGGGAGCGTCTTGCCGACGTTGATCTTCTCGTCACTGGCTGGGGTACACCCGTGATCACTGCGGAGGTGCTCGCAGGGGCACCGCGCCTGCGCGCCGTGTTCCACACCGGCGGATCCGTCAAGGGGCACATCTCGCAGGCCTGCTGGGATCGCGGCGTAGTCGTGACGTCCGCCCGGGACGCGAACGCCATCCCCGTGGCGGAGTTCACCCTCGGCACGATCCTCCTCGAGGGCAAGCGCGCGCGCACCTACGCGGCGCGGTACCGCGACCAGCGCGACAGCGACGACTCATGGCGCGACTCCGTACCTCCCGCGATCAACTACCGCGGCACGGTCGGCCTCATCGGGTTCTCCCGCGTCGGCCGTCGTGTCGCGGCACTGCTCGCGCCGTTCGACTTCGACGTGTTGGTTTCCGACCCCGTCGCCGATGAGCGCGAGGTACGCGCCGCCGGCGCGCGACTCGTGCCTCTTGAGGAGCTGCTCGCGTCGAGCGACATCGTGAGCCTGCATGCTCCCGAGCTGTCGTCGACGCGCGGCCTGGTCGATCGCGCTCGCCTTGCCATGCTCAAGGACGGGGCGGTGCTCATCAACACGGCGAGGGGGAGTCTGGTCGACACCGACGCGCTCATCGACGAATGCCGCAGCGGTCGAATCCGCGCCGTTCTCGACGTGACGGAACCGGAGCCGCTGCCTGCTGCCTCCGCCCTCTACGACCTGGCCGGAGTGGAGCTCACTCCTCACATCGCGGGCGCGATGGGCCGGGAGACACAGCGGATGACCTCGTTGACGCTCGATGAGATCGCGCGCCATCTGCGTGGGGAGCCGCTCGAGCACAGTGTGGACGGCCGCGCTCTCAAGTACATCGCCTGAGCGCCGCCGCCAGCGAAGGCGGGGCAGACTCGAGCGTCAGCGAGCAGGGGATGCCGACGACCGCGAGCTGACAGGTAGGCGGCAGGTCCCTAGTAGTCTGTCGTGTCTAAAGTTCCGGGTATAGGTGCCGAAGTTTGATTCGGGCATCTTTGGTGGTGAACCGCCACTGGACCTGGCGCTCGTCGGCGTTGGTGGCGTTGGTCCAGGCTGTGAGTT
>Ga0209347_1000899_pt1 | contig 60244 bp, 54 predicted proteins | sample AutmiccommuBRH23_FD_187382 | JGI IMG/M metagenome (GOLD analysis project Ga0209347, IMG submission 187382) | Deep subsurface microbial communities from Mt. Terri, Switzerland - Autotrophic microbial communities BRH/23 (SPAdes) (version 2) | ecosystem: Environmental > Aquatic > Deep subsurface >... | reverse complement strand
AGCACACAAATCTGCCAGAAATCGCCCGAAATCGGAGGTTTTCTCTCGATTTTTGAGCGAAAGCCGAAAAAAACAGCGCGGAAACGCGATGGCGGCATTTTTGGGCGTCTTGATCAGAGGTTCCCTAATTGGCATCTCCTATTGACCTGTCCAGGCGCCCCCTCTTGATGAATCGACGCTTAGCAGGTCGCCGTTTTCCCTTCGACTCGGCGGTCGAAGCCGCTTCTAGCCGAAAGCGGGTATCGGTGTGCGGACCACCACCTGCCAGACTGCCGTTTTCCTGCACCTTGTCAAGCGGTTGCCTGACGCGCTCGGCTGGCTCGCGCAGCCAAACTGTCGTTCTGCAAGCCGAAGGAGAGGTCATACCAGATATGAGCGCGGATCGGGGGGGGTATCCGGGAGTTCGGTGAAACCATATTTTGCTTGCCCAATGGGCGATCTTGGCAACTTTTCACCGCACAATACTATAGTTTGGCACCGAGCTTGCCTACAGAACCCCCTGGCGCGATTCGCGCTGCTGTCGGGATACCGACGGCGGATGAATTGCCCGTGGTGTCGGTTTCGGATGTGCGCGCTTCGTTGGCCCACCCTCTCCCCGGCCCTCTCCCGCCGGGGCGGGAGAGGGGGAGCAACTGCCATGGTGAGGCAGGAGGTTGTGCTCGCGGGGCGTTGGGCGTGCGATCGCGGGCGTGCAGTCGCGGGCGAGGGGTTACAGGGCGGCGAAGGCGGCGATCACGCGGTCGATTTGCTCGGGGGTGTGAGCGGCGCTGACGCTCAGGCGCAGCAGGCTGCTTCCGTCGGGTGAGGCCGGTGGGGCCATCAGGTTGCAGTAGACGCCGGTTTCCAGCAGTTTGCGCCAGCGGGCGAAGGCCTGGTCACGGTCGGTGCAGCGCACGGCTACCACGGGGCTCGGTGGGGCGCCGAGGGTGAGGCCCAGGGCGCCCAGGCCGCCGTGCAGGTGCTGGGCGTTGCGCCACAGGTTGTGCTTCAGTTCGGGGCGGGTCTGGATCTGGTTCAGGGCTTCGCGCACAGTGGCCACGGTGGCCGGGCTGGGCGAGGCGGTGAAGATGAAGGGGCGACTGGTGTAGCGGAACAGTTTCAGTTCCGGGTGCGGGCTGACGCAGAAGCCGCCCATGGCGCCCAGGCTCTTGCTGAAGGTGCCGACCACGAAATCGGTGTCGGCCTCGATGGCCAGTTCTTCGTAAAGGCCGCGTCCGTGCTGGCCGTAGGCGCCGAGCGAATGGGCTTCGTCGACCAGCAGCCAGGCACCGTGTTTGCGCTTGATTTCGGCGAATTCGCGCAGCGGGGCCAGGTCGCCGAGCACGCTGTAAAGGCCCTCGACCACGATCAGGGCGCGCTTTGCCTGTTCGCCGAGCCGGGTGAGGCGTTTGTCCAGGCTTTCCGGGTCGTTGTGTTTGAAGCGGAAGATCTGCGCGCCGCTCATCCGGCAGCCGTCGTACAGGCTGGCGTGGGCGTCGCCGTCCAGCAGTACGGCATCGCCGGGGTTGAGCAGGGCGGCCAGGGTGCCCAGGTTGGCGGCGTAGCCGGTGGAAAACACCATGGCGTAAGGCAGGCCGAAGAATTCGGCGAGTGCGGCTTCCAGGTCGGTGTGGCCGGCGAAGGTGCCGTTGGCCATGCGCGAGCCGGTGGTGCCGGTGCCGAATTCGGCCATCGCCTGCTGGCCAGCGGCGATGCAGGCCGGGTTGAAGGTCATGCCGAGGTAGTTGTTGGTGCCGGCCAGGATGGTCGGCCGGCCTTCGACGATGGCTTCGGTGGTGGACAGCATGTGCTCGATGACCACGCCGGTCGGGTCGATGCCGGTGGCCTCGATGCCGGCGCGCATGGCGGCGACCGGGGCGAATTTGTCCATCAGCCCGCCGGGCGCTGCCGGTGCGCTCTGGCTCTCGGGCTGGTTCACGGCTGGCCACCCTGGGCCTTGGCCACCACCTGCGCCAGGTCGGACAGGGTGCGCACGGTGGACAGGCTATCGAGGTCGATGGCCAGGTCGAAGGCTTCTTCGACTTCCATCACGAACTCCATCACCTGCACCGATTCGAGGCCGAGACCGGACACGAAGTCGGTGTCGAGTGCCAGATCGGCGGGTGCGTCGAGAAAATCCGACAGCAGGGCGAGAAGACGGTTTTCGATTTCGGGTTGGCTCATGGTCTGGGGCTTCGCGGTCGAATCAGGAGGGATCGGGGTCGGCAAACAGTTGGGCAATACCGGTGGCGAGGTCGAGCGTGGGAGTCCAGCCGGTGGCGGCGCTGAATGCGGCGTTGTCGGCCAGCCAGTCGGGCTGGCGCAATTCGCGCAGTTTGCCGGGCGTGAGCATCGGCGCATAGCCCAGCAGCGAGGATAGCAGCCGGTTGCCGTGCGCGGCCACGGCCAGCAGCGCCGGCGGAAGCGGGATCGGCCTGACCGGGCGGCCAGCTGCGGCGCGTCCGATTTCCGCCCAGTCGTAGCCGCCGGGGCGGCCATCGTGCAGGCTGAAGCATTGGCCCTGGCAGGCCGACCAGTGATCCAGCCAGGCCAGTACGGCGGAGGCCAGATCGGCGACGTGCAGAAACGACAGCCGCTGTCCGGCCGGGCCGGTGGCGGGCACGATGCCGCGCCGCATGAGCGCCAGCAGCGGGCGCATTTCGCGGTCGCCGGGGCCGTACAGGGCCGGTGGTCGCAGAATGCTCCAGGGGCCGGGGTAGCGGGCCAGCGCCTGCTCGCCCAGATGCTTGCTGCCGGCGTAGTCGGACACCTCGGGGCGCGAGGCGGCCAATGACGAGATCAGCAGCACCGGCGGCGGTTCGGGGCGTTCGGCCAGGGTGGCGGTCAGTTGCTCGATGCCGGCCACGTTGGCGGCGTGGAAATCTTCCGGACGCCGGCCACGGACGCTGCCGGCGCAGTACACCACGGCATGCGCGTCGGCCAGGGCGTCGGCCAGGGCGAGCGGTTGGTCGAGGGCGACAAACCGTGCCTCGGCACCATCAGCGATATTTCCGGCGTTGGCCGAGCCGGGCCGGACCAGCACGCGCGGACTGAGCCGGCGGGCAAGCAGGGCGGCCTGAAGGTGACGGCCGACGAATCCGGTGCCGCCGGTCAGTGCGACCGGGGCGCCGACTGCGGGTTCAGCCATTCATCGCTGCGGCGTTGCAGGTTTGCTCGTGCATCAACCGGGCCAGGAAGTCGCGCTTGGTCTGCGAGCGCGACAGCTTGCCCGACGAAGTGCGCGGCAAGGTACCGCTGGGCACCAGATCGACGTGGCAGGCGATGCCGAAGTGGGTCTGCACGTGCGATTTGATGTCGGCGATCAGCCGCAGTTGCGCGGTCGGATTGTTTTCGTGCGACTCGGCCACCAGGATCGCCATGTCGGTGCCGTCCGGGCCGGGCGCGGAGAACGCCGACACGTGGCCGTAGCGTACGCCGTGCACCTGCTCGCCGAGGTGTTCGAGATCCTGCGGCCAGATGTTGCGGCCCTTGATGATGATCACGTCCTTGTGCCGGGCGGTGATCACCAGACGGTCGCCCATCAGGTAGCCGATGTCGCCGGTATTCAACCAGCCGTCGGCGGTGAGCACTTCGCGGGTGGCTTCCGGGTCCTGGAAGTAGCCGGTCATCACGCTGGGGCCTTTCACCCAGACGTGGCCGTAACGCCGCTCGGGCAGCTCGCGGCCCTGGTCGTCGCGGATGGAAATCTGGAAGCTGGGCATCAGCCGACCGCAGTCGACGAAGGTCAGGCTGTGGTTCTGGTCGCGCTGGCTGGGATCGATCGGCTGGGCGACACCGGCGTTGGTCATGGCGTCCTTGTCGACGACATCCAATTCCATGCCAGCGCCAAGCGGCGCGAAGCTGATCGCCAGGGTGCACTCGGCCATGCCGTAGCAGGCCACGAACGCCTTGGGATCGAAGCCGGCCGGTTGCAGCAGGGCGGCGAAGCGCTCCAGCGGCTCGGGATGGATGCGCTCGGCACCCACGCAGGCGACCCGCCAGGCGCTGAGGTCGTAACGCTCGCAGTCGGCCCAGCGCAGGCGTTTGGCGCACAGCGCATAGCCGAACGGCGGCGCGGACGAAATGGTGCCGCGATTTTCCGACAGCACCTTCAGCCACAGGCGCGGACGCATCGCGAAGGTGCGCGGGCTGAGGTAATCGGCCGACATCTGGCTGGCCAGCGGCATCAGCACGGTGCCGACCAGGCCCATGTCGTGATAGAACGGCAGCCAGGCGACGATGCGGTCGGTCGGGCCGATCTTGAGGCCTTCGCGGGCGATTTCCAGCAGGTTGGCCATCGCCACGGTCTGGGTGATTTCCACGCCGCGCGGGAAACGTGTGCTGCCGGAGGTGTACTGAAGATAGGCCAGCTCGTCGCCAACCATCGGGGTCAGCGCGACATCGGCTTCGGCCAGCGCTTCGAAATCCTCCGGTGCGCCGACCTTGGCCAGAGCCATACCGCTGGCCGCTTCCTTGAGGAAACCCAGATGCGTGGCCGGGGCGATCGCCATGGCCGCGCCGCAGGTCTCCAGCATCCGCCGAAGCTGCGATACGTAGGCCGCGCGCGCGCCAATCTGCACGCTCGACGGCAGCGCCACCGGCACATAGCCTGCGTACTGGCAGGCGAAGAAGAACAGGTGAAACATCGGATCGGTTTCGGCCACAATGGCCAGACGGCTGCCGCGCGCGCAGCCGAGGCTGCTCAGCTTGCGGGCCAGCACCTGGGCGCGATCGCGCAGTTCGCGATAGCTGAGCACCGTGGCCAGCTGGCCGCGCTCGTTGTAGAAGTTGTAGCCGGTGGCGCCTTGCGCGGCATACTCCAGCGCCTCTACCAGGCTGCCGAACGTATGGGCGGGGGCGCTCAGGCCGGACAGGGTGGGGCTTGCTTCCAGGCTTGTCGTTGCGTCGTTCACAGCAGACTCCAAAACGCGACGCAGGGCCAGGCTGAGCCGCTGCGTTCATCCAAATATCATATACCTGAACGTCATGGCTGAAAAACAAATATTCAGCGCAGTCAGTTCGATAGCAGCCAGAGTTGACGAGGTATCGACATCGAAACCCGCTGCGGGTTCGTGAAAACCGCGTCGCGTGTCCGTGTTAGCCCCCGGAAATCAGCTCAGGCGGCGGGAGAATTACAGATTTCACCGACGGAAACCTTACGAACCGATGACAGCCCGCGGCGACAAACGTCACCGTACGGTTCCGCGCTGGCTGTCTATCCATGATTTCTTAAGCTTGAGCCGCCGCGCGCTTGGCTTTCGGTCGCTTGCGGGCAGCCTTGGGCTGGTTGGCTTCCTTGGTGACTTCGCACGGTGCCGGGCCCCAGTCGGACATCAGCGCCAGATAGAGCAGCTTCTCGAACTCGGCCCCAAATCGCCGGATCACCGCATCCGGATCGGGCACCAGGCGGGCATCGCCGATCAGGCCGAAATGGACGTGGTCGTTATAGCTGAGAATCGAGATGCCGAGCCCGATCGAGCCGGTTTGCGGCACCCAGAACATCATTTCGGAAATCTCGCTGCCGCCCAGATACAGCGGCTGCTGCGGACCCGGCACATTGGTCGCCACCGTGCTGGCCTTGCGGCTGAGCAGTTCCAGCGCGGTCTGTTGCAGGGCTGGCGGCGCCAGCCCCATGGCCGCCAGCAGGCCGTAGGCCATCACTGCCTGACGCGACTGCTTGAGCTCGCGCATGCTCGCGGCGACCCGCAACAGGCGGGTGACCGGGTTGTCTTCGCCGACCGGCAGTTCCAGGAACACCAGCCCGAAATGATTGCCCAGCTTGCGGGCGTGCTCCAGCGGACGCAGATTGACCGGCACCGTGGCCCGCACGCTCAGGCCGTCGATGGCTTCGCCGCGCTCCAGCAGATAGGCGCGCAGCGCACCGGCGGCGGCAGCCAGCAGCACGTCGTTCACCGTGCAGCCGAAGGCGCGACCGACCGCTTTGACATCATCCAGCGCCAGCCGCTCGGCCCAGGCCACGCGCTTGCTGACGCCCAGTTTGCCCTTGAGCACGGTCACCGGGTCGTCGGGCAGGCTCAGCGCAATGGCCAGCTCCTTGGCGATCTCGCCGCCCTCCTTGGCAAGCACCGCCGCCAGCGACGGGTCGCGGTACATCTTCATGCTCTGGTCGAACATCTTGCCGCCGAATTTCATCGCCCGGTCGAGTCCGGCGAAGCGTTTGTCGACCTGCTCGCCGTCTTTCTTGAGCCAGGCCCGACGCAGGTCGCTGCCCTTCTTGGCGGCGCGCTCGGTGTCGGTCATCGACAGCATCACCTGCACCAGGGCAATGCCATCGGCGTAGCAATGATGAATGCGGCTGACCAGCGCGCTGCCGCCGTGATAGCCCTCGATCAGATGAAACTGCCAGAGCGGCTTGGTCTGGTCCAGCGGCGTCGACGCCAGATTGCTGACGAAGCGCTCCAGCTCGCGCTTGCCGGCCCGGCCGGGCAGCGCGCTCAGCCGCACGTGCCAGTCGAGGTCGAAGTTTTCGTCGTCCTGCCAGACCGCGCCGGCCGGGCCGTCGACCGCCTTTTGTCGAAACCGGCGATAGGCCAGAAAGCGCTGGCGGATGACCTTTTTCAGGCGGGCCAGGGTCATCGGCTCGGCCAGCATCATCACCCCGGTGATCATCATCAGGTTGGTCGGCCGCTCCATGCGCAGCCAGGCGGTATCGACCTTGGACATCGGCTCGCGCCGAACGCCGGCTGCGCCCTGATTCTCGGACATTGTGCTCTCCCTTGATCGGCTCAGTGAATCACGCGGGCAAGCCCAGCGCAACGCTGGATCGCACGGTTGCCGAATGCCGGCAAATACGCGAGATGTCGACGGGGAAAACGCCGCTCGGCGCCGGGGCGCGATTACCCGGCCGATACCCGGCTGTAGGCGGCCAGTGCCCGTTCGCGACTGGCCCTGAGATCGACCACCGGTTCCGACAGGTAGTCCGGCGCCTTGCTTTTCAGCAGATCCGGCCGCTCCCAGGGCGCGGCCAGCGCCTCGGTTGGCAGCGCGGCCAGCTCGGGCAGCCAGCGCCGGATGTAGCTGCCCCGGGCATCGAACCGGGCCGCCTGCAGGGCTGGATTGAACACGCGGAAATACGGGGCGGCATCGGCGCCGGTACCGGCGGTCCACTGCCAGCCCTGGGTGTTGTTGGCCAGATCGGCATCTACCAGGGTGTCCCAGAACCAGCGCGCGCCGTGCAGCCAGTGATAACGCAGGTTCTTGGTCAGCACACTGGCGACGATCATTCGCACCCGGTTGTGCATCCAGCCGGTCGCCCACAGCTCGCGCATGCCGGCATCTACGATGGGTATGCCGGTGCGCCCGCGCTGCCAGGCGGCCAGCAGGTCGGGATCGGGCTCGGCCCAGTCGAACCCGGCAAATCGCGGATTGAGACTTTCCGAGACGGTGTGCGGAAAGTGGTAGAGCAGGTGATGGGAAAACTCGCGCCAGCCCAGCTCGCTGCGAAAATGATCGACATCCGGCTCTACGCCTGCCGGCCAGGCGATCGAATCGAGTCGCGCGCAGATCTGCCGCGGTGAGATCTCGCCGAAGTGCAGATGCGGCGACAGCCGCGACGTGCCGACCCGGTCGGGGTGGTTGCGTTGCTCCTTGTAACCCCGCGCCGCGCCTTCGACAAAGGCATCCAGCAACTCGGCTGCGCCGTCCTCGCCCGCAAGCCAGTGCTGCCAGAATTCGGCGTCCCAGCGCGGCTGCTGCGGCGGCGGGTCCAGACCCAGGGCATCGAGCGGCACACTTTGCAGGTCGAAAGCGATGCCCGGCAGCGAGGTCGGCGCCGGTATCGGCGCACCCAGATCGGCCAACCGCTGGCGGGCATTTTTCCAGAACGGAGTGAACACGCGGTAGGGCGCATCCGTGCCGGTGGCGACGGTCCAGGGTTCGGCGATCAGCGCGCCATTGAAGCTCTGCGCATCGATACCGTCGGCCAGCAGCGCCTGTTTGACGCGGGTATCGCGGGCGATGGCAGCAGGCTCATACAGGCGATGCCAATAGACTGCCTGCGCCCCGGTCTCGGCGATCAAAGCACGCAGCGTCGCCAGCGATTCGCCCTGGCGCGCGACGAGCGCCGATCCGCAGCCACGCAGTCGCTCGCTCAAGGCCTCCAGCGAGCGCCGCAGCCACACCCGAGAAGCCGCGCCCGGGGCCCAGTCGCCCTCTTCTTCCGGCGCATGGATGTAGACCGGAATCGGCCGCAAACCGGCGCGACGCGCGGCGTCGAGCGCCAGATGATCGGCCAGGCGCAGATCGCGCCTGAACCAGATCAGCGCGCAGCCCATCAGCTGACTTTCAGGTACGGCCGCACGGCGCTGAACCCGCCGTCGAGCGCGATCACCTGCCCACTGATCCACGCGGCACGGTCGGACAGCAGAAACTCCGCCAGCGCAGCCGCCTCGCCCGCTTCGCCGTGCCGGCCCAGCGGGTACTGCCCGGCAATTGCCTTGGCCGAGGACTCGTTGGCCAGCATCCGCTCGGTGGCCGGGCTGCGCATCAGGCCCGGCGCGATGCCATTGACCCGGAGCCCGGCGCCGGAGAAATCCGCCGCCAGCGAACGCACCAGCGCCTCAACACCGCCCTTGGCGATGGCGATGGCGGCGTGATTGGCCACGCCAATGCCGGCCGCCACCGAGCTGAACAGGACCAGCACACCGGGCTGCTTCGCCTTCTGAACGCGCGGCGCGTAGGCCTTGGCAACGAAGAATGCGCTGTCCAGATTGGCGCTCAGGCAGGCGCGATATTGCGCTTCGCTGGTCCGCGCGATCGGCCCGATCACAATCGCGCCGGCGCAGTTGACCACGGCTCCGGGCGGTCCACCAAAGGCCGCCGCCGCTTCTTCAAGCGCCGCATCGGCGCCGGCTTCGGTGGAGACATCGGCGACGATGGCGGTGTCTTCCGACTCGCCACGCGCGCCCTCGGCGCTGCGCGATACCAGCGCCAAACGCCAGCCGTCGGCCCGAAGCAAATCGGCCAAGACGCGGGCCACGCCGCCAGAGGCACCGGTGATCAGACAGGTTTTCATCGCTGCACTTTAGCTGCGCGGTCCGTGCAGTGACCGTGAACCCAACCGCGAGCGCACCTAAAAGAAGAGCCCGGCAAGGCCGGGCTCTTCAGGGTTGCCGCAGTGGTTCGGGATCAGAACCGGACGCTCGCCTCGTTGCTGCACGCCGTGCTGCTGCCAGCGGCACAGACCTTGTAGGTGACTGTGCTGCGCTTGGCGCCGACGAAGCTGTCGGTGTAGCTGCCGGAGTTGGACACCGTGGCGACCACCAAGTTGTTGCGGCGGATATCGACCTGGGTAGCGGTGCCCGCGGTCCAGTTCAGCCGGGTGCCGGAGCCATTGCGACCCTTGAGCACGGTGGCGCTCAGGCTGCTGGGTGCGACATCGGCCGGCGGTGGCGGCGGCGGCTCGGTGCCACCACCATCGAGCGCGTCCAGCGCCGCCTTGGCCTGAACCAGACCGAAGCCGAAGCTGGTGTCGCGACCGGCGGCGCCGAGATCCTGGGCGGTGGCGGCCATCACGTCGCGGATCGCCTGGTTGCTGGCGGTCGGGTGGGCACTCCACAACAAGGCGGCCACACCGACCACGTGCGGGGTGGCCATGGAGGTGCCGTCCCATGCCTCGTAGCCGCTGCCGGGCGCGGTGAAGATGGTGCTGACGCTGGCGTTGCTGCCCAGCCGGTTGGCGACCAGGAACTGACCGTCTTCCTGAGTGGCGCTGACGGCCGGGATGCTGGACGCCGTGCCCAAGGTGCCGGCGAAGCCGCCCGGCGCGTTGTTGTAGATCACTGCCGCAACCGCACCGCCGGCACTGGCATTGCTGACCTTGTCGCCGAAGCTGATGTTGCCGCGCTCGCACAGCACCACGCGACCGGCCCAACTGCCGACCGAATCGCACAGGCCGCCGTTGACCAGTGCGCCGGAGGCGGTGCCCTGGAAGGTGAGATCCATCGCCGCGACCTGGAACGAATCCGCGCCCACGGTCAGCGAGGCCGCCGACCACGGCACGGTGCTAAGCACCGATACGCCCGGCGCGGCCAGTTCGACCTGGCTGTTGCGCTGCGAGAACGTGGCCAGCGCCTTGTTGGAGTCGATCGCCGCCACCGAGACCACGCTGTCGTAGGACGCTGGGTAGCTGAGCCGGGTGTTGCCGTCATTGCCGGCCGCCGCGATGCTCAGCACGCCTTGCGCGAACAGCGAGTCGAAGCCGTTGCGCTCGGTGGTGCTGGCCTGGCCACCGCCGAGGCTCATGTTGACCACGACCTTTCGGCCGTTGGCGGCAGCGGCGCAGTTGTTGACCGCCGCGATCAGACCCGAACTGAATGTCCAGGCGCAGCCATCGGCGCCGCCGCTGAATACGCGGACGATGTGCAGATCGACCTTGCCCGGGCTGACGCCGAGCACACCGGTGTTGTTGTTGACCGCCGCGATGGTGCCGGCAACGTGCGTGCCATGGCCGCAGACGTCGGTGTCCCATCCGGCGTTACCGCCGGTGATGTTGGCGATGCCCTGGATGTCTTCGTGACCCGTGTAGAGACCGGAGTCGACCACGCAGACCAGCACGCCGGAACCGTCGGCGCCGACGGCAGCGGTGTCGATCGCCTGCACCATGTCGATGCCGAACGGCACAGTCTGGGCCATCGGCGCGCGGATCGGATCTTCCTCGATCAATTCAATGTTCGGGTTGTTGCGCAGCCCCTGGATTGCCTGCGAGGGCAGACTCACGGCGAAGGCATTGAGATTGTCGAAGGTGTAGTGGATGTCGCCACCGGCATTGCGCAGCGCCTGTTCGACGTTGCCCTTGCCGCCGTTCTTGAACTTCACCCAGACGCGATCCTGGCCGTCTGCGGCCTGCGCGGCGCCTGCGCCGATCATCATGGCAAGCCCCAGCCCCAGCGCCTGCGTCAATGTGCTCTGCTTCATAAAACCCCCTAAGCGTGTAATCACCTGGATGTGAACCGGGAACCGCAGTGCGATCCTCCCCGAAAGACCACGACCCTACGGCGCCGTAGCCGGAACAATGGAGCACAGCCGGCCGAGTAAATATGTGATCTAAATCACGTATTTTTCACTCCGCGTTGACGCGCCGCAGCAGAACGGATTTCAGCGAGTTGTTCGTACGAAAGCCGCTCCAGACTGCGCCACTGCAACGCCGCACGGGGATGCGCGGAGAACCGGTCTCGGTGGCGATCCAGGAAGTCCCAGTAAAGCGTGGTGAACGGACAGGCATCGGCACCGGTCGCCCGGCCGGGATCGAACCGGCAAGTCTTGCAGTGATTGGACATGCGCTGGATGTACCTTCCCGACGCAGCGTAGGGTTTGGACACCATCAGCCCGCCGTCGGTGTACTGACTCATGCCGAACACGTTGGGCAGCTCGACCCACTCCACCGCATCGACATAGACCGCCAGAAACCAGGTGTGAATCTCGCGCGGCCTGACGCCATGCAGCAATGCATACAGGCCGATCACCATCAGCCGCTGGATGTGATGGGCGTAGCCGAGCCGCAGGGTCTGGCCAAGTGCGTCGCGAAGACAGGCCATGTCGGTGTCGCCGGTCCAGAAAAAATCCGGCAGCGGCCGGTCGGCGGCCAGCGCGTTGTCATCGCCGAAGCCCGGCATCCGCAGCCAGTAGACGCCGCGCACGAACTCGCGCCAGCCCAGCACCTGGCGCACGAAACCCTCGACCGAAGCCAGCGGGGCGTGACCATCGCGCAGCGCCTGCACCGCCGCACCAATCACCCGTCGCGGGTCCAGCAGGCGCAGATTCATCGCCGCCGACAGCCGGGCGTGATACAGCCACGGTTCGCCCTGCCACATCGCATCCTGATAGCGTCCAAACAGCGGCAGGCGATGGACAATGAAATCGTCGAGCGCGGCTTCGGCCTGCTCGGGCGTAACCGGCCAGTCGAAGTGATCCAGGTCGCCCGGCCGATCCGGAAAGTGATGCCGTACATCGGCAATCGCCGCGCGGCTCAGTGGATCGGGCGCAAAGCTCAGGGGCGCTGGCAGCATCCCAGGGCCACGCGCATCGAAGTGGCCGCGATTGTCGGCGTCGAAATTCCAGCGTCCACCCAGTGGCTTTGCGCCATCCATCAGCACGCTCTCGCGCCGGCGCAGCCACTGGTAGAAATGCTCCTGGCGCAGTGTCTTTCGACCCTTGGCCCACTCGGCAAAGTCCTGCGGCTCGCACACCATGTAGCGGTCGGGGCGCTCGGACCAGGGCACCCCGGCGCGCTCGGCGATTTCGGGCAGGGATCGGGCCAGACGCCATTCGCCCGGCTTGAGCACGATCACCCGCTGCGGCCGCAGCCGGGTCAGATCCTCGGCCAGCGCGCCTTCGAGATCCGCCGCGTGGTGTTCGCCCAGCGCGCGGTAGTGCACGGTCCAGCCACGGGCGCGCAGCGCGTCGCGCAGGTGACGCATGGCCGCCAGAAACAGCGCGATGCGCGGTTGCCCCGACGGCACATGATTGGCTTCGTGCGGCACTTCGGCCATCCAGACGGCATCGCAGGCCGGATCGAAATCCTGATACACCGTGCTGGCTGGATCGAGCTGGTCGCCCAGTACCAGCACCAGATGACGCAATGGGGTTCGCTCAGTCATTCGATCGCCCGTGCTCGCCGACGGCACTTCGCAGCAGCCTGACAACTCAGGCGTGCACGGAGCGTGGCGACTTCAGGCGCGATGATAGGGGTGATTGGCCAGCAGGCTGGCGGCGCGATACAGCTGCTCGATCAGGACCAGCCGTACCAGCATGTGCGGCAAGGTCAATGGCCCGAGCGACCAGGTTTCGTCGGCGGCGGCAAGCAGTTCGGCCGGGTGACCATCCGGGCCGCCGATCGCGAACGCCAGATCCCGCCCCTGTCCGCGCCAGTGCTCCATGCGCGCGGCCAGCTGCTCGGAACTCCAGGCCTTGCCGCCACCATCGAGCGCGATCAGCAGGGCACCCTTGGGCACCGCCGCCAGCGCACGCTGGCCTTCGTCGGCCATCGCCTGCGCCGGATCGCGACCCTTGCCGCGCGTGCCGGGCGCCAGCTCGACGAGCTCGACCGGCAGCCAGTGACTCAACCGTTTCCGGTATTCGGCAAAGCCGGTCGACACCCACGACGGCGCATTCTCGCCGATGGCAATAATACGGGCTTTCATGCGGCCGGGTTCAATGCCTCGAAACCCGACTCAGGCTTGGTCGGAAGCCAGCCCGGGGCGCTCGCCGTCTTCTTCCGGCGGCTGATCGCCGACCGTCCACAGCCGCTCGAGGGCATAGACATCACGCACCCGCGGCAGCATCACGTGACACAGCACGTCACCGAGGTCGACCAGAACCCATTCGGCCTCGCGCTCGCCCTCCACGCCAAGCGGCATCACGCCGCACAGCTTGGCGAAGCGGACCACTTCATCGGCGATCGACTTGACATGCCGGCTGGATGTGCCCGAAGCGACGACCATGTAGTCGGTGACGCTGGTCTTGCCGCGCACGTCGATCTCGACGATGTCCTTGGCCTTGATTTCTTCCAGTGCTCCGCGCACCTGCCTGAGCAGGGCTTCCGGGGTGGGCGCCGGATCGGGCATGACGGTTTTGATGACGTGGGCCTGGCTGGTCAAGCGTTCTACCTTCTCGGTTGGGGTCGGCACCAGTATAACGGCCACGCGCCGCCGTTACCGGGCGGGGCGGTACAAGCCGTGGCGCTGAATGTAATCGGCGACTCCGGGCGCAACCATTGACCGCCAGTCGCCACCCTCGGTCAGGCGGCGGCGCAGTTCGCTGGCCGACTCGGGCTGGAGCGCGCGAAGCGGAAGCTGGTACACCCCGCCGGCGGGCAGTTGGCCGAGGGTTTCCGGGTGTTCGAGCCAACGCCCTTCGCAGGCCTGGGCCAAGGCGTCAGGCAGATCATCGAGCGGCCAGCCCTCGCGCGGCGCGACCACCAGGTGCGCGAGCAGGAACAGGTCGTTCCAGCGGTGCCAGCTGGACAGGCCATGAAACGCATCGCTGCCCAGCAGCAAGGCCAGCGGCATCGACGGGCCCAGATTCTGGCGGATCAGCATCAGCGTGTCGGCCATGTACGACGGCCCCTGGCGCTCCAGCTCCAGACAATCCAGACGCAGCCCGGGGTGACCTTCGATGGCCAAGGCCACCATCTTGGCGCGGTGCTCGGCGCTGGCGCCGGGTTGCGCGCGGTGCGGCGGATCGGCGGCCGGCAGCAGGCGCACTTCGGCGTGCAGGAGGTGTGCGGCCTGATCGGCCAGCGCCACGTGCCCCGTGTGGATCGGGTCGAAGGTGCCGCCGTAGATCAGGGTCAGCAAGACAGGCTCATGGCAGCCAGCTCAGGCAGCCAGCAGCGCAAGCGTGGCTTTCGGACGGGCCACGGCGACCAGAAGACGCTCGAGCAACAACCAGGGATCGGCGTCGAGTCGGCCTTTCGATGCCTGATCGATCCGCGCACACTCGGCCACGAAGCGATCCCAGCGATTGCCCGGATGGCGCTTGAGCGCCGCCCGGAACTGCGCCTGACGGGCCTGCCAGATACCCTGCCGGCGCATGACGGCGGCCATGTCCTCGCCGGCCTGACCGGCAGCGGCCAGCCGGGCGAGCACCAGCAGCTGGCCGCCGAGCCAGCCCATCAGCTGAGGCACCTGCGCCCCCTCGGCGCGCAGGCCGGCCAGCACCCGGACGGCACGTTGCGCATCGCCGGCCAGGGCCGCGTCGAAAAGCTGAAAAACATCGTAGCGGGCTGAGTCGGCGATCAGCGCCACCAAGCCCGGGCCATCGAGCCGCGCGCCGGGTTCGAGCTGAAGCGTGAGCTTCTGGATTTCCTGATCGGCGGCCAAAAGATTGCCCTCTACCCGCTCGGCAAGAATGGCCAGCGCATCGGCATCGAGCGTCAGGCCGACCCGATTCAGCCGCTCGCGCAGCCAATCCGGCAACGCGTCGGGCTTGACCGGCCAGCACACGGCCATGTGTCCGGCCTTGGCGATGGCCTCGGACCACTTGCCGGCATGGGCCTTGCTCCACTCGGCGCAGGTGATCAGCAAAACCGTGTCCGGCGGGGGATTGGCGCAGTAGTCGCGCAGAAATTCGCCGCCTTCGCGGCCTGGTCGTCCGGTCGGCAGACGGAGATCGAACACCCGCCGCTGGCTGAACAGGCTGAGCGCGCCAAAATCGGCGCCTAGCACGCCCCACTCGAAATCCTTGCCGGCCTCGTGAACCAGTCGCTCGTCGTAGCCCTGGGCGCGGGCCTGGGCACGGATGGCATCGGCAGTCTCCAGCACGGTCAAGGGCTCCGCCCCGGCCACCAGATAGACCGGGCGCATCGGCTCGCTGGCCAGCCGCTCGACCAGCTTGGGCGGGCTCAGTTCCATGCTGGCACGGCCGCCATCGCTCTAGTTTCCGGTGCGCTGGGCGGCGGCCAGGCGGCGAACCAGGGCGCCCACCATGTCGCGGCTCAACTCCTCGCGGATGAGTGCACGCTCGGCCGGGGTTCCGCCGGCCGCAGTCACGTCGAAGGTGTATTCGCGATCGAGCTCGATCACCTGCCGGGGCACCCGCACTTCATCGTCCGGGCCGGTCATTGCGAACTCGACCGAGTAGATCATGATGAACTCGCGCACTTGGACGTTGGAGTCGACGGTCAGCGGACGGTCGGTCCAGCGCTCGGAGCTCAAGGTGAGCGTGGAGGCCTTCTCGCCCTCGGCGGGTACGGTGGCGCCGGCGCTGACAAGCGCCCGTCCAACCATATCGCCCAGATCGCTCTCCTGGTTGGCACTGACCACCTTCAGCGGCCCGAGGTCGAGATCCACCAGGCCAGCCTGGGTACCGCGCAGCTGAAAGCCACAGGCAGTGAGCGTCGAGACCAACAGCAGCGCCAAAATTCTTGTGTGCATCGGTTCACCCCGCCACGATGTTGACGATCTTACCCGGCACGACGATGATTTTTCGCACCGTCAGGCCCTCCATGTAGCGCACCACGTTCGGCTCGGCCAGCGCCAGTTGCTCGATCACCTCGCGCCCGACGTCGGCCGCAACCGACAGCGTGGCGCGCAGCTTGCCGTTGAGCTGCACCGCCAGCGTCACCTGATCGCGGATCAGAGCCGCCGGGTCGGCCTTGGGCCACGGCAGATCCTCGATCAGCGTTTCGGCGTGGCCCAGCCCCTGCCAGAGCGCGTGACAAGCGTGCGGCGCGATCGGGTTGAGCAGCCGGGCGATGGCTTCGAAGCACTCCTGGCGCACGGCCCGGCCCTGGGAGGAATCGTCCTCGAACCGGATGAGCGCGTTGAGCAGCTCCATCACCGCCGCGATCGCGGTATTGAACGCGTAGCGCCGGCCCAGATCGTCGCCGACCTTGGCGATCGTCTCGTGCAGCTTGCAGCGCAGGGCCCGTTGACCGGCGTCGAGCGCGTCGACGTCGAGCAAGGCGGTCGGACCGCCAGAGATGTGCCGGTGGGCCAGATTCCACAGCCGGCGCAGGAAGCGGCTCATGCCCTCGACCCCGGCCTCGTTCCATTCCAGGCTCTGATCCGGCGGCGCGGCGAACAGCGAGAACATCCGCACGGTATCGGCGCCGTACTTGTCGACCATGGTCTGCGGGTCGACGCCGTTGTTTTTCGACTTGGACATCTTCTCGACTGCGCCGATGGACACCGGCTCGCCGTCGCTGCGCAGTCGCGCGCCTGTGATGTGGCCGCGCTCGTCGCGCTCGACATCGACATCAGCCGGATTGAACCATTCCCGATTCCCCATTTCCGATTCCCGGTAATAGGTATCGGCGATCACCATGCCCTGACACAGCAGGCGGGTGGCCGGCTCGGCGCTGGTCACGTAGCCGCAGTCGCGCAGCAGCTTGTGGAAAAACCGGAAATACATCAGGTGCAGGATGGCGTGTTCGATGCCGCCGATGTACTGATCGACCGGCAGCCAGTAGTTGGCGCGCTCATCGACGATGTCCTCGGCGCCCGGGCTGGTGTAGCGGGCGTAGTACCAGCTGGATTCCATGAAGGTGTCGAAGGTGTCGGTCTCGCGCTCGGCCGGGCCGCCGCATTTGGGGCAGGTGGTCTTGCGCCATTCGGGATCGGCCTTGATCGGCGAGCCGGTGCCCATCAACTCGACATCCTCGGGCAGCAGCACGGGCAATTGCTCAGCCGGCGTCGGCACATCGCCGCAGCGCGCGCACAGAATCATCGGGATCGGGCAGCCCCAGTAACGCTGCCGGCTCACGCCCCAGTCGCGCAGGCGGAAATTGACCCGGCGCTCGGCCTTGTCGCCCAGAATCTCGGCGATGCGATCAAACGCCGCACGATAGTCCAGACCGTCGAGCGGGCCGGAGTTCACCACCCGCATTGCGGGATGGGCCTTGTCGGCGTACCAGTCCTTCCACTGCGACGGGTCGTAGTTCGCATCGAGCGCCGCAGTCGATCCGCTGCTGTCGTCACCGATGGCGATCACCTGCCTGATCGGCAGCCCGTACTTGCTCGCGAATTCGAAATCGCGCTCATCGTGCCCCGGCACCGCCATCACCGCGCCGGTACCGTAGCCCATCAGCACGAAGTTGGCGACCCAGATCGGGATCCGCTCGCCGGACACCGGATGTATGCCGAAGCGGCCGGTCGGCATGCCGCGTTTTTCCTGGGTTTCCAGCTCGGCTTCGGACACGCCACCGCGCCGGCAGTCGGCGATGAATGCCGACAATTCGGCATTGCCCTCTGCGGCCTCCAGGGCCAGCGGATGCTCGGCGGCAACCGCCATATAGGTCGCACCCATCAGGGTGTCGGGCCGGGTGGTGAACACCCGCAGCACCCGATCGGACCCCTCCACGCCGAAGTCGATCTCCAGACCCTCGGAGCGGCCGATCCAGTTGCGCTGCATGGTCTTGACCGAATCCGGCCAGCCGTCGAGGTGGTCCAGCTCGTCCAGCAATTCCTGGGCGTAATCGGTGATCTTCAGGAACCACTGCGGAATCTCGCGCTTTTCCACCAGCGCACCCGAGCGCCAGCCGCGGCCATCGATCACCTGCTCATTGGCCAGCACGGTCTGGTCGACCGGATCCCAGTTGACCACCGCGTTCTTGCGGTACACCAGTCCCTTTTTAAACAGCCGGACGAACATCCGCTGCTCGTGCTGGTAATAATCCGGCCGACAGGTGGCGAACTCGCGCGACCAGTCGATGGCATAGCCCAGCGACTGCAACTGACCCCGCATGTGGTCGATGTTGGCGTAGGTCCACCTGGCCGGCGCAGTGCGATTCTTGATCGCCGCGTTTTCCGCCGGCAGGCCGAACGCGTCCCAGCCCATCGGCTGGAGCACATTCTTGCCCTGCATGCGCTGATAGCGGCTGATCGCATCGCCGATGCAGTAATTGCGAACATGGCCCATGTGCAGGGCGCCGCTCGGATAGGGCAGCATCGAAAGGCAGTAGAAGGTCTCCTTGCCCGGCACCTCGGTGACTTCGAAGGCGCGGGTTTCGGACCAGAAGGATTGCGCGGCGGATTCCACCGCCTGGGGATCGTAGTGGGCGTGCATATGGGGTCGACAGGTAATCCGGCCAGACTACCGCAGCGCAACAAAGCCGGGCAATCCAAACCGTCGGAAGATGCGTTAGTGTACCGCTTCGACCCACCCGACCCGGAGTCCGCAATGTCCACTCGCCTTCGCCCGCTGCTGATCGCTGTCGCGCTGACCGTTCCGCTCGCCGCCAATGCCGACGACGGCGCCGGCGTGTCGGCGATCCAGTGCGGCGACACCTTCGACACCGCCTCCGGCACGCTGACCGGCGCGCGCACCCTGATTGTCGAGAACGGCCTGATCCGCGAGGTGCTGCCCGGCGTCCAGTCGCCCGAGGGCGCACAGGCCATCGACCTGTCCGGCCATACCTGCACGCCCGGCTGGATCGACATGCACGTGCATCTGCGCGGCCAGTCCAATCCCAATTCCTACTCCGAGGGCTTCCGACTGGACCCGCAGGATTTCGCTTTCCGCAGCGTCGGCTATGCCGAAAAAACCCTGATGGCCGGGTTTACCACAGTGCGCGATCTGGGCGGCGACGTCGCCCTGTCGCTGCGCGACGCGATCAATCAGGGCCTGGTGCGCGGCCCGCGCATCTACGCCGCCGGCAAGTCGATCGCCACCACCGGTGGCCACGGCGACCCGACCAATGGTCTGAACAATCAGCTCGCCCATCTGGTCGGCCCGCCCGGCCCGACCGAAGGCGTGATCAACAGCCCCGAGCAGGCCCGTCAGGCCGTGCGTCAGCGTTACAAGGAAGGCTCGGACGTCATCAAGATCACCGCCACTGGCGGCGTGCTGTCCTATGCCAAGAGCGCCGACGCGCCGCAGTTCACCCAGGATGAAGTCGCCGAAGTGATCCGCACCGCCCGCGACTACGGCTACAAGGTGGCGGCCCACGCGCATGGCAAGGAAGGTATGAAGCGTGCGGTGCTGGCCGGCATCGATTCGATCGAGCACGGCACCTATATGGACGATGAAATCTTCAAGCTGATGAAGGAAAAAGGCACCTGGTACGTGCCGACCATCAGCGCCGGAAAGTTCGTCGGCAAGATGGCGCAGATCGATGGCTACTACCCGGACATCGTCCGACCCAAGGCCGCCGCAGTCGGCGCCCAGATCGCCGACACCTTCGCTGCCGCGCACAAGGCCGGCGTGAAGATCGCCTTCGGCACCGATGCCGGCGTGTCGTTCCATGGCGACAATGCCGAGGAGTTCGTGTTCATGGTCGAGGGCGGCATGTCACCCGCCGAGGCCTTGCGCGCGGCCACCGTAAACGCCGCCGAACTGCTGGGCGAATCCGAGCGACTGGGCAGCCTGGCGCCCGGCAAGCTGGCCGATATCGTCGCCGTGCCCGGCAACCCGCTGGCCGACATCGCCATCACCCGTTCGGTCGATTTCGTGATGAAGCAGGGCGTCGTCTACCGGCAGCCGTAACCGGCCATCCATTTGGCACCACGCAGCCGTGCTGGGCTGTCGCCCGACTGCCGCCCGACTGCTGCCCTTGAGATGGCGTCGATCGACGCCATGTCAGGATACTGAGCGCAATCAACAGGGAATCCCGTGACCGAGTCCGCCTACATCCACGATGTAACCACCGACCAGTTCGATGCCGAAGTCGTCCAGCGCTCGCTGAAAGGCCCGGTGCTGGTCGATTTCTGGGCGCCTTGGTGCGGCCCCTGCCAGCAGCTGATTCCGGTGCTGGAAAAGCTGGCCGAGGACTACAACGGCGCGTTCGTGCTGACCAAGGTCAACGTCGATACTGAACAGCAGCTCGCGGTTGCGCTGCAAATCAAATCGGTGCCCACCGTGATGCTGGTCAAGGACGGCCAGTTGGTCGATGGTTTCCCGGGTGCGCTGCCCGAGTCGCAGGTGCGGGAGTTCCTGGCACACCACGGCGTGGTGCCGGCCGAGGTGGCCGAGGCGGCCGAAGAAGTGCAGCTTGAGCCGGAGCCGCCGACCGACCCGGCCGATGAAGTCGCGCGCCTGACCGCTACCATCGAGGCGGAGCCTGACAAGCAGGAACTCAAGCTCGATCTGGCGCTCGCTTTGCTGCGCATCGGTGAGTCGGATCAGGCCCGGACCCTGCTCGATTCGCTCAGCCCCGATCTGGCTGCCGACGACCGCGCCAAGCGCGCCCACGCGCAGCTCGATTTTGCTTCGGCGCTGAAGGACGCACCGCCTGCGGGCGAGTTGGAGCGTCGTTTGCAGGCCGACCCGGACGACCACGCGGCCCGGCGCCTGCTGGGCATCGGGCTGATCGTGGCCGGGCAGAACGAGGCCGGTCTGGTGCAACTGCTCGAACTGCTGCGTCGCGACCGCGACTGGTCGGGCGGCCTGCCGCGCAAGGCGCTGCTGGCCGCCTTTCAGGTGATCGATGATCCAGACATGGTCAGCGGCGCGCGGCGTCAGATGGCGTCGATTCTGTTTTGAGATGCGCGGCCGATCGGAATCCGCCGTGCGATCCGCTTGAGGGTCCCTGCGTTACAGATCTGCGATCGCTGCGCTTGGCGCCGGTGAGGAATAGAATCGAGCCATGAAAATCCCTCACGTTCAGCGCTTCCTGATCACCGGCCTGCTCACGGTTTTTCCGCTGTGGCTGACCTGGGTGGTATTCGAGTTTCTGCTGCGCCAGCTCTCCCGCCTCGGATCGCCGATCGTCAACGCCGTCGCCCACGGACTGTCGCGCCTGGTGCCGGGCAGCGAGCGTATCCTCAATCTGGAATGGCTGCAATTCATGCTGGCGGTGCTGCTCACGCTGAGCGTGCTCTACGGCCTGGGCTGGCTGGCCAATCTGGTCATCGGAAAGCGCCTGCTGGCCTTCGTCGATAGCCTGATCAACCGCATCCCGCTGGTTCAGTCGATCTACAGTGGCACCAAGAAGCTGCTGTCGGTGCTGTCGGTCAAACCCGAGGGCACCCAGCGCGTGGTGCTGATCGATTTTCCGCACAATGAAATGAAAGCGGTCGGCTTCGTCACCCGGATCGTCAAGGAGGAAGGCACTGGCCGCGAGCTGGCCGCCGTGTACGTGCCGACCACACCCAACCCGACATCCGGCTATCTCGAAGTGGTGCCGGTCGAAAAAATCACGCCGACCGACTGGACCGTCGATCAGGCCATGGCCTTCATCATTTCCGGCGGCGCGGTCAGCCCCGATTCCATCCCGTTCACTCCCCCGGCCAAGAAAGGCGAACCGGTGGACACCAGCGCGCTGCAACCCTAGGCGTTCCGGGACGAAACCGTCCAGGACGACTGGAAGCGTCTCATTCAAGGAGAATCCGCATGATCCGAGCCACTTTGCTTTTCGCCATCCTGTTCATGCTGGCCGCCTGCGGCGGCGAGACCGGGCAGGACACCAAACCAGCTGCCGAACCGGCCCAGGCCCCGGCCGCCGAGCAGCTCGATGCCTTGTATGCCCAGTACTGGGAACAGTCGCTGGAACGCAATCCGCTGCAGGCAACCTTCATCGGCGATCCGCGATTCAACGACCAGTTGCCCAACAGCCTTTCGCCTGAGCATCGCGCCGAGAGTCAGGCGATTGCCGAAGACTGGCTGGCGCGCACCCGCGCGCTTGGCGAAGGCGCTGGACTGGAAGGCCAGGCGCTGATCAGCTATCAGGTCTTCGTTGCAGATCTGGAAGGCGAGCTGGAAGGCTACCGCTATCCCGATCACCTGATGCCGCTCAATCAGTTCCGCAACATGGCCGGCCAGTTCGCCATGCTCGGCTCGGGCACCAGCGCCCAGCCGTTCAAGACGGTCGAGGATTACGACAACTGGCTATCGCGGGCGTCGGCAATCCCTGCTCTGTTCGACCAGATGATCGTCAATATGCGCCAGGGCGTGGAACAGGGCTTTACCCAGCCGCGCATCCTGATGGAAAAAACCGTCCCGCAGATCGAGGCGCTGATCAAGGACAGCCCCGAGCAGACGTTGTTCTGGCGCCCGGTGGAGAGTTTCCCGGACGACTTCAGCGCTGAGGACAAGGCCCAACTGACCGAGGCCTACCGCGGCTTGATCGCCGACACCCTGATGCCGGCCTACGCCGCCCTGCGCGATTTCGTTCGCGACGAGTACATTCCGGCCAGCCGCGACGACAGCTACGGCCTGGGCGCCCTGCCCAACGGCGAAGCCTGGTACGCCTATCGCGCGCGTCAGTCGACCACTACCGATCTCAGCCCGACCCAGATTCATCAGATCGGCCTGGATGAAGTGGCACGTATCCAGGGCGAAATGCGCAAGGTTCAGGAGGAACTCGGGATCGAAGGCGACCTGTCCGCGCTGTTCGCGCACATGAAGTCGGCGCCGGACAATGTCTTCGAAAGCGAAGAGGCGATGCTGGAGGCTTATCGGGCGTTCCGCGCCGAGGTCGAGCCGCGCATTGACGCGCTGTTCGACATCCGCCCGAAAGCGGATTTCGAGATTCGTCCGGTCGAGGCGTTCCGCGCCGCCTCGTCGTCGGCAGCCTCGTATCAGGGCCCGTCGATGGACGGCAGCCGGCCGGGCGTGTTCTACCTCAATACCTACGATCTTTCGGCCCGGCCGCGTTCAGCGCTGGAATCGCTGTTCCTGCACGAGGCGATTCCCGGCCATCACTTCCATATCGCGCTTCAGCGCGAGATGGAGGATCTGCCGGCCTTTCGACGCTTCGGCGGCGAAACCGCGTTCGCCGAGGGCTGGGGGCTGTATGCCGAATCGCTGGGCAAGGAGCTGGGCGTCTACACCGACCCGGCGATGTACTTCGGCGCCCTTGATGCGGAACTGTGGCGCGCGATCCGGCTGGTGGTCGACACCGGAATCCATGCCATGGGCTGGAGTCGCCAGCAGGTGCTCGACTACATGTACGCCAACTCCCCGGCCGAGCCGACCCGCGCGGTTTCCGAGGCCGAGCGATTCATGGCCATTCCTGGCCAGGCGCTGGCCTACAAGATCGGCCAGCTGAAGATCCGCGAGCTGCGCAACCGGGCCGAGGCGGCGCTCGGCGAACGCTTCGACGTGCGCGCCTTCCACCGTGAGGTGCTCAGCGACGGTTCGGTACCGCTGAAGGTGCTGGAGGCCAAGATCGACCGCTGGATCGCCGATCAGGCCGGCTGAGCGATCCCTCGCGCACACCCGGGTCGCGCGCGGCCGGGGTGTGCGTTCCGGCCGTCGCCCCGGCGATCGGCGCATGGCTGATTCCGACATGTCCCCCTTTCGACTGCGCCTGCTGCTGAATCTGTATCCGCCCTACTGGGCGACCGGCATCCGTGTCACCCGGATCGCGCGGGACTTTCGCGTCGTCGAGGTCGCGATGCCTCTGCGCTGGTACAACCGCAACCGGGTCGGCACCCACTTCGGCGGCAGTCTGTCGGCGATGACCGATCCGTTCTACATGCTCATGCTGATGGAAATCCTGGGCCGTGACTATGTGATCTGGGACAAGGCCGGCACCATCGAATACCACAAGCCGGGCACCGGCCGGGTGGTTGCACGCTTCGAGATCGACCAGCCGCTGATCGACCGGATCGTGGCCGCCACTGCCGATGGCGACAAATACCAGCCCACCCTGGCGGTCGATATCCGGGACGAGGCCGGCGATGTGGTCGCTCACGTCACCCGCACCCTGCATGTCCGCCGCAAGCGCCAGGTACTTCCCGAAGCACCCGCGCCCTGATCCGCGCCTGCCTCGGGCGCTGCGATATCCTGACCAACGATGTTCATCCTTCGACAGGTTTGCAAACGATTCGGTGCCAGCATGGCGCTGGACCATGTCGACACACAGCTTTCGGCCGGGCGCGTCACCGCGTTGATCGGGCCGAGCGGCTCGGGAAAGTCCACTTTGCTGCGACTGCTGCTGGGACTGGAGTGGCCCGATAGCGGCACAGTGCTGTTCGACGGCGCACCGCTGCGCCGGGACAACCTGCTCGACCACCGCAGGCGGATCGGTTACGTGATTCAGGAGGGCGGCCTTTTTCCGCATCTCACCGCGATCGGCAACATCGGCCTGCTGGCCGAAACCCTCGGCTGGCCCAGATCCCGGGTCGCGGATCGGGCGGGCGAACTGGCCAGACTGTGCCAACTGCCGGCAGATGCCCTGCAACGCTATCCGGCGGAGCTGTCCGGTGGCCAGCGCCAGCGCGTCGGGTTGATCCGCGCGCTGATGCTCGACCCCGCCGTGCTGTTGCTCGACGAACCGCTCGGCGCGCTCGATCCGCTGATCCGCTTCGATTTGCAGAACGAACTCAAGGCGCTGATCGAAGCGCTCGGCAAGACCGTCGTGCTGGTCACTCACGATATCGCCGAGGCGGTCTATCTGGCCGATGAGCTGGTCCTGCTGCACCAGGGCCGGCTGGTGCAGCAAGGCACGCCGCAGCAGTTCCTCAGCGCGCCGTCATCGCCGTTCGTGGCCCGATTTCTGGCTGCGCAGCGCAGCCTTGGGGTGCCGTCATGATACGCGTGGCCGTTCTCGCTCTGGGTCTGCTGACGGGGCTGAGCGCCTTGGCAGAAGAACCGGCCGTGGTTGGTTCGAAGACGTTCACCGAATCGGTGATCCTGGGTGAAATCGCCACGCTGGCCGCGCGCGAAGCCGGGCACCCGGCACGACACCGGGTCAGTCTGGGCGGCACGCGGATACTGTGGCGCGCGCTGGTCGAGGGCGAAATCGACGCCTACCCGGAATACACCGGCACGCTGGCTCAGGAGATCCTGCGTCTGCCCGACGCCGATCTGCCGGCGCTTCACGCGGCGCTGGCCGAACAGGGGCTGGCGATGACCGCGCCGCTCGGCTTCGACAACAGCTACGCCCTGGGCATGCGCGCCGAGCGGGCCAGCGAACTCGGGATTTCACGCATTTCCGACTTGCGCGCCCACCCCGGCCTGAAGTTTGGCTTCAGCAACGAATTCATGAATCGCGCCGACGGCTGGCCGGGTCTGCGCCAGCACTACGGACTGCCGCAATCGCAGGTCAACGGGCTTGACCACAGCCTGGCCTACCGCGGCCTCGCCAGCGATGCGCTCGACCTCATCGACCTGTATCGCACCGATGCCGAGATTGCTTACTACCGCCTCGCGGTGCTGGACGATGATCGCGATTACTTTCCGGCCTATGAGGCGGTTTTCCTCTATCGCGCCGACCTGAGACAACGTGCGCCCGGCTGGCTGACCCACCTGGAAGCGCTGGCCGGCCGCATCGACGCCGAAACCATGCGCCGGCTCAACGCCGGGGTCAAACTCGACGGCGAGCCCGATCAATCCGTAGCCGCCGACTGGTATGGCGTCGATGCCGAGCGCGCATCGAGTCGCTGGCAGCGGCTGAGCCAACGCACCGTCGAGCATCTGGGCCTGGTCGCGATTTCGTTGGGACTGGCGCTGGTGATTGCGCTGCCGCTGGGCGTGTGGGCTGCCCGCCGGCCGCGCATGGGCCAGGTGGTGCTGTCGGCTACCGGCCTGCTGCAAACCCTGCCCTCGCTGGCGGTGTTCGTGTTCATGATCCCGCTGTTCGGCATCGGCGCGCCGCCAGCGATCGCTGCGCTGCTGCTGTACAGCCTGCTGCCGATCGTGCGCAACACCCACGCCGGCCTGACCGGCATCCCCGCCGAGCTGCGCGAGACCGCCGCCGCGATCGGCCTCCCGGCGCGCGCCCGACTCTGGCGGGTGGAGCTGCCGCTGGCGCTGCGCTCGATCCTGGCCGGCGTCAAGACTGCGGCGGTGATCAACGTCGGCACCGCGACGCTTGGCGCGCTGATCGGTGCGGGCGGCTACGGCCAGCCGATCCTGACCGGCATCCGGCTCGACGACCTCGGCTTGATTCTCGAGGGTGCCATCCCGGCCGCCGCACTCGCACTGCTGGTCCAAGGCCTGTTCGAGGTCATCGAGCGCAGCCTGACCCCGCGCGGCCTGCGCCTGGTTGCGCGTGAATAAAACCTTATCGGTACGACAAGGAGAAAAAACCATGAACAACCGACATTCCATCCGACTGCCCGAGATCGATTTCAGCCTGGAACCGGAAAGCGATGTCTACTTTCTGCTCGACCGGGACGGAAAAAGCGAGCGCTTCCGGTTTCACGACTACGATCGCATCTTTGCCATTCCGGGCCTGTACGAGCAGATCTTCCACGAGCGCCTGAAGTGCGCCTCGCCGCAGTTTCTCACCCAACGTCTCAACGAGGTGGTGACCCGTGCCGGCGAGCATTTCAACGGCCTTCGGGTGCTCGACTTCGGCGCCGGAAACGGCCTGGTCGGTGAAGCGCTGTCGGCGCATGGCGTCTCGCGCCTGGTCGGCGCCGACATCTCCTATGTGGCACGGCAGGCGATGGACCGCGACCGTCCCGGTCTGTACGACGCCTATTACGTGGCCGACCTGAGCCGGCCCGATCCCGACCTGCACCAGTCGCTCGCTCGCTGGCGTTTCACCTGCCTGACCACAGTCGCCGCGTTGGGCTTCGATGACGTCCCCGAGGCGGCGTTCCGCAATGCCTTCAACCTGGTCGCCGACGGCGGCTGGATCGCCTTCAACATCAAGGAGACGTTTCTCGGCCAGTCCGACTCGGGCAGCTTCTCGAGCCTGATCAAACGCCTGCTGGCCGGCGAGTCGCTGCACCTGCACCATCTGGAGCGCTACCGGCATCGCATCTCGGTCGAGGGCAATCCGCTGTATTACTACGCTGCAATTGGCCGCAAGCTGGCACCCTGGCGCGAGGACAGCTGAGCGAAAGAACCGCAGCGGCCACCCTTTCCATCGGACATGGAAAAGCCGGGCCCGAAACCGGGCCCGGCTTTGGTTTGTCGATCCGAACCGTCGATTCGGATCTTTAGGTTACGATCCGGTGACCGTCAACATCACCCGTACCGTAGCCTGCGGCGTCACCGGGTCGTTGCTGTCGATGCACACGAACCCCGAGTGCTCGCCGACCGCAAGGCCGGTGCTGTCGATCTGGATGTTCAGCGTTTCGCTCTCGGCGGCGCCCAGGCTGCCCGAGGCCGGCACCACGCCGGTGATCCACGGCGCACCGCAGGCGACCGAACCATCCAGTTGCACCGCCAGACCGGCGAAGGTCGCAGGCGCCCAATTGGGGCCGGTGCTGGCCGGGAACACCGTGCGCGGAACGGTGCCGTTGCCGCTGTTGCTGAAGAACCAGATCCAGTTGTTGGCCACCGAGGCGGTGGTCGAGTGGACCACCAGCCAATAGGTGCCCGGCGGCAACGACACGTTCTGTCCGGCCGCCGCCAGATTCAGCGTTATGGTGTTGTTGGCGGTGCCCACGCCCGGCCCGTTCGGCGCCGAAGTGTAGCTCCACACTGCCGCGCCCGGGTTGGTCTCCGGGTTGCCGGCCGGCGCGCCGCCCGCGTCGGGGTAGACCGACCAGGTGATGGCCGCAGCACCCGTGGTCACCACCGCACCCTGGGTGAAGCCCTCGGACAGCACCGAGGCCAGCGAGGTGGTGTCGTTGAGGGTGAAGTCGTCCGCAGCATAAAGCCCGAACCCAAGGTCGGTGATCAGACCGCTGCGGGTGCCGTTGTTCACCGCGCCGCGCGGCTGGGCCAGGATCGAACGCAACGCACTGCCGCTGCCGCTGATCAGGTAGTCCAACGTCGGACCACCGCCGTTGCTGATGTCCACCGAGGCCTCACCGCTGCTGCCGGCGGCCAGCGAAAGCGCAACCTCCGACGCGCTCAACACGATTTCCGGTGCCGGCACCGCCACCACGATCGGCAGACGAAGCTCCGGCGAGTCGGTAGCGCCACGCGGGGTCAGCACCAACGTGCCGAAGTGCCAGGAACCATCCGACGGCAAGGCGCTGCTGTCGATGGTCACCTTCAGCGTGCCCACGCCGGACGCGCCCAGGTTGAAGCGCGGCTTGTCGGCGCTGCCGTTCAGCCCCTCGATGCGGGCGTCCCAGTTGCGCTGGTTGGCGCGGGTGGCCCGGAACGTACGCTCGAAGCTGCAACCGAGGATGCAACGCGACTGCGCCATGCTGGGCAGGTTGAGGCTGGACGGATCGCCACCGATGGCCGGGTCGGCAGCCAGGTAGTTGGCTGTTGTTTCGGCCAGCACCAAGCCGGCCTTGGCGGCACGATCGACCTGAATCCGACCGGCACCGGCGGCCCACGCATCGGCCGGGGTTACCTGATCTTCCAGCAGCACGCTTTGCTCAGCGGTCATCATCAGCGCCGACTTGATCTCGGCCGGCGTCCAGTCCGGGTTGAGCTGACGCAGCAAGCCGGCCGCGCCGGCGTTGTGCGGCGAGGACATCGAGGTGCCGCTGAGCAGGTTGACGATGTCTTCCGAGCCGGTCGGTGCCGGGCCGGCGACCGCCGCCAGAATCTGCACGCCGGGGCCGGTGATGTCCGGCTTGAGCAAGTCGAAGCCACTGGGGCCACGCGAGCTGAAACCGGCCAGCGCGTCGGGCGTGTTCGGGAAGATTGCCGCCGCAACGGGAATCGCCGCCGTGGTGCCCGGATTGCCGGCGGCAAAGTCGCGCACCGCATTGCCATCGGCCTGAATGATGCCGAACACCGGAATCGTGGTGCCGGGAACCGAGGGCGCGATGCCGCCGGCCGCATTATTGGCAATCACCACCGCAATCGCGCCAGCAGCCGAGGCGTTGTTGGTCTTGATGCTGAACGCGCAGCTGCCGCGCCGGATCACCGCAATGGCGCCGTCGAACTGATTGGAGGCAAACGCGTTGCAGCCGTCGTTGGCAGAATCGATGCCCGGGCTGACCACCAGCGGGGTGGTGCCGGGGAAGTCGGCGACCTGCGCGACGCCGTTGACGCCCGGGCTGAGGATCACCTGCTGCAGCGCCGCCGGCGGCGTGCCGGGGCCGGTGACGGTCAGCACCTGATTGAAGCCACCGCGCCCGTGCTGGGCGGCCGCCACCGAGGCCACCCACGGCTCGACATGACCCAGCGTGCCGGCGCCGGGGCCGGAGTTGCCGGCCGAGGCCGAAACGAAGGTGCCGGCGTCGGACGCCGCCAGGAAGGCCAGCGAATTGGCCTCGTTCCACGGGAAAGCGCCGCCGCTGATCGAGAAGTTGATCACGTCGACGCCGTCGGCCACGGCCTGATTGATGCCGGCCAGGGTGGAGACGTTCGGACACAGTCCCGCGCCATCGCTCAGCCGGGTGTAGCAGGCGTCATAGGCGATCACGTTGCCACGCGGGGCGACGCCGGAGATTTCCAGATCCACGCCGCGGAAGGTGGCCTGGCGCTTGTTGCCGGCCGCCGTGGACGCGGTGTGCGAGCCGTGGCCGACAGGTCGCCGAGCCATGGAAGCCTGGGGGGCTCAGCCACTGACTGAAACAGGAAACAGAACGGGGGTGTTGCCTTTCGACCGGGCAAAGCTCGTCAATCGGCTAGCGCGGTCGCCACGGCCCGCCGGGCGGCCGGCGGCCGTTGAACGGCCAGCGGCCGCGCCAGTACTGGATCAGCCCGAAACCGAACAGCATGCCGCCCAGATGAGCGAAGTGCGCCACGCCGGCCTGGCTGCCGGTCACGCCGAGAAACAGCGCCAGCGCACCGAAAATGATCACCAGCGTGCGCGCCTTCATCGGAATCGGCGGAATCAGCAGCATCACCCGGTGGTTGGGAAACAGCATGCCGTAGCCGAGCAGCAGGCCATAGACCCCACCCGAGGCGCCGACCGTCGGGTAGAACGCCGACGGTCCCATCAGCAGACTGACCACCAGAAGCTGCACGAGGCCCGCACCGGCCACGCACACGAAGTAGAAGATCAGAAACCGGCGCTGGCCCCAGGTGTATTCCAGCGACGGCCCGAAAAAGAACAGGGCCAGCATGTTGAAAAACAAGTGTCCGAAACTTCCGTGAAGCAGACCGTAGGTGAGCAACTGCCACGGGAGAAATCCGACCGACTGGAGACTGCCGTCGGCGGCGATGCCGGAGACATTCCCCAGCGGCCAGAGCATGAAGGGATAGAAAGCCGGCCCGCCCAGCCACGGGTCGCTGCCGCCAGCAAGCATCTGCAGAATGAACACGGCGACGGTTGCGATGAGCACCGAGCGTGTGGCTGGCGGGAGGTTCTGGAACATGGGCGGACACCGAGAGCGGAAGCCGCATGATAACCAAGCGCGTCGGCCGACGCAGCGCCGACCGACGTTTCCGGCCCAGTTTACGCCTCAGGGCGAAGCTGGCCCCCAAAGCATGGCATCCAGATCCGGCGGCCTCGGCCGCGCGGTGCGGCCGTCTTCGGTAACCGCAACGCCTTCGGCGAGCAGCCGTCGGCGTTGTTCGAGAAAACCGGCACTGCCCGGCTCGAATGCGATCCGGCCATCGCCTCTGAGCACCCGGTGCCAGGGCAGTTCCGGGTCGTCAGCCTCGGCAAGAACCCGCGCCACCCAGCGCGCCCGACCGGGCAGGCCGGCACGCCGGGCAACCTGTCCGTAACCGGCCACCGAGCCGGGCGGAATGGCCCGCACGGCAGCGAGAATGTTCATACGGCGCGGGTCGCTGGGGTCATGCTCCGGAGTCATGGCTGTTAGCATAAGCAATCACGTCGCAAACCCGGAACGATTCATGGAACACTTCGAAAGCATTCGCGATCATGTGCTCGGCAAATACAAGGTCACCGGCAACGAGCCGTTCATGATCTGCGTCGAGCTGTCGCTGGAAGGCGGCAAGCGTCATCAGTCGATCTTCCTGTCCGAGCTGCAGGATGAGGACGACCGGAATTTCCTCCGGGTCAGCACGGCGGTGGGCGCGCTGGCGCTGCTCGAACCGCGGCGGGCGCTGGAATTCAATTGGCAGAGCCAGGTCGGCTACCTCGCATGCACCGAGCTGGCCGGCACGCCCTACCTGCACCTGTGCGAGAACCGGCCCTACAGCGGCCTGTCCGGCCAGGAAGTGGATCGCCTGATTCTCGAAATCGGCGGCCTCGGCGATCGCATCGAGCGCATGCTTTCGGCCGACGGGGACGCGCTCTAGCCCTCCCCGCGGCGGTCGTCGGCTCCGCCGTCAGGGCTGACCGGGCTCCGCATCCGGGCTCTGCATCGCCGGATTGGCTTTCGGATGGCGGACGTCGCGGCCCTCGACCAGGTAGAACACGTACTCGGAGATGTTCTTTGAGTGATCGCCGATGCGCTCCAGCGCCTTGATCGCGAACATCACCTGCACCGCCTGGCTGACCGCCTGCGGATGTCCGGACATGAATCCGGTCAGTGTCGCCACCATGCTCTTGTAGGCGTCGTCGAGCGCGTCGTCCTCGTCGCCGACCCGGGTGGCACGATCCAGGTCCAGACGCACCAGGGCATCCAGGGCGCCATGCAACATGCTCAACGCCAGTCGCGACAGGGCGCCGACCTCGGCGATCTGGGGTATGCCGTCGTCGTCGGGGCTGCCCTGCAACTGAACCGCGATACGGGCGATCTTCTTGGCCTCATCGCCGATGCGTTCAAGGTCGTTGACCGTCTTCGACAGCGTCAGCACGGTGCGCAGGTCGACGCCCAGCGGGGCGCGGCGGGCCAGCAGTTGCGCCACTTCCTCGTCGGCGCGCAGTTCGAGGCGATCGATGTCGCGGTCGCGCTCGATGACCGCACGAGCGGCGTCGGAATCACCGCGCTCCAACGCATCGACCGCGCGCATAACCTGTTCCTCGACGATGCCGCCCATCTTCAGCACGAGGTCGCGCAGGGTGGACAGCTCTTCGTCGAATTTCTTCAGTGTGTGGGCACTGGTGGGTATGGACATGGAATGTGCCCTCCTTGCTTCTGGGTCAGCCGAACCGGCCTGTAATGTAGTTTTCCGTCTGCTCTTTGAGCGGATTGGTGAATATCTGCTCGGTTTCGCCGAACTCGACCAGCTCGCCAAGATACATGAACGCGGTGTATCGGGAGACCCGGCCAGCCTGCTGCATGTTGTGGGTGACGATCAGGATGGTCACCCGCTTGTGCAGCTCCATGATCAACTCTTCGATGTTGGCCGTGGCGATCGGATCGAGCGCCGACGTCGGTTCATCGAACAGAACGATCTCCGGCTCCGTCGCCAGCGTGCGGGCGATACAGACCCGCTGCTGCTGGCCGCCGGACAGACTGGTAGCCAGATTATCAAGCCGATCCTTAACCTCATCCCAAATGGCCGCGTCGCGCAACGCCTTTTCCACTTTCTCGGCCAGCACCGCCTCGCGCTTCTCGCCCATGATGCGCAGGCCATAGGCAACGTTTTCGAAGATCGACTTCGGAAACGGGTTGGGCTTCTGGAACACCATGCCGATCCGCATGCGGGTTTCGATCGGATCCATCTGCGGCGACAGCAGGTCGATATTCTCCGGCTCCAGCACGATCTGCCCGTCGTAACGGCTGCCGGGATACAGATCGTGCATGCGGTTGAAGCAGCGCAACAGGGTCGACTTGCCGCAGCCGGACGGTCCGATCAGCGCGGTCACTTCGTTTTCGGCGACGTTCAGGCTGACATCCTTGAGGGCCTGGAAGTCACCGTAGAAGAACGAAAGGTCCTTGACCCGGGCTTTTGGGCTGGAAGCGCTGGAGTTCATCGGTTCACCATTTGATGCGCTGGCGGGCGCGGTAGCGTAGCCAGATCGCAGTGGCATTCATCAGGAGGGTCATGACCACCAGCACCACGCCGGCTGCGGCGGCGTTGGTGTGGAAGTCGGCATCGGGTCGGCTGATCCAGTTGAACATCTGGATCGGCATCACGGTAAACGGCGAAAACAGCCAGTCGAAATTCACGAACGGCGGCGTGCCGGTGATCGGCGGCGGCGGCAGGAAGGCGATGAAGGTCAGCGCACCGATGGTGATGATCGGTGCGGTTTCGCCAATGGCCCGCGACAGGCCGATGATGACGCCGGTGAGGATACCAGCCGAAGAATACGGCAGCACGTGATAGCGCACGGTCTGCCACTGCGAGGCGCCCAGTCCGTAGGAGGCCTCGCGGATCGACTGCGGTACGGCGCGGATCGCCTCGCGGGTCGACACGATCACGATCGGCAGAATCATCATGCCCAGCGTCAGGCCCGCGGTCAGCACGCTCTCGCCCAGGCCAAACTGATAAACCAGCAGACCCAGCGCCAGAAGGCCGTAGATGATCGACGGCACGCCGGCCAGATTGGTGACGTTGATTTCGATCAGATCGGCCATCTTGCCCTTGCGCGCGTATTCCTCCAGGTAGACACCGGCAGCGACGCCAACTGGCACTGCGGCCAGTGCGGTCACCAGCATCACCAGCAGACTGCCGACCCAGGCCGAGAGAATGCCGGCCGAGCCGGCCCGGCGCGACGGGAAGCTGTCGAAGAAATCCGGGTTGATGCGCGCTGCGCCGTCGATCGCCAACTGCCCAAACAGGGCGAACAGCACCAGCAGCGAGAGCAGCATCACCACAAGGCCGAGCAGCTCGAAGCCCATGTCCTTGATCTTGTGCCGACCGATCAGCCGGCGCATTTCCTCGCGGGTGAATGCCATATCAATACGCCTCGCGGAACCGTTTGCGGGCCCAATGGCCGAGCAGATTGAAGACCAGGGTCATCAGCAGCAGGGTCAGGCCGGCGGCGAAGATGCTCTGGTAGCCGATTGAGCCGTGCGGCAGATCGCCCATCGCCACCTGCACAATGAAGGCGGTGATGGTTGCCGCCGATTCGGTCGGGTCGAAGGTGAGGTTGGGCTGTTGGCCGGCGGCGATCGCCACCACCATCGTCTCGCCGACCGCGCGCGAGATGGCCAGAATGTAGGAAGCCACGATGCCCGACGTGGCGGCCGGCACCACAACGCGCACCGCAGTCTGAAACCGGCTGGCGCCCATGCCGTAGCTGGCTTCGCGCAGGTGCATCGGCACCGCGCGCATGGCGTCCTCCGACAGCGAACTGATATAGGGCACGATCATGATGCCGATCACGATGCCGGGGCCAAGCAGGTTGAACCCGGGCAAACCCGGAATCAGCTTTTGCAGCATCGGCGTCACGAACAGCAGCGCGAAGTAACCGAACACCACCGTGGGCACGCCGGAAATCAGCTCCAGGATCGGCTTGACCACTTCGCGCACTCTGGGCCGGGCGAATTCGCTGAGATAGATCGCGGTGATGGTGCCCAGCGGAATGGCCACCAGCAGTGCCACCGCGCTGGTGGTCACGGTGCCGGAAACCAGCGGAAGAATGCCGTAGCGCGGATTCTCGAACAGCGGCGTCCACTGGGTATCAGTGAGGAAGGTCCACAGCGACACCCGCTCGAAGAACGTCGACGACTCGTAGAGCAGCACGCCGATGATTGCGGCGGTGATCGCCACCGCCGAGAGCGCGCAGACGAACAGCACACCCTCGATGACGCGCTCGCGGCTGCGCTGCCAGCGGCGGTTTCCGGGCAGCTTGCGGCGTTTCAGCGAGCCGCCGGCAGGTGCGGCGACGGATGCGACATCGGTCATGAGTTGGCAGTCGTTGATCGAAACGCGGGGTGTGTGGGGCTCAGCGGGCTTCGCGGGTCAACAGATCCTCGATGCTCACGCCGATTTCGGAGTGACCTTCGAACACGGTGCCCGTGGTGCCGGCACGGAACTTCTCGCGGGCCAGCTCATAGGCACGCGGCGGCAGGGGAATGTATTTCACTTCCTCGATCAATTCCACCGCCTCGGTGAGGTAGTACTCGATGAACTCTCGCACTTCCGGACGCTCGGCGGCGGCCTTGGCGTTGACATAGAGAAAAATCGGTCGCGACATCGGCTGATAGGTCCCGTCCATGACATGCTGCGGCGAAGGACTGACGGCCGGGGCCGCGTCGTCCAGCTTGATGCTCACTGCCTTGAGCTTGTCGCGGTTTTCCTCAAAGTAGGCATAGCCGAAAAAGCCCAGCGCATTGACATCCTGCGACACGCCTGTGACAAGCACGTTATCGTCCTCGCTGGCGGTGAAATCGCCACGGCTGGACTTCGATTTGCCCATCACCGCCTCGGTGAAGTAATCGAAGGTGCCCGAGTCGGCGCCGGCGCCGAACAGCTTCAGCGGGGCATCGGGGAAGCTCGGATCGACCTGATTCCAGTTGGTCACTGCGCCCTGTGCCTCCGGCGCCCACATTGTCTTGAGCTGAGCCACGGTCAGGTCCGACGCCCAGGTATTTTCCGGGTGGATGACCACGGTCAGGGCATCGAAGGCCACCGGCAGCTCGATGAACTCGACTCCAGCCTCGGCGCAGGCCTTCAGCTCTTCATCGAGAATCGGGCGCGATGCGTTGGAGATCGCGGTTTCGCCGCGACAGAACTTCTTGAAGCCGCCGCCGGTGCCGGACACGCCCACGGTCACCTGAACATCGCCGTTGCGGCCGGCCATGAACTCCTCGGCCACCGCCTCGGTCACCGGATACACCGTGCTGGAGCCATCGATGCTGATCAGCACCCGCTCCTGCCGCTCGCCGCAGCCGGCCAACAGGATGGCCGCCGCGAGAATAGATACAAAAGGCTTGATATTCATGTTTGAGTGCACTCCCGTGACGAGGACGGCGTGAAACCGGAAAGTATGTGACCGAAACGCGCTTGCCGCAGGCTGGCAGGCGCGAGGCAACAGAATATTTCAGTAATGTTGCGATTCTATGACAACGGCCCACGCCGCCCGGGCCCGGAATCTCTGGCCGAGGAGTCTGTCCATCGGCAGAGGGTAGAGAGTGATTGATAATGTCCAGGCGCGATCAGTATCCCCGAATCGCGATTGCTGCGCCCAAAGCGAACCGACCCCCACCGAGAACCCGCTTGAAACGTCCCGTCAGACAGCACAGCGAGAGCACGCTTGAATTGCTGGACGCACTGGCCAACCAGGGCCAGAGCGCCACCGTGGGCCTGGACGAGATCGTCGAGCGGGTCGGGGAGCGGGTATTCGGCGTGATGCTGCTCATCGCCACGCTGCCGGCCTTCATTCCGCTGCCGTTCGGCGTTGGCGCCATTGCCGGGCCTCTGGTCGTGCTGGTCGGCGTGCAGCTGGCGGCGATGCGCGAGTGTCCCTGGCTGCCCCGGTGGCTTGCCCGCCGCCAGATTCGGCGCTCCAGCCTGCAACATTTTCTGGCCCGCATCGCGCCGCTGCTGCGCTGGCTGGAGAGAACGCTGCGACCGCGGCGCGGCGAGCTTCTGGATGTCCGCGCGGTGCGCATCATGACCGGATTGCTGCTGGTTGTGCTGGGCGTTCTGCTGTCATTGCCGCTGCCGCTGACCAACTATCCGTTCGGGTTGCTGCTGGTGCTCTACAGCGTGGCGCTGATCGAGCACGACGGTCGACTGTTGATGATCGCCTGGGCGATCGGCGGGGCGACGATCCTTGGCTTCGCGCTGCTGTCGGAAGTCGTCGCGCAGTGGCTGGTGTCCTGACCGGCGCGGCCGACTGTTCACGCCGATCGTCTCTATTCGACAGGGGGCTGGAGATGTCGCGGGGAGGGTGGAGCCCGCCCGCCGGCCGACACCAGCAGCCGTTCGATCCGGCTCGCGGGCATCGGCTCGCCGAGCCAGAAGCCCTGCGCCAGATCGCATTCGTGAGCCCGAAGCAGGTCGAACTGCTCGGCATTCTCGATACCTTCGGCCACCACGCCCATGCCGCGCGCGTGAGCCAGCGTGATGATGGTGATCGCCAACGACAGATCCTCGTGGTCGACCAACAGATCGGCAATGAAGCTGCGGTCGATCTTGAGTCCATCGACCGGCACGCGCCGAAGATGGCTCAGCCCGGAGAATCCGGTTCCGAAATCGTCCAGCCAGACCTGGATGCCCCACTCCCGAAGCACCGACAGAACCTGTCCCGCCTGGTCCTCATCGGCCAGCACCGCCGTTTCGGTCAGTTCCAGATGCAGGCGCCCAGGCTCGAATCCGGTTTGCGACAGCGCAGCCTCAACCTGCCCGATCAATAGCCCTTCGCGAAGCTGCCGCGAAGACACATTGATGGCCAGCGTCAGCGGCGCGCCGTCGGCAACCCGCCACTCCAGCGCCTCCCGACAGGCGTGAACGAGGATCTGGGCTCCGATGGCTTCGATGAGTCCGGCATCTTCGGCCAACGGAACGAACAGGGCCGGCGCAATCGGACCAAGCTCCGGGTGTGTCCAGCGCAGCAGCGCCTCCACTCCGACCAGTGCGCGATCGCTGATGCGGTAAATCGGCTGATAGACCAGCGCCATCTCGCCGCGCTGCCATGCAACGCGCAGGTCCTGCTCCAGGCGCACCCGCTGTTCCAGCCTCAGGCCCATGCCGGCAGCGAAAAAGCGGTGTGCGTTCTTTCCCGAGCGCTTGGCGTCATACATCGCGATATCGACATGCTTGAACATCGCACCGACGGTATCGGCATCTCTCGGGTAAAGCGTGATCCCGATCGAACTGCCGAGGATGACCTCGCGCCCGGCGATCCTGAACGGCTCGGCCAGCAGTTGACGGAGCGCGTTTGCCAGCGACTCGGCGCGGGCCTCGATATCGCAGCCCTCGATCAACGTCACGAACTCATCTCCGCCAAAACGCGCCACCAGCGCGTTCGGGCCTGCGACGCGCGGCACACAGTCGGCCAGACGCTCGGCAAACTCCACCAGCAGAGCGTCGCCGGCATCGTGCCCAAGGGTGTCGTTGACCTGCTTGAAGTCGTCCAGGTCGAGGAACAGCAGGGCGAGTTCAATGCGTTCGCTCGCATCGCTGTCCATCCGCCGCTCGAGCGACTCGCGCAAGGCCAGCCGGTTGGGCAGTCCGGTCAGATGGTCGCTGTAGGCCATCTCCCGCATTCGCCGTTCCTGTCCAGCGATGCTGACTGCCATGTGGGAGAAGGCGCGCATCAATTCGCCCAATTCGTCTTGCCGATCACTCTCCAGCAAAACGCTGTCGAAGCGACCCTGCTCAACTAGCCGGGCGGCCTCGGCCAGGCGGCGTATCGGCCAGACCACGCCTCGCACCACGCCGAACACCAGCCACAACCCGGTCAAGAGCAGCGCCGCCAGCAGCGCGAATTGAGTCGTCGCGTGACGTTCCGCCGCTTTGTCGAGCCGATCTCGCAGAACTGAAACGGCAGCCGCATTCTCCGCCTGGCTGGCCGCGGTCGACAGCCCCATGACAAAAAAACCCAGCCGCTGATCGCCCAGCACAACCGGATGGCCGAATACCAGCCGATCGCCGTCCCAAACGCCGGTCAGCCCGGTTTGGGCATCCAGCGCATCGGGACCAAGGCCGGCAGGCCGCTCACCGAACGAGACGAAATCACTGCCACCATCGTGAATCAGCCCGCCGTCGTCGCTCACCACCCGCGCGAACGCCACATCGGGCTGACGCTGAATCGAATTCAGCAAACCACCGACCCGGTAGAGATCGAAGTAGTACAGCGGATTGACCAGTTCCCGGCTGGCCAGCAGTGTCTGTTCTCGACCCTGCCGACGAAGCGCCTCGATCCCGATTTCGTTCAGGCTCTGCCGTCCCAGGTCGACGAATGCCGCGTGGTTGGCGCGCAGTTGCCACCACTGCGCGCCAAGCAAACCGAACACCACCAGAAAGCCGAGTCCCAGGCCGACAAGAAATCGGCACTGAATCCCCATGCGCGGCGCTCTCACTCCAGCTCTTCCTTCACTCGGGCAACACCCGCGCCCAGCGAGGCCAGCAGCGCCTCGGTGGTTGCGTCGATCTCCCGGAATCCGGTCGTGTCGAAAAATTGCTCCAGAGCCGGTGCAGCGGCCGGGTCGACCGCCGCCTCCAGCAACACCTGGCGAAGTCGCTCGGCGACCACGGCCGGCATATCGTCGCGCACCAACTCCACCGCCCGTGGATAGGCCGGAGTGCGGTGGATCACGCGCAGACGCGATGCCGCGCCCTCGCCACTCAGGCCCAGCCGCTCCCAGTCGAGGTTTGAAAAGGCACCGGCCTGCATCAGTCCGATCCGGACCCAGGCCACGATGTTCTGTTCACTGCCGGCAAAGACGTAGCCGACACGGCCGCGCTCGGGGGCCTCCGACGGCGACAGCAGGGTTTCCAGGGCCAGCCCGGCGTTGAGCAGGGCGATGACCGGCGCGTAGTAGGCGCTGGTCGACTCCGATCGCTGCAGCGCCAGCGAACGACCCGCCAGATCCGCCAACGACCGGATGTCGCTGTCATCGCGCACGAACACGACACTGTGATAAACGCCAACACCGCTCCGCTCGGTGGCCAGAATCGGTCGTGCGCCGGCACGGCGATTGAGCAGGACAGCCATCGCGGCTGTCTCGGTCACCCAGTCCACGCGACCGCGCCGCATATAGCGTTGCATCTGCTGCGGATCGCTGGCCATCAAGATACGGCCCTCGCGGATGCCGACATCGGCCATGCGCGGCACCACATAATCGAGCAATGGTTTGAGCTGACCGTAATGCTGGCCCGGATCGTCGCTGATACGGCCAAGCACCAGCACACCGTCGCCGGCCGAAGCCAAAGCCGGAAGCACCGCGAGGCAGCCAATCAGTAGCAGCCGACCGGTGGCGATCAGCCGCGAAGCGTTGCGTGGCGAAAACATCAAGAAGACAGCATGGGCGTGGAAATTCAGCCGGGCAGTTTACAAGAGGCACCGATCCAGTTTCCTGAACCAGCGGGTAGGTTTTGGGGAAAAGTGCGTGACTTGTTGTTTCTCGGCCGCTCGCGGGTGCCCGACCGGGCTGGATCGACTATCCCGCGCGCAAATTCGCCGTCAGTCGACCCGAACAGGGGCAATTGCGCCGCGATCGATCACGATACACCTGGCCGCCAGCAGCTGCCTCAACCCGCAAGACCCCCTCAGGCTAGGGCTCCCGTCGGGAAGCGGCTCGAGCCAATCGCGCCATGCGTTCGGACTCGGCCAGAATGCCATGAAGGATGCGCAGCTCCCGCATGTCGGGGCGAGCACGCAGAAACAATCGGCGAAGCCTTTGGGTCACCCGATCGGGCGAGCGGCCCTTGTGAAAATCGATGGCCTCCAGCGCCTGCGCCAAATGCTCGAAGAAACGCTCCATCTGCTCGCGCGGCGCTGGTTCGCCCTGAGCCTCGAATGGGGCCGGCCCTTCAACGCTGGCGGCCAGCCCGGGTGTTCCCGTGCCCGCCATTCGAATCTCGTAGGCCAGAATCTGCACCGCAGAGGCGACATTGAGCGAGCTGAACTCCGGATTTGCCGGAATATGCACCGCCGCATCGCAACATTGCAGCTCGTGGTTTTCCAGCCCGGTACGCTCGCGCCCGAACAACAGCGCCACGGGGCCCAGCGCAGACTCGATCTGAAGCCTTTCCGCCGCCTCGCGCGGGGCCAGCTCCGGTAACGGGACGGTGCGCCGCCGAGCCGTGCAGCCAAGCACCAGCCGGCAGCCGACCAGGGCCGAGGCCAGATCGTCGTGGATTTGCGCACTGCCCAGCAGATCGTCCGCGCCCGCGCTCAGCGCAACGGCTTCCGGGTCGGGAAACCGCTCCGGCGCGACCAGATGCAGGGCTGTGAGGCCCATGGTTTTCATCGCCCGGGCGGCCGAGCCGATATTGCCTGGATGCTGGGTTCCGACCAGAACTATTCGAATGTCCGGCATGCGTTGGATACCTCCTTGGGCTGTTGCAGTGTCGGCAGTGCTAAAATGATCGGCTGTCGGCTCGGACCGACCCTGCTCTTTCGACTACCGGGACTCCAAACGCCATGCTCAAGCCGGCGCTCAACATCATGATCAAGGCGGCGCGGCAAGCCGGCAATGTGATCATCCGCCACATGCATCGGCTCGACAGCCTGAAGATCGTCGAGAAGGCCCGGCAGGACTACGCCAGTGAGGTCGATTCGCTCGCCGAAGCGGAGATCATACGCGAGCTCAAGCGTGCCTTCCCCGACTATGCCTTTCTTGCCGAAGAAAGCGGAGCCAGCGGCAAGCACCGCTATACCTGGGTGATCGACCCGCTCGATGGCACCAGCAACTTTCTGCACGGCTGGCCGCATTTCTGCGTGTCGATCGCCTTGCTCGAAGGCAGCGAACCGCTGCACGGGGTCATCTACGACCCGCTGCGCAACGAGCTGTTCGTGGCCAGCCGCGGCGCCGGCGCCTTGCTCAACGACAAGAAGATCCGGGTGAGCGAACGCAAGGAACTGACCGACAGCCTGATCATCACCGGTCATGCCCCGCGCGAGCGGTCGCGGCTGGGCGAGCAGTTGGAAACGATCCGCCTGCTGCTGGAGAAGGAACAGGCCGAGGATATCCGCCGCAGCGGCGCCGCCGCGCTGGATCTGGCCTACGTGGCCTGCGGTCGCGTCGATGCGTTCTACGAAGCCGGCCTGCTGCCATGGGATCTCGCCGCCGGCCTGCTGTTGGTGCGCGAAGCCGGCGGCCGGGCCTGCGATTTCCGTGGCGGCTCGAACATGATGAAGAACGGCCACGTGGTGGCCGGCAACATCAAGATTTGCGATGCGGTGCAAAAGACCCTGGTCGCCAGCGGCTACGCCGGAAAGGTGGCCGTCTAATCACCACGCGTGTGTGGGGGGCGACTTCGCTCCGATCCGTCCCGGATTTTCGCTGCGCTGCAATCCGGGCTACCCCAGCACCCAGGGTAGCGTGCGCCATCGCGCAGCCTGGCTTGAGCGCAGCGAAAGCCGGGACCGCCGCAAGCCAACCATCACGCCATCCCGGCATACCGCCTTCGGCCTATGCCGGGCCACACCAACATTCGGCCCGACCGGTCGGTTCCCCACCCAACCGCGCCGCACTCAGGGCCGGCGCGCCAGCTCCGCCTCGTCGCGGGCCTTGGGCATCAGATCCTGCTTGGTCACGCCCAGGGTCAGCAGCAGCGGCGCGGCGAAGAAGATCGTCGACAACGTGCCGACCACGATGCCCACGATCAGTGCCAGCGAGAAGCCTTCCACCGTCGGCCCGCCAAACAGGTACAGCGCGACGACGGTGAGCAGCGTGGTCAGCGAGGTCATGATGGTGCGCGACAGCGTGCTGTTGACTGCCCGGTTGATCACTTCGCTTGGCGCATTGCCACGGGTCGAGCGGAACAGTTCGCGGACCCGGTCGAACACCACGATCTTGTCATTCACCGAATAACCATCGACCGCCAGGATGGCGGCCAGCACGGTCAGGTCGAAGTCCAGTCCGGTGATGGCGAAGAAACCGAGCGTCACGATCACGTCGTGCAGCTCGCCGACCACGGTGGCCACGGCGAACTTCCACTCGAAGCGCATGGCGATGTAGATCATGATTCCCGAAAGCACCACCAGTACCGCGACGATGCCGTTGTAGGCCAGCTCCGCGCCCACTTGTGGGCCGACAAATTCGCTGCGCTTGATGGTCACTTCTTTGCCGATCGTGCGCAGGGCATCGAGCACCATGTTGCCGACGGCGGAGTTGCGTGCATCGATGGAGCTCTCGACCTCGGAATCGACGCGCGCCGCCACCTCGGCGGATTGTTCGGGCGCCAGTCGGATCGCGAAATTGGCGGAATCGAAGCGCTGCACCATGACGCCGCGGAAGCCGGCCTGCTCCAGCGCATCGATAACATCGGCCTGCTCGGTGGCCGAGTCGAAGGCCACTTCAACCAGCGTGCCGCCGGTGAAGTCGAGCGCGAAATTCAGTCCGCGGGTGGCGATGGCCGCGATCGAGACGATCACCAGCAACGCCGCGACTGCGGTGGTGAACCGGCGCACACCCATGAAGTTGACGTTGCTGTTGGGATTGAAGAATTCCATGATCGATTTCCCTGGCCCTTAGACCGAAACGGTCTTGATCTTGCGGCCGTGGCCGTAGATCAACGTGGAGAGCGCGCGACTGACGGTCACCGAAGTGAACATGGAGGTCAGCACGCCGAAGAACAGCACCACCGCGAAGCCACGCACCGGGCCGCTACCGAAACCGAACAGCGCCATGGAGGCAATCAGCTTGGTCACGTTGGAGTCCAGAATCACCGTCCAGGCCCGGTCGTAACCGGCCTTGATGCTGGATACCGGCGTATTGCCGATCCGCAACTCCTCGCGGATGCGCTCGCCGATCAGTACGTTGCCGTCGATCGCCATGCCCAGCGTGAGCACGATACCGGCGATACCGGGCATGGTGAGCGTTGCGTTCACCATCGACAGCACGGCGGCCAGCAGGGTGAGGTTGGTGAACAGCGCGATCACCGCGATCAGGCCGAACAACCGGTAGTAGACGACCATCAGGCCGCAGACCAGCAGGAAGCCCATGGTGATCGCCTTGGCGCCGGACTGGATGTTCTCCCGACCCAGCGATGGACCGATCACGCGCTCCTCGATGATGTCGATCGGCGCGGCCAGCGCGCCGGCGCGCAGCAGCAGCGCAAGCTCTGCGGCTTCCTTGGGGCTGTCGAGACCGGTGGTCTGAAACTCGCGGCCGAATACGCCGCGGATGGTGGCGACGTTGATCACTTCCTCGCGGATGCGAACCGTGCGCACTTCCTCGCCATTGACGATGCGGGTCTCCGGCACCCGCTCGATGAACACCACACCCATGCCGCGACCAACGTTTTCGGCGGTGAAATCCAGCATGCGCTGTCCGCCGATGGCATTGAGCCGCACCGAGACCATCGGCGTGGCGCCCTCGGTGTCGAAGCCCGAGCGGGCATGGATCAGCTGATCGCCCGAGGCGATCACCCGCCGCGACAACAGCACCGGAATCGGCTTGCCATCGACGCCCAGTTGGCGCTGGTAATACAGTCGCGCATCGGGCGGCACCCGGCCGGTCTGCGCCGCGTCGTAAGCATTGCCGTCGACCACAGCCCGATATTCCAGAGTGGCGGTGGCGCCGAGCACCTTCTTGGCCAGCGCGGTGTCCTGCACGCCCGGCAACTGAACCACGATGCGGTTGGCGCCCTGGCGCTGGATGATCGGCTCGGCGACGCCCAGTTCGTTGATACGGTTGCGAAGCGTGCCGAGGTTCTGCTCGATCGCGTTGTCGGTGATCGTGCGCAGCTCCGTCTCGGTCAGCGTGGCCAGCAGCGACGGAGTCTCGCCATCGATCGGGCTGAGCTGCAACTCGGGAAGATCGCGCGCGATCGCCGCGGCAATCTTCTCCAAATCCTCCTGAGTCCGCGCGCGGACGGTGATGCCGTTCGCGCCGCGCGTCGCGTCGACGCCGCGCAGGCCGGCATCGCGGGCCATGGTGCGGATATCGTCAACCGAGGCGTTTTCGTGCTTTTCCAATGCCGCAGCCTGATCGACTTCCATCAGAAAATGCACGCCGCCCTGAAGATCCAGGCCCAACAGCATGGGGCTGGCGCCGATCATTTTCAGCCAGTCCGGCACATTGGAGGCCAGATTCAGCGCCACCGTGTACTGATTGCCCAGCGTCTCACGGAGTTGGTCGGACGCCTTGATCTGGCTGTCGGCGTCGCGCAGGCGCAACAACAGCCGATCGCCGTCGATTTCCAGCGACTTGTACTCGGCACCCTCGCTTTCCAGCAAACCGGTCACCCGGCGCAGCAGGGCGTCGTCCACGTCGGCGCCTCGGTTGGCGCTGATCTGCACCGCCGGGTCCTGCGGGTAGATGTTGGGCAGGGCGTAAAAAATGCCGAACAGGACAACGAGAACAACGAGTGCGTATTTCCAGCGAGGAAAATCGAGCATGTCAGACAGCCGAAAACGGCCGCCTCGGCGGCCAGGAATGGATTGGGTGGGGGCGGATCAGGCGGACTTCAATGTGCCCTTGGGCAATACCGCAGTCACCGCGTGACGCTGGAGCTTGATTTTCACGCCGTCGGCGATCTCCAGCGTGATGAAGCCCTCGCTCAGGTCGTCGACGCGGCCCAGCAGGCCACCGGCGGCAACCACTTCATCGCCCTTGGCCAGTTTGGACACCATCTCGCGATGTTCCTTGGCGCGCTTCATCTGCGGACGGATGAGAAAGAAATAGAACACCAGCGCGAATACCGCCAGCATGATCAGCGGCGAAAGCGGGTTGGGCTGGGCGGCGGCCGCCTGCGCATGCGCAGGGGAAACAATAAAGTCGATGAGATTCATTGGTTTATCCGGTTTATTGAGCAAATCGAAGTGGATCAGTATGCCACGCGCCCGAATCGGGCGCATGGGCCGGACGGCCGACCAAAGTCCGCCAGGCTGCCAGGCGGGGTCAATCCGGCACGCCGCCGGCCCGGGCTGCATGGAAATCGGCCCGGAAGGACTCGAAGCGATTTTCCTCGATCGCCGCGCGGATGCCCTGCATCAACTCCTGGTAGTAGTACAGGTTGTGCAGGCTGCCCAACATGCCGGCCAGCATCTCGCCGCAGCGATCCAGATGACGCAGGTAGGACCGGCTGAAGCCGTTCGCGCAGGCGTGACAGCCGCAGGCCGGATCGATCGGCCGGGTGTCGCCGGCGTACCGGGCGTTTCGGATGCGGATATCGCCGAACCGGGTGAACAGGTGGCCGGTGCGGCCATTGCGGGTCGGCATCACGCAGTCGAACATGTCGATCCCGCGCGCCACCGCCTCGACGACGTCCTCTGGCCGACCGACACCCATCAGGTAGCGCGGCTTGTCGCCCGGCAGTGCCGGGCAGGTGCGATCCAGCGTAGCGTTGCGCTCGGCCTCCGGCTCACCGACCGCCAGACCGCCGACCGCGTAGCCGTCGAAACCGATGTCGATCAGGGCCCGGGCCGAGCGGTCGCGCAATCCGGGATACACCCCGCCCTGCACGATGCCGAACAGCGCCGCGTCGTTGCCCTCGTGCGCGCGCCGGCTGCGCTCGGCCCAGCGCAGCGAAAGCTCCATCGACGCGCTGGCCTGCGCCTCGGTGGCCGGATACGGCGTGCATTCGTCGAAAATCATCACCACGTCCGAGTCCAGAACGCGCTGGATGTGCATGCTTTCCTCCGGCCCGATGAACACCTTGCTGCCGTCCACCGGCGAGGCGAAGGCCACGCCCCGTTCGCTGATCTTGCGGCTCTTGGCCAGCGAAAACACCTGGAAGCCACCGGAGTCGGTGAGAATCGGTCCGCTCCAGCGCTCAAAGCCGTGCAGCCCGCCGTGCGCGGCAATGACATCCAGCCCCGGCCGCAAGAACAGGTGAAATGTGTTGCCGAGAATCATCTCGGCGCCCAGCTCACGCAGATCGCGGGGCCAGAGCCCCTTCACCGAACCATAGGTGCCCACCGGCATGAACGCCGGCGTCTGCACCTCACCGCGCGGAAAAGTCATGAAACCGCGCCGCGCCGCGCCGTCGGTGTGGGTGAGCTGGAACTGCATTCGGGACATTGGGGAGGGGCCGGGAATGGGGCTGGGAATGGGGAATGGGGAATGGGGAATGGGGAATGGGGAGGTGCGTCAGGACTCGCTGGTCACCGGGATCACTGGTGCGGTTCGATTCCCGATTCCCGATTCCCGACTCCCGACCAAAGCAACATCGCATCTCCGTAGCTGAAAAACCGGTAGCGCTGTTCGATGGCGTGTCGATAGGCATCGAAGATACGTTCGCGGCCGGCGAAGGCGCTTACCAGCATCATCAGGGTGCTTTCGGGCAGATGGAAATTGGTCACCAGGGCATCAACCGAACGGATGCGATAGCCGGGAAATATGAAGATGCTCGACTCGCCCGAGTAAGGCTTCAGCTCGCCGTCGCGCATCGCGCTCTCCAGCGCGCGCACCACTGTGGTGCCGACCGCGATCACCCGCCGTCCGCGCTCGCGGGTTCTTCGGGTCTGGGCAATCAGTTCAGCGCCGACGTTGAGCCACTCGCTGTGCATGCGATGGTCTTCGATCCGCTCGGCGCGCATGGGCTGAAACGTGCCGGCCCCGACATGCAGGGTGACGTGACCGAACTCCACGCCCCGGGCTTGCAGCGCTGCCAGCAGCGGTTCATCGAAGTGCAGGCCAGCGGTGGGTGCGGCCACGGCGCCGGTCTTGCGCGCAAACACGGTCTGGTAGCGATCGCGGTCGCTGGCTACCGGCGCTCGTCGGATATAGGGCGGCAACGGCAGGCTGCCTTCGCGCTCGAGGTAAGGCTCAAGTGGCTCGCGCAGATCAAAACGCAGCCGGTAGAACTCGCCCTCGCGGTCCAGCACTTCGGCCTTGCCACCGGCATCCAGCAGCAACCGGGCGCCGGGCTTGGGCGACTTGCTCACGCCCAACTGCACGCGCGCTTCATCGTCACCCAGCAGCCGCTCGATCAGAATCTCGACCCGTCCGCCGGTTTCCTTGCGGCCGTGCAGGCGCGCCGGAATGACCCGGGTGTCGTTGAACACCAGCAGATCGCCGGGCTGCAACAAATCGGGCAGATCGCGGATCATCCGGTCCTCGAAAGCCCCTGCCCCCGGCGGCACGCACAGCAGCCGGCTGGCCGATCGCTCGGCCAAGGGCTCCTGGGCGATCAGCTCGGGCGGCAGATCGAAATGAAAGTCGGATTTCTTCAAGGGGATCTCGCGTGACTGGGCATAGTGTAAAGAGCCGCGCGCCGATTGATGCGGTTCCGCGCGAATCTCCTCGCTTCTGCATCGACCACCGAAACCCCGGCAGCGAGGCGTTTGACCGCGCGGTGGTGACATTCCACACTCGCTGCTCCAAAGACACGGAGTCGACCATGACCACCACCAGCCAGGCCGTCCGCTTCACCGGCGCATCGGGCGAAACCCTCGCCGCCCGTCTCGAAATGCCCGCCGGCCCGCCCGTGGCCTACGCGCTGTTTGCCCATTGTTTCACCTGCTCGAAGGACACCAAGGCCACTGCATTCATCGCCGGCGCGCTGGCCGACGCCGGCATCGCGGTACTGCGATTCGATTTCACCGGCCTGGGCAACAGCGACGGCGAATTCGCCAACACCAATTTTTCCTCGAACATCGAAGATCTGGTTGCCGCCGCCGATTTTCTGCGTAGCGAGCATCAGGCGCCCCAGTTGCTCATCGGCCACAGCCTCGGCGGTGCAGCCGTGATCGCCGCTGCCGCGCGGATTCCCGAGAGCGTTGCCGTGGCCACCATCAATGCCCCGGCCGATCCGGCCCATGTTCTGGCCCACATCGAGCACGCCCGCGACGAGATCGAGCGCGAAGGCGAGGCTGAAGTCGAACTGGGTGGCCGCCGTTTCCGCATCCAGAAGCATTTTCTCGAGGATGTCGCCCAGGCCAGGCTCAAGCCGATGCTGGCCGATCTGGGGCGCGCGCTGATCGTGTTCCACGCACCGCGCGACACCACGGTCGGCATCGACAACGCCGCCCAGTTGTTCACGGCGGCCAAACACCCGAAGAGCTTCGTCTCGCTCGACGACGCCGACCATCTGCTGAGCCGGAAGGCCGACGCCCGCTACGTGGGCGCGGTGCTGGCCGCGTGGGCCACGCGCTACCTCGATGGCGACTCCAGCGGCAAGGCGACGGCGGCTGAGTCCGACCCGGCACAAGCCGAATGGCTGACCGTCGAGGAGACCGGCCACAGCCGCTTCCGCCAGCGCATCCAGGCCGGCCGGCATATTCTGACCGCCGACGAGCCACCCGATGTCGGCGGCGAGGACAGCGGACCATCGCCCTACCAACTGCTGACCGCCGCGCTGGGCGCCTGCACGACGATGACGCTGCGGATGTATGCGGAGCACAAGAAACTGCCGCTGGACAAGGTCTCGGTGCGATTGAGGCACGGCAAGATCCACGCCAAGGACTGCGAAACGTGCGAAACCCGGGACGGCAAGATCGACCGGATCGAGCGCGAAATTACCCTGACCGGCGACCTCGACGCCGAACAGCGCCAGCGCCTGCTGGAAATCGCCGACCGATGCCCGGTGCACCGGACGCTGCATTCCGAAGTGCAAGTGACAAGCAGGTTGACCGCCGACGACTGAGTGCGGCGTCATCCGCGCGCGGCCCTGCGGGGTTGAGGGCCTGCTCGCGACGCTTCGCGCTCTTTCTTTCAGAAGAAGCACTTGCGGAGAGCGCGGCGACGCCAAAAATTGCGTGGTTGCCAGGCCATCATGCGGTCCCGGCTTTCGCTGCGCTCAAGCCCGGCTACTCGAAGCCCGGCTACTCGAAGCTGCTACTGGAAGCGCTGCGGCGATTTTCGGGCCGTCGGCTCAGCTCCGGGCGAAGTCATCGACGCTCAGCAGCTCGCCGGCGAATACCCGACCGCTGCTCAGGCCCGCCATCAGTTTGGCTGCGACCGCGTCGGGGCTTTGCAGCGAGCCGCTGGCGTGCATCTGCCGGAATTGTTCGACCGCCGGAAAGTCGGTTTCCGACGACGTGCGGATCGCCGCCTGCATGTCGGTGTCGATGACGCCCGGACTGACGTTGACCATTTGCACGAGACGACGGCAATCGGCCTGCTCCTCCGCCATCACGCGGACAAAGTGGTCGAGTCCGGCCTTGCTGGCACAGTAAAGGCTCCATCCGGCGATCGGTCGGGTCGATGCGCCACTGGAGATCGAGACGATTCGCTTGATGGCATCGGTGCCGGCCAGCGTGCGGGCGAACACACGGCTGAGCATGATCGGCGCCACCAGGTTGAGCGCCATGTGCGCCGACACACCGGCCGCGTCGTAGCCGACGCCGACCGGGCCCAGCATGGCGGCGTTGTTGACCAGCGCGTACTGATGGCACTCCGGCGAAATGTGCGTCTCCAGCAGCGGAGCCAGCGCGTCCTGAATGCGCTCGGGTTGGCCAAGATCCAGCTCCACGTCGAGCGCGTGCGATCCGCCGGAACGGGAAACCCCGATCACCGTGTGCCCGGCCGCACGCGCCTTGGCAACCAGCGCCGCGCCCAGCCCGCGTGAGCTGCCGGTGACCAACAGCAGCCAGCGCTTCATTCCGCCACCACCTTCACGCCCCGCCAGAATGCGATGTGGCCAGCGATCTCGGCGGCGGCGGACTTCGGCTCCGGGTAGTGCCAGGCGGCATCCGGATTGCGCTGGCCGTCGACGTTGAGCGTGTAGTAGTGCGCGGTGCCCTTCCAGCCGCACACGCTGGTGGTGGTGCTCGGCTCGAAGTAGTCGCGGTGGATGGCGTCGGCGGGGAAATAGTGGTTGCCTTCGACCACGACGGTGGCGCCGGACTCGGCGACAACAGTGTTGTTCCAGATGGCTTTCATCGCGCACTCCTTGAGCTGAGGGACTCTCCCAGCATAACGCGCAGGCGATGAACTGCCGATCACAGCCAGCCGTTTTGCCGCGCCAGCCGATAGGCCTCGATGCGATTGCCGACGCCCAGCTTGCCAATCGCCTCGGACAGGTAATTGCGCACCGTACCTTGCGAAAGATTCAACCGCTGGCCGATTTCGCCGGCGCTCAGTCCCTCGCCGGCCATCCGCAGCACTTGGCGTTCGCGTGCGGTAAGCGGGTCGGCCTGATCCCACGCGGCGGCGGCGAGCTGCGGGTCGATGGCGCGACCGCCCCGATGCACCTGCCGCAGGGCCTCGGCAAGCCGCCCGGACGGTGCATCCTTGAGCAGGTAGCCGCGCACGCCGGCATCCAACGCGCGACGCAAGTAGCCGGCGCGGGCGAAGGTGGTGAGGATCACCACGCGTGTCCCCAGTTCCGACTCGCGAACCCGAGACGCCAGATCCAGCCCGGTCATGCCGGGCATCTCGATGTCGGTGAGCAGCAAGTCCGGCTTGTGCGCCTGCACCTCCAACCAGGCCGCGTCGCCGTCGCCGGCCTCGGCCACCACATCAAGGTCGGCCTCCAGGCGCAGCAAGGCCGCCAGCGCGCCGCGCACCATGGCCTGATCTTCGGCCAGCACGATGCGGATCATTCGGTCGACTCCCGTGGTCCGTTGCCGGTAACGCTCGCATCGACCGGCACCCGGATGGTCAGGGTCGTGCCGGCGCCGGCCGGGCTATCGATTTCGAGCGTGCCGGACACCTCGCGCAGACGCTCGCGCATTCCGGTCAGACCATTGCCCTCGCGGCAGAGTCCGCCGCGGCCGTCGTCGCGAATTTGCATGCGTAGTTCACTCTGCTCCGAGCCGAATGCGATTTCGACCCGGCTGCAATCGGCGTGGCGGATGATGTTGGTGACCGCTTCGCGCAGTGCCATGGCCAGCACCGCTTCGGTCGGCCCCGCCAGGTCCGGTGCAGGCGAGATTTCCGGCTCGATTCCGGCCGACAATAACGCCAGCCGGGCGGCCGCCAATTCGGCCGGCAAGCCGCTGGTGCGCACGCCGGCGACCGCCTCGCGCACCTGACCCAGCGCGCTGCGCGCGACCTGCTCGACTTCGGCGATCTGGACTTTGGCGGCCACCGGATCGCGCGTCAGCAGCTTGCCGGCCAGCTCGCTCTTGATCGCCACCAGGGTAAGGGTGTGGCCCAGCAGATCGTGCAGGTCGCGGCCGATGCGCTCGCGCTCGGCCACGGTCGCCAACCGGCGCACTTCGTCCTGAGTCAACCGCAATGCGGCGTCGCGGCGTGCCCGGTCGCGTGCCACCAGCACGCCCGAAACCACTACGAATCCGATGATCGCAACCACGCCGGTACCGGCCAGGGCAAACTCGACACGCGGCATGCTCCACCAGAACACCAGCCCGGTCACCAGCAGCAAGGCGCTGGCGACCGTGATGGCGGCGCGCTCGGGTAGCGCCAACGCGGCCATCACCATGGCGTAGATCACGAAGGTATTGCCGCCCGGATTGATGGGAATCAGCACCAAGCCGAGCATCGCCGAGGCCAGCACCAGCAGCGGCCGCCAGCGGCCCTCCAGTCGCACGAAGGCGAAATAGATCGCCAGAAACACCAGCGTCGCCACCACGCTGAGCGCAACCACGGCACGGTCGTGGCCGGGCCAGTAGAACAGCGGCAGGAAGACGAAGAACAGGTAGATCAGCCCCAGCCAGGGCCGCTCGTGCACGCTGGAGGTCACCGGTTCGTGGCTGGGTGCATGCATGAGGCGATCAACGAATGCGAGTCGGGACGGAAATCATGTCGTCGCCACGTTAGCGGATTTCGACGGCGTCGAGGTCGATCGAGAATTCCCCGTCCGGCGCGCCGGCGGTGAACGCGATGGCGCGCAGCGTGGCAAAGTCGGCTCCGGCAAAGTCCGCCAGCGCCAGCCGCACCTCGCCCCAGTCCGGTCCGGGGGTGAAGGATTGCACCGCCGGCAAGCCCATCGCCTGGCCGGAAAACACCAGCACCGCGTACTGGCGACCATCGCCGCGGGCTCGAAACACCAGCTCGCCCAGGGCACGGGCGTCGACCGGCTGCATCATCTCGGTGGCCGGGACATACATCGCGCCGGCCCACGGCTGGGCGGCCTGACTGGTGATGCGCCCCGCCACGCGCAGCGCGCCATCGCTGCCATCGGCCCCGCCGGCGATCCGCGCCAGGCTCACGTCGGAGCTACCGCCGGCCATTCGGTCGCTGGTCGGCACCCAGCCGATGCCGTGGGCGGCATCCAGCCCGTCGCCATCGAACCCGCTCAGCATTCCGGATGGCAGCGTGGCGGCGGTCGCGGCGGCGAACTCCAGCGGCACCGGATGGCCGTTCTTCCAGACGCCGACGATGGCAGTGGTTGCGGAAATGTCGGTGCCCGGATCGCCCTCGACCAGCACCAGATCGGCGCGCAGTCCCGGCGCAATGCGGCCGCGATCGCTCAACCCGAAGGCATCGGCCGGCACCGAAGTCGCCGCCGCCAGCGCTTCGACCGGCGTGAGGCCGGTGCCGACCAGCTGCGCCAGCTCGTCATGAATCGATGCGCCGTAAGCAGTATTCGGGTTGGGCGCATCGGTGCCGGCCAGAATGGCCACGCCGGCAGCGTGCAACCGGCGCACGCTGTCGCGTGCGTTGGCGATCAGCGCCGGGCGTGAGCCATCGCCGAATCGCGCGGCCAGGGTTTGCCGCTGACCGGGCGAAAGCCGGGGCCCGACTTGCGGATGGTCGGCCAGGCCGCTGGGTTCCCCGGCCATGCCGGCTATCACGGTCAGGGTTGGCACCACGAAGGCGCCGCGCTCCGATGCCAACCTCACCAGTGGATCATCGGCCGGGGCGTCCTGAAAAATGTGAACCAGCCCGTCGGCGCCGTCGCGCAGCGATTCGCGGGCATGGTCGCGCGCCGACACGTGCGCAACGGCCTTGAGTCCGCGCGCGTGCGCCGATTCGATCAGCGCCGCCGCCGTTGCCGCGTCCAGCGTGGGCAGTGCGCGTCCGGCGCCATAGACATGCAGATCCTCGCGCACGATCTTGATGTAGTCCGAACCCTCGGCCTGTCGGGCGGCCACCCAGGCGTCGGCCTCGTGCGGCGCAGCCAGGGTCGGGATCGGCATGCCGAACTGCGTGCCGTGGCCGCCCTCGGCGGTGGCCAGAATGCCGGCCGACCAAAGATCAGCGCGATCGGTCGCGGCCAGGCTGGCCCGCTCGGCGCGCGCCCCGGCCAATTGGCCGGGGTCAGAGAACATGTCCAACTGAGTGGTCACGCCAAAGCGCAGCGCATCGCGCCGGGCTTCGCCAAAGCTGTGTACATGCGCGTCGATCAGGCCGGGCAACAGGGTGCGGCCGGCGCCGTCGATGACGGTCGCGCCTTCGGGTACCGGCAGCCCCTCGCCCACCGCCTCGATCAAACCATCGCGCACCGACACCCGCGTGGCTTGATGCATGCGCTCGCCGTCGAACACCCGGACATCGCGGAACAAGACAACACCGGTCGGATCCGGTCCAGCCGCCGACTCGGGCGCCGGCCCTCTGCCATCGACCGCAAGCGCAAAAAACACCATCGCCAGGGCCAGCACACTGCCCACCACCACCACACGCATCGCATTCATCGATCCCTCTCCCGTTATTCAGTGAGTTCGCAAACGCTGGGCCGCCAGGGCGAGAAACAGCGTGGTCATCGCCAACAGCGCCAATACGTGCAAGCCGTAGCGCACGTCGCTGGCCTGGCCAACCACGCCCAGCGCAATCTGCCCCAGATGCCAGGCCGGCCAGACCACCGCCAGCTTCTGCACGATGGCCGGAAACGCGAACAGCGGAATCCACAACCCGGACAACACCGACATCGGCAGATACACCAGATTCACCACCGCTACCGCCGCCTGGCCTTTGACCAAAGTGCCGATCCACAGGCCCAGCGCGCAGAACGGCAATGTGCCCAGCAACAACACGACGATCAGCAGCGCGAACTGTGACCCGGCCATGCGCACACCACCCACGCCGATCGCCGCCGCCGACAGCAGCACCAGCACCGCCGCACCGAAGGCCAGGCTCATTGCGATCTTGGCCAGAAAGTAAGCGCTGGTCGGCATCGGCGAGATTCGCTTCAGCTCCAGCCAGCCCTGCTGACGCTCGATGGCCAGGCCCACGCCGAACCCGAACAGCGCTGGTCCAATGACGCCGAACACCCCGTAACTGGCAAACAGATACGTGGCCTTGTGCAAGCCGGTCCACTGGCCGCCCAGCAGCAGGCCGAACAGCAGATAGAACGACAGCGGAAACACCAGCGTGGGAATGGCGAATGCCGGCGTGCGCAGCACGCGCAGAAACTCGTAGCCAGCCTCCAGTGCGTGAATGCGCAGCAGCGAAGGTGCGCCTGCCGGCGCTGGAGTGGTTTGGTTTGTGTCGATCATCGGGATGCCTCCTGGGCCAGCGCGCGACGCGTCCGGCCGACGCAGGGTTCGGCGGGTGCAGACGACGCGGCCGTGGTGAGCGTCTGCACCGCTTCCTCCAGGCTGAGCGCGCTCACCTGCAACTCGGCAAGCGCGTCGTCAGCGGCCAGCCAGCGGCGCAGCAGGGCTTCGGGCGCAGCGGTCAGCAGCTCGGCACAGCCATTCACACCGTGCACCGACAAACATTCCGGCCACTGCGCGAGCTGCCCGAGGGACAACGCCGTGCGCGCGCGGACCCGCGTTCCGGCGGCACGCGCCTTCAGCCCGGTCGGCGTGTCCTCGATCAAGGTCCGGCCACCTTCGATCAGCACCACGCGATCGGCCAGCGCGTCGGCTTCCTCCAGATAGTGAGTCGTCAGCACGATGCCGCAGCCAGTGCTGCGCAACTCGGCCACGGTGCGCCACAGCGCCTGGCGGGCGTCGACATCCAGCCCGACGCTCGGCTCGTCGAGAAACAGCAGGCGTGGCCGGCCGCAGATCGCCAGGGCGAACTGCACCCGCCGCTTCTGACCGCCGGACAACGCACCGTAAGGCCGCGCCGCCAGCGCCTCCAGGCCGGCCAGCGCCAGTGTCTCGACCACTGGCCGCGGATGGGCGTAGTAACTGGAGAACAGCCGGACATGCTCGGCAACGCGCAGCGTGTCGGGCAGCTCGCAGTCTTGCAGCATCAGGCCGACGGCGCGGCGCGCGGCGATGTCGCGCGGGTCCCGGCCGATCAATCGGGCCCGACCGCGATCCGGAGCAATCCGGCCACTGAGCAGGCCGATGGCCGTGGACTTGCCGGCGCCGTTTCGGCCCAGCACCGCCAGCAGCTCGCCGGCGCGGACTTCAAGGCTGAATTCGTCGAGCGCGCAGATCGCGCCGTACTGCTTGCCGACCGATTCCAGGCTGGCCAGGGTTTCAAGTGAGTGGGTCATGATCATCCTCCGTGCCGACAGCGTGCCGATCGCAGCCGGGCGCCGACAGTCGCGCACGTCACCCCTGGGATATGACGCCTGTCACCTGCGGCCGGCTTTCCAGCCGACATGGGCGAGTGGTATCATCGCGCTAAGTCATTATTTTTATTGGAAAGCAGCGCGCCATCCGGCTTCGCTGAGGTGGCTGCTTTCCCATCGGGAGACCACCATGAGTCTGATAGAAAAGCTTTCCGCGCTGCGCACTTACGGTGGCCGCATGCGCACCATCGGGCTGGACGATGCGACCATCGAGCGCTTCGCCGACGATGCCGATCTGGCCGAGGCGGTCAACGCCGCGCTCGCCCAGTTCGAGGCGCTCAAGGGCGGCGAGTTCGAGGACCTGCTGCGCGCCGACGAACAGACCCAGATCGACGCCGCGCAGTCCGGCTACGTCAACTTCTACCCGGACGATGCGGTCAACCCCTATGTCGCGCTGACCGCGCGCGGGCCATGGATCATCACGCTCAAGGGCGCAGTGATTCACGATTCCGGCGGCTACGGCATGATCGGCTCCGGCCACACGCCGAAAACCGTGCTCGCCGCGCTGGCCAAGCCGCAGGCCATGGCCAACATCATGACCCCCAGCCTGTCGCACCTGCGCATGGCCAAGGCGCTCAAGGCCGAAGTCGGCCAGAACCGCGGCGCCTGCCCTTACCACAAGTTCATGTGCCTGAATTCGGGCTCCGAGTCGGTCTCGCTGGCCGGACGCATCGCCGATGTCAATACCCGCGAGGCGACCGATCCGGGTGGCCCGCACGCCGGCTGGAAGGTGAAGCGGATCGCGGTCAAGAGCGGATTCCATGGCCGCACCGAACTGCCCGCGCTGTATTCCGATTCCAGCCGCCCGGCTTATGCCCGGCATCTGGCCAGTTGGAAGCACCATGACGCCCAGCTGATCACCATCGAGCCGTACTCGGTCGAGCAACTGCATGATGCCTTCGAGCAGGCTGAGCGCGAGCAGATCCACATCGAGGCGATGTTCATCGAGCCGGTGATGGGCGAAGGCGATCCGGGCCGTCAGGTCACGCCCGAGTTCTACGCCGCCGCGTGCGAACTCACGATCAAGCACGGCACCCTGCTGCTGGTCGATTCGATCCAGGCCGGCCTGCGCGCCCACGGCGTGCTGTCGCTGGTCGATTACCCCGGTTTCGAGTCGCTGCCCGCGCCGGACATGGAAACCTATTCCAAGGCGCTCAACGCCGGTCAGTTTCCGCTCAGCGTACTGGCGGTGACCGAGCGCACCGCCGGGCTCTACCGCAAGGGCATCTACGGCAACACCATGACCGGCAACCCGCGTGCCATGGACGTGGCGGTGGCGGTGTTGGAAAGCCTCACCCCGGCGGTGCGCGCCAATATCCGCGAGATGGGCCAGTACTTCCTCGACCGGCTGAACGCGCTCAAACAGGAGACCGGCGGGCTGATCACCAAGGTGCAGGGCACCGGTCTGCTGTTTTCCTGCGAACTGGACCCGCGCTTCAAGTGCTTTGGCACCGGCTCGACCGAGGAGTGGCTGCGCGAGCGTGGCCTGGGTGTCATCCACGGCGGCGCCAATTCGCTGCGCTTCACGCCGCACTTCGCCATCACCCGCGCCGAGGCCGAGCTGATGCTGGGCATGGTCAAAAAGGCACTGCTGGAAGGCCCGCGCAAAGCCCAGGCCGAGGCGGCCTGAACCCGACCGCCAGCCCACGCGCCGGCAGGCGATATCAATGAACTTACATCGGGCGAGTAGCCCGGCACGAGCAAAGCGAATGCCGGGGCCTTCGGAAACCACCCAAGATCTCGCCGTCCCGGCTTACGGCCTGGCGGCCTAAGCCAGGCTACAAAAGCGGAAGGCGCAGCCGCTCGCGTAGCCCGGCACGAGCAAAGCGAATGCCGGGACCGCCCGCAGCGACGGTTCACGCAATGGGCAACTGCCGCCGCGTCGATAGTCCCTGACGCGCCGTCAGAACGCGCCGATGATCAGCTGCGCCGCCAGCCCCAACGCCACCAGCCAGGTCGCCAGGGTGCCGTAGAACCGACCGAACGAAACGCCCGGCGTACCGCTCAGGCCGAACGCATGCGCCGCCCGGGCCAGCACCAGCAGCCCGCCGTAGGCGTGAATGGCCAGCGCGCTGGCACCGTTGATCTCGACCAGCGCCAGCATCAGCAGTAACAGCGGAATGGTTTCGGTGGCGTTGGCATGCGCTCGGCAGGCACAGGCCAGCTGCTGCTGACCGCCGTCGCCGATGCCCACCTGGAATCGCCGCCGCAATCGCACGACATTCATCGTCAAGCCCAAAACAATCAGCGCGCACAGCGCCGCATACAGCCCTGTCAAAACCGGCGGATTCATCGTGCTGCCCTCCCGGGCGATGGAAAGCCGGCAGCATAGCGCACCGCGCAAGCCAGACCGCGCGCCACCCGCGTTGCGACTTGCCTCTCCTGTCCCGCCTTTCGTCGCCGGGCATACCGCCAGGCGCTATGCTTGAGCCTCGGGAGAACCGCAGATGCGCAAGTCATTCATCCTTTCCGCCTTCTTTTCGCTCGCCGTGGTTGCAGTGGCATTCGCGCTCAACCCATCGCCCGAGCAACACCGCGAGCGGATCCGCGAAGCGGTGGCCGAGCGACGGCCGATTGCCGGCCTGCTGGGCGTCGGTGTGCTGACCGCGCTCACCTCCCGCTACCATCAGCTGGGCGTTGCCTCCTACACCACCGCCAACGACCAGGTGCTCTCGATCGGCGCGTTCGGCATGGTTTATGTGCTGGATACGTCCGAGCCCCGCTAGCCGGCCGATCGCGCGACCCGAGGAACAGCAGTGAAAACCATCGGACTGATCGGCGGCATGAGCTGGGAATCGACCATTCCCTATTACCGGCTGATCAACGAAACGGTGAAGGCCCGGCTGGGCGGACTGCACTCGGCACGACTGATCCTGTACAGCGTGGACATGGCCGATATTGCGAAACTCCAGCACGCCGGCGACTGGCGCGCGGCTGGCGTCGCGATGTCCGAAGCAGCACGCGCGCTGAAGCTGGCCGGCGCAGAGTTTCTGGTGCTGTGTACCAACACCATGCACCGGGTGGCGGCCGATATCGAAGCGGCGGTCGACATTCCGCTGCTGCATATCGCCGATGCCACCGGGCAGGAAATCCGCCGCAAGGGCTTTGGCACCGTCGGCCTGCTCGGCACTCGGTTCACCATGGAGCAGGCCTTCTACCGCGACCGCCTGCGCGACCGGCACGGACTCACGGTGCTGGTGCCCGAAGCCGACGAGCGGGAGGCCGTGCACCGGATCATCTACGACGAGCTTTGCCTGGGCGAAATCCGGCCCGACTCGCGCGCGGCATTTCGTGCCGTGATCGCCAACCTGGTGGCCAACGGTGCGCAGGCGATCATCCTCGGCTGCACCGAAATCTCCCTGTTGGTTGGCCCCGACGACGCGCCGGTGCCGCTGTTCGACACCACCGCCATCCACGCACGGGCCGCCGCCGAGACCGCACTCGACGAGCGCAGAGATGGTACGCAAGACCCGGATGTCGCCGATGGCCGTTGAGGTCGAACGCAAGTTCCGCGTGGTCGGCGTTGCCTGGCGCACCGACCACGGCACGCGCTATCGACAGGGCTATCTGAGCCGCGACCCCGAGCGCACCGTCCGCGTGCGCATCGCCGACGATCAGGCATTTCTCACCGTGAAGGGCCGCACCGTCGGCGCTTCGCGTCCCGAGTTCGAATACCCGATCCCGCTGGCCGATGCCGAACAACTGCTCGGCCTGTGCGGCGGCCCGCTGATCGAAAAGACCCGCCACCGCATCGTCCACGACGGCATGACCTGGGAAGTGGACGAGTTCACCGGCGACAACGCCGGCCTGGTGATCGCCGAAATCGAACTGGCATCCGAAGACCAAGCCTTCGCAACACCGCCCTGGCTGGGCCAGGAGGTCACCCACGATCCCCGATACTACAACGCCAACCTCAGCGTGAATCCCTACCGCAATTGGTGCGGACAGCGCGGCGACGATTGAGCGCTGGTCGCTGCGATCCCTGCGCTACTGGCATGGCGCAAGGGTCGCGAATGCGAGGGCGGTCTCACCTTGAAGCGTGGGGTCTTCCTGATTCTGAGAGCTAAGCGACTCGCTCGAACCGCCGAAAATCGGCGAGTCGCTTCGATTCGGAAATCTCGTCGTGCGGAACCAGCAGGTACCGCCATGGCTGGGTGCCGACGGTATTTGCATGATCCGACGCGTGCTTGCACCAACTCGCAGCAGCCGCAGCCTTGGCCTGAACCTCTGGGGTGGGGACGACGTCCCCCCAGTTTTGAGTAACACCGCGGTTTGGAGTCCAATTCCCCATCCGAAGGAGATTGGACGTGAAGAAGCGTTTTACCGAAGAACAGATCATCGGCTTCCTGCGAGAGGCGGATGCCGG
>Ga0209347_1000898_pt1 | contig 60331 bp, 53 predicted proteins | sample AutmiccommuBRH23_FD_187382 | JGI IMG/M metagenome (GOLD analysis project Ga0209347, IMG submission 187382) | Deep subsurface microbial communities from Mt. Terri, Switzerland - Autotrophic microbial communities BRH/23 (SPAdes) (version 2) | ecosystem: Environmental > Aquatic > Deep subsurface >... | reverse complement strand
GAGGTTACATTAGTCGGCTTTAGTTTATACGCTCTGGTTAATAATGATAGCGCTTGTCCTTGTGTCATGCCTGAAATCCAGGGTGGGTTAATTCTTAGAGAAGTTAATGGAAATGAATAATACAACCCACTGAATCTCCCTTCGGGTTCTTGTTTTAGGTTTTTTTCAACCCAATGAGCACAATGCCAAAAATTATCTTCGCCAATTTGGGAACCACCCAAACCTAGACTGTAATTACCAAGTCCATATTGGATAATTACGATAGGGTGGTAAACTAATTTTGTTGGTTGTCGCAAAATCTTTAGATCAAATAAAGGGATACCTTCACTATCTAAAGGACCATATGGAGAGGGAATCTTATGGGTAAAATCCTGAATATATTTTGCACCATTAATCATTAGAAACTCTTTCTTATAAGATGTTGTCAGAAATCATGAAATTTTTACGTTTGGAATTTGATGGTTTTCTAATAATGGAACATTATATTAATCCTCTATAAGTTTCAATAACATGAGAATAAATTATATAAAATCATATTTATACCTTGTAAAGAACCACCTAGATTTAATAAGAATCCGAGCTAAAGATTGTCAATTGGTTCTTATGATTAAGAAATATCGAAAAAAATTATAGATTGAATAATTTTTTAACTATTGAGGGTTACGTTACGACCAGAACCCTCCCCCTATTAAATCGTTTTGGTGTTGAAATTAGGTGCATATATATTTATTTGATATGTATTATTCCAACTTTTCTGCAATTAAGAAATATCCTAATGGAAAACTCCTGCTTGTGCCTTCTGATATTTTCTTTCCAAATTTGGTTTTAATAAAACATAACGTAATCCATTGAGTAACACGTGCAATTGAGTTTCCCACCAATGGGAGATGTAAAATATTTTTCGCAAAAATATCTGTCAATACTTCAGGTGCTCCACCAATAGCATTTAATTGAACCAACTTAAGACCAGACCTTGTAACAAAACGTCTCAAAGCAAATTCTGTAAATCTATAATAATCATATGGTTGAGCGTGAAGCCAATAATAGAAAGGGACATTCATTATTATCTTCCCGTTACATGATAGAATTCTGGACATCTCAGCCCAAAGATTTTCTGGCACTGGAATATGCTCGAGAACATCCGAAAGAATTATAGTGTCAAACTCATTGTCGCTAAAAGGAAGATCACTTGTTATGTCAACCTCATAATCAAGATATTCATTTATGTTTAAACCGTTCGCCCAGTCAACACAAATATTGTCCGTTATATATTCTTTATATGACTCATAAAGAGGGACTTTTCCGCAACCCAAATCTAACAGTTTTCCCTTAGCATATTGTTGAAGATTCTCTTTGTAAAAACCTGCTGTTAGATTGACAATTAATCTTGAACCAATGCTAACTTCTTTTGTATCTCCTGATGCAATAAGTTTTCCTCTCTTTAATATATATTTACTCGGTTTCCATTTTTCTTGGTTTTGCATATTATGTTACTTTCTCGACAATAATCTAACGATTTTGAAAAGCGTTGCTTTATATAATTTTTAAACCCTAGCACGTAACTTATAAGGTTGTAATTGTCAAAAATAAACTCTTTACAAGTTGTTAGAATTCTGTATGTTCTGATTCATGTGTCAGAAACAAGCTCTGTAATTTATTGCAGGATTTCTTAATCCAACGGGATTTTGTTAATACTGTTTTCTATTAGCTATATATATTTTTTTCATTAATGATTTGCATTGGAATAACAAGGTTATGCTTATGGTTTATTTAGGAAGTCGAAGATTTAACTTAGTCATCTTGCATTACTAGGTTAGAAAATCATTAAATATATTTCTAAGTACATTTCCTATGAAAACTTGTATTTTCACGGTTTCTCCTTCTTCTGAAATTTTGCCTATAATTAATTTATCAAACTAGAGTGTGAGTTAAAACAGATTGAAAAACTCAATAATTCATAAATAAACAATTCATTTTGCAACTTTATTTCTCAAGAAACTCCCAAATCGAAATGCAAAATGAGTTAAGAAAGCTCTTAAATATGCCCATCTTCTAGAGGAAGGACTTGGATATATTGATAATATTTTTTTTGTAGGGAAATAATAGCTTCGACCCCATTTCCAACATCAAAACAGTCTTTAGCCATGATATATAAATCATTAAAATTATCTTGAATTAATCGCTGTAATCCAATCAAATCCACTTCCAATGTACTGTTAGTTGGAAGGGATCTTCCAGTAAAATTAGTTTCCCAGAGATCCAAAAAATTTTCCTGGGAAATTAATCCATAATAACCATTTTCACCACTAACAGCAGCTGGAATACCACTTGCGATTGCTTCGATAACAGTCCTTCCTTGGCCTACGACCAAATCTGCCTGTTTCAACATATCTGGGGTCACCCGAAAAGCGCCAGCGAACGTGATGGTGCTGTCTGGGTGTATATATTGTCGCAATTCAGCAACTTTTCCTTCTAGAATTCTTTGTGCCTCGCCTCCTCCAATTATGACCAATTGAATAATTTCACTATCACCAACGAGTTGGATTTGATCAAAAAGATTAATAATGGAGGGAATTTTCTTATGGATTAATCGAGAAATTGTGAGTATTTTATGCCCTTTTCCCTGAAATAACCGCTTAACTTTTTTAAGTGAAGAATCTAGGCCGAAATAATTAAAATCGACTCTCCCGCTTGATAAACACATAAATTGGGGTGGGATGTTGTAGGATTTTTGATATCCTCTAAATAGTTCATTTGAAAATACTAATATCCCTGGAAGTCGAATCGGAGGGAAGTGTGGCACTTTTCCACCAGCTTGGATCTGAATCAAAGGCAACCCAGTGAGTAATAAGCCCGGAAAAGCATAAATTGCCGATTCATTATCTAATGCCACCAACATACCTTATTGGCCTGAATAGATAACTTTTAAAATATCTCTGCAACGCCTTATTATTGAAAATATAATGTTATGCGATAAAGGTGCAGGGTGGAAGGTAAGAGAAGCTATATCCATATCAGGGATATCCATTCTGAGCGGTGCCATCAGTAATCCCACTCTCCAATTATTTTTCTGTAAGGCTACAGCTAAAGATAGACCGGATAGTTTATGCCCTCCTATCACTAATCCATCATTATTTATCACTACTAAACAACTCTTATTCATCAGATAAAATTCCAGTTTCCAAAGTAGTAGTTCTGTTTGAAATTTCGATTTTTGGGAAATTCTTATTAGACAAAACTGTAGATACTGCAATACCAAATCCCAGGCTGAACCAAAAATAACGAAGATTTTGAAAACCTTGGACCATGCCGACAACACTTAAAAAAGTGATTAATGCAACAGACATTGCCGCGTAAAACTGTTTTGGATAACCCCGGATCTGGCTGAACGTTTTTAGCGCACTCCACGCTATACTTATAAACGAACCTCCCCAAAAGATAAAACCGACCAACCCTGTTTCAGCCAGTACCTCAAGATAGGCATTATGAGGTACTGTTGCATTATAAATATCAAGACCGGAATAATAATAAAAGCTTCCCAACCCACCACCAATAATCGGATGATCGATCCAAAGTTGCCATGCTGAGCGGAAGATGTCAAGTCGCCCTGATCCACCGCTTACAACGATATCCTCAATCGTAAAACGGTTTTGTAAAAATGGAGACAAAGTCGGTATAATCAAGTCCCATGCGAAATAAACACTAATAAATAGCAACATTAAAACACTAATTGATTTCAATGAAATTTTTTTGGGAAAAACTATTAATACTAAAATAACTATAGGAATGGCTAGTATATTACGTCGTAAAGCTGTGATAAAAAATAAATATCCTGCTGGGATCAATGCCATCATAGCGGCAAATCGAATGTAGTTACGATTGTAAATTATTACAGCAAACAAACATGAGATTACAATACCAATATATAACCCATGAGTTGACCAATCACCCGTACCCACGTTTGGCAGAAATCCTCCTAGAATGTCACTATTCCCAGTTATGAACCAGACAATCACATATATCAGTTGCCCGGCTAAAAGTGAGCCAATAATCCAGGCAATACGCTTCGTGCTTGTAATTAATTCGGTTGTGGCAACAAACAATACCAATACAGAAATATATCCAAACAGGTTTTCATAGACTCTATGGAGGGTAGGTGCCCATAAGTAAGAAAGTGCCGCCCAAACAACCCATACAATCATCCCTATCACTGGTCGCTGTAAACGGAGCGGTTTGTGCTTAATTATATATTGAACAAGCAATCCAAATAATAATATAGGGGTAGCAAAACGATTAAAAGAGGCACCATTAAAAGTAATAAATGCGTCAAGTGGGATCAAAAAAACGATGACCATTAAAATTGTAAAAGGATTCTTAATAACAATAACCAGAAGGAATAAACCGGATAATATAAATAATGGCAAAGTCAATCCATGATAGACAGTTATCCAACCTACAAGAAACGATACAATTATTAAACTTGATATCTTAAATAATATATTAATCAAAAATTTTAGTTTAATCTTCAAAAGACCTCATAAATAATAAAGTTAAAGAGAATACCTGGTTCTAAATTGATATTAATAATTTCTAATTGAATCTAGATCCTTTTAACTTGGTGTATTAAAAAAATTACATCACTTTTTTTAAGTAAATAAAGATCCTTCAACTTGAGGTTACTGATTTTAGCATATACTACACTAAACAAGAACCCACCTACTACATAACTAATATGGATGCCCTAGCAGCTCCAACAGCTCCATAAAAATGGATTCGTTTTTTCTTATCGGTAGGACATCACCACAAATAACGATAGAAATTATCTGATTCATAAATGTGGAGTCCTTGAAAGGAATTTTTGTCCGACATCAATAAAAAATGGACGATCCAATAACCACAACATCGTTATATAAGTGATCACACCAACAACAACCTGAAATACTAAGAGCAGAATATTTGGAAGCCCAGAAAATAATATCGCAACCATAGTAATTATTATTCCCATACTAACACCAGCAACCAACCGCAAATTTATTACTTTCCAGAACTCTGACAGCCGCATTTTGGTTAAATATTTTCGGATGAAGAAATCTGCCGGCCACAAAATAAAAGTTGCAAATAAAGTTGAACTGATTGCAACACCAATAATCCCCCACTTTAACCCTATCAAATTAAAAGATCCATATCCCAATACAGCCAGGATGCTCAACCCAAAACCAAGGTCGGTTCGGCCTTTTGCCATCAGGATATTATCAGTGGAATCAATTAAACTCATCACAAAGCCCATCGCACAAAATATTTGCACAACAGGAACGGCTGGTATCCACTTCTCTCCATAAAAAACAGGGACAAAAATTGGTGCGACAACAAAAAGCCCTACGCTCATAGGTACTAAAGCCGAGCTGAGATATCGAATAATTTCAAAATAACCTTTTCGAATTAGATCAACTTGATTTTGCAGGCGGGCGAAAGCAGGAAAAGCGACTGAATTGATCAAAGGGGATAGGTAATTTGCAGGGATCCGGACTAGGTTATAAGCCAAAGTATAATATCCTAAATCATCTGCACCAAGAAATCGGCCGATCAACAGGTAGTCAATATTTTTCGAAATGTAACCAATTGCATTTTGAAGAGTGTAAAAAGAACCAAATTTAATAAATCCTTTTAATTCACTAGGCTTTAAACAAAGGTTGGGTAACCAATTCAAACGGGCGGCAATAAAAATTAGAACAAGCGATGAAAGTAAACCTCCAATCAAGTTAGACCACACTAAACTCATTACACCCATTCCCAAGAAGGCTAGAATTAGCTTACTACCATTGTTTATGACTACACCAAATATTAGGACAAGAGACTTGGTTTTAAATCTAAGCTCTTTTTTTAACAAGCCATTAAATTGTTGACTAATTGGAACAATCAAGAAATATACCCCTGACCATCTCAATAGGCTGACAAGTTCTGGTTCTTTATAAAATGCTACAACGAAAGGCGTAATTAACCAAACAACGATAAAACAAGACCAACCAAGAATCATATTAAACCAATAAACGCTCGATAATTGATCACGCGTAGCATTTTGAGAATAAACAACTGCGTCTGTAAAACCGAAATCCCGGAATGTGTTAATAAATCCGGTAACCACTGCTATCATACCCATTAATCCAAAGTCCCTTGGGGAAAGAATCCGGGACATTATAATTAATGTGATTGAGTTTATAGCTACATTAAGAAATGTTGCGAAGCCATTCCATTTGAAACCAGAAATTGCTTGTTTTACCAGACTCATCCAGAATTACCCTTTTTCCGCATAAGTAGATCTATAATTTCGAGAGCCGTGTGATACGTTTGTCATCCGAATGATAAGGTCGGGTCTCATCAGCTGGTCCGAACAACCATAACACCAGGTAAATGAATCTTTGGATTGATAAGCTACTGATTGAGTAATGATTTTGCCAAGTAAATTATTCAAATCAGATAAATTATTTCTTGCATTCAGATGCAGAAATAGCAATTGAAAATTTTTTATCAGGAGTATTTGGAAATAACTGAAAAGACGTGTTAAATGGGCCATTAATATAAATAGCTAATGATCGATTTAGTAGTAAGTTAATATAAATTATCAATCGAGATGTTCGAAAGCTAAATTCTTGCTGCATTTCTTGTAAAAAAATTGCCAAAGGGTATCTGCATATCCACAAAATAAAATCTCTAATGAAAATGCTCTTTTTCCACTTAATTTCAGAAATTGCCTGTTATGCCAGATTCATTCGCCAATCCCCACTTTTTCCAATAATAGAGCTATCGTTTCGAGCGCGGAGAGAGTGGTTCTTTTTTCAAAATGAACGGGAGGTTGATAGATGGATCTCGAGGCTGAAATAATTTTTGGGGGATTAGCACCGACCAAGACATTCCAGCCTGAGGCGACCGTTTCCAGCCATTCGGTCTCATCGCGCAATGTCACACAGGGAACACCCAGCCACATAGCTTCCTTTTGAATGCCACCTGAATCAGTGGTGATCATGCGCGCATTCTCTTCCAGTTGAGCCATATCGAGGTATCCGACCGGGTCGATCAGTTGGATATGGTCGCCAGGCTGCCATTGGATTTCTTCCAGTTTCTTGCGGGTGCGGGGGTGCACGGGCCAGATGAGCGGTTCCTGAATCTGATTGAAGGCTGAAAGAATATTGCCCAACCGTTCGGGGTCATCGGTGTTTTCGGCGCGGTGGACGGTGGCAAGCAGGTATTTTTTGGGGGTCAGGTGCAGGTCTGTGAGAATGGTGGAATGGGTGCGTGCTTTTTCGACTGCCCACATCAGGGCTTCGTACATGACATCTCCAACGAGGTGGACGCCCTGGGTGATGCCTTCATTCCTGAGGTTATCGACGGCGGTTTGCGTGGGGCAGAGCAACAAATCCGAGATGTGGTCGGTGAGTACGCGGTTGATTTCCTCCGGCATACGGCGGTTGAAGCTGCGTAATCCGGCTTCGACATGGGCAACCTTGATGTGCAGTTTGACGGCTGCCAGTGCGCCTGCCAGGGTGGAGTTGGTATCACCATAGACCAGGCACCAATCCGGTTGTTCTTTGAGCAGCACTGCTTCGATGCCTGTGAGCATGGCAGCGGTCTGCTCGCCGTGGCTGCCAGATCCGATGTTGAGATTGTAGTCCGGGGTGGGGATTTCCATTTCTTTAAAAAACACCTCTGACATATTATTGTCATAGTGTTGTCCGGTATGGACAAGAATTTCGATGTTATCTTTTCTTAATTCTCGACTTAAGACGGCAGCTTTTACAAACTGTGGTCTTGCACCAACAATAGAGACAACCTTCAATTCTGCTCCAATGCTTTTTGTATTGTACTTACTACCAGATTCACATGATCAATAGTCATTTCAGAATATAGAGGAAGTGCAAGTAATTCTTTACTTGCTTGCTCTGAAATTGGTAAACCCTCTTTAGGAAGTGGTAACCCCACGCATGGCTGACACTGATGCAATGGCTGCGGGTAGTAGATATCCGAAGCGATGCCGGCTTCTTTGAGTGCCTGCTGCACCTGGCTGCGGTTCTGGAAGCGTACCATGTAAAGGTGGTAGACCGGGGTCTGATCGGGGGCGACTACGGGCGGCTGAATGCTAATCTCCGTGAGTGCCTGGTCGTACCAGCTGGCAACCTGGCGGCGTTGCGCGTTCCAACTATCCACATAGTTGAGTTTGACGCGTAAAATGGCGGCTTGCAGTTCATCCAGCCGGCTGTTGTAACCGAGGATCTCGGGGAAGTATTTCTTCTGCCAGCCGTGGGTACGCAGCATGCGCGCTTGCTTTGCCAGCTCGTCATCATTTGTCACCAGCATGCCACCATCGCCATAACCGCCCAGGTTCTTGCTGGGGAAAAAGCTGAGGCAGCCGAGGTCACCCAACGAGCCGGTTTTTTTGCCTTTGTACTCCGCGCCAAAGGCCTGGGCATTGTCCTCGATCACGACCAGATGCTGGGCACGAGCAAAGTCGAGGATGCGATCCATATCAGCTGCCTGCCCATAGAGGTGCACCGGGATGATGGCGCGCGTGCGTTCGCTCAGGGCGGCGGACAAAAGGCTGGGATCGATCAGGTAGGTGTCGGCGCTGATATCGACGAAGACCGGGGTGGCACCCACATGCAACACAGCCCCGGCGGTGGCGAAGAAGCTGTAAGCCGGGACGATGACCTCATCGCCGGGTCCGATGCCGGCAGCGCGCAGGGCGATGATGAGCGCGTCCGTGCCGGATGCCAGACCGACAGCATGTTGGACGCCCAGGTAGTCCGCAATCTCCTGTTCGAAGGCTTTCTCGTGCGGTCCGAGGATGAATTTGCCCGAGTTGAGCACATCCTGAATGGCGGCGTCGATTTCGGGTTTGATGGATTGGTATTGGCTAACCAGGTCGAGTAATGGAATAGTCATGTTGTTCTCAGATCCGGACAGGGGTAACCACCTGCCCTGTTTTGTGATAGGAATCGCCACAGGTCTGACAGGTGGCTTCTTCGTGCTCTGCGATGGGATGGAAGTGCAGCTTGAGTCCACACTGGCAGTACCAACCCTGAATGCGGGCGGGATTGCCGTGCACCAGGGCATAATCAGGGACATCACGGGTCACCACCGCGCCGGCACCCACAAAGCAGTAGCGTCCGAGGGTGATACCGCACACCACGGTGGCATTGGCGCCAATCGATGCGCCATTTTTCACCAAGGTGGTTTTGTATTCATTTTTGCGGATGATGTGACTGCGCGGGTTGATCACGTTGGTGAAGACCATCGAAGGACCCAGGAAGACGTCGTCCTCGATAATCACGCCGGTGTAGAGCGAGACATTGTTCTGGATCTTGACATTGTCGCCGATAACCACGTCGGCTGCCACGAGCACATTCTGCCCGATCGAGCAGTTCTTGCCGATTTTAGCAGTCGACATGACATGCGAGAAGTGCCAGATTTTGGTGCCGGAGCCGATGGTGGCTCCATTATCTACATAGCTGGATTCGTGGATGAAGATTGTCATAAGATCCTTAGCTGTTAAGCTGTTGAGCTGATAAGCTGTTAAGAGAGGTTTGAGGTTTGAGGTTTTAGGATTTAGGATTGAGGAAAAAAACCTTTGTGAGCTTTGTGGGCTTCGTGGTTCATTTTTTGTTTTTTTTGCTTCCGAAGGACTTCACATGCTTTTGGTGAAGCTACAGCTCAACAGCTCAACAGCTCAACAGCTTCATTTTTTTAGGATTGGGTGGGCGAGGTCATTGGGTTCGGTGAGGGGGGTGGTGCGGATGCGGTGGACGAGGGTGATGGAGGGGCGGGCGTCGGCGATGGTGAAGCCGTTGCCTGCGAGGGTGTTTTCGTAGATTTTGGTATGCAGGTCGCCAAAGCCATCCGAGAATTCGATCTCTTCGCCATCCACGGTGATGGAACGGAAGGTGGTTTTTCCTTTTGCCTGTACATCAGCGGGGAGGTCATTGTGATCCACCGAGAGGAACCAGCGCACACGTGCATTTTCAAGCTCGATTACGCCGGACATGCGTTTGGCATCATTATAAAAGACTTTGCTATCCTGCACGGATCCGAACAGCCACATGACCAGGTCGAAGAAATGGATGCCGATATTGGTGGCGACCCCGCCGGATTTATCCTGTACGCCTTTCCAGGAGGTGTGATACCAGGCACCGCGTGAGGTGATGTAGGTGAGGACGACGTCGCGTTTTGTGGTGCTGGATTCTTTTTGGAGATCAGCGTGAAGTTTCACCAGTCCGGGGTGGACGCGTAACTGCAGCACATTGTAGATTTTCTGGCCGGTTTCCTCTTCGATCTGCTCCAGCTGGTCGAGGTTCCAGGGATTGATCACAAGCGGTTTCTCGCAGATCACATCCGCTCCTATGCGCAGGGCAAGCCGGCAATGGGCGTCGTGCAGGTAGTTGGGTGAGCAGATGCTGACCCACTGGACGCGATTCTGATCGGCGTCTGGTCCACGGCGGAGTTTCTCGAGGTGGCGGTCGAAGCGTTCGATCTCGGTGAAGAAGCGGGTATCGAAGGAGAACTGGTCGAGCAATCCGACCGAGTCGTGCGGGTCGACGGCTGCGACGAGTTTATTGCCGGTGTCACGAATGGCTTTGAGGTGCCGGGGGGCGATGTAGCCGGCTGCTCCGATGAGGGCGAAGTTTTTCATGGTGGGGAAGTCCTTGGGATTTAGGATTTAGAATTTAGGATTTAGGATTGAGGATTGAGGTATTGAAAGATAGGGAGTAAAGATTGAACCGCGAATACCCTTGTTTTTTCAAATCGGGCACCTTTGGGAAGAAAAGAAAGACACGAAGATTTTTTTACTTAACAGCTTATGAGCTTAATAGCTTAACAGCTGTTTTTGGCATGCTCCGCAGTTATGACAATTTATTAGCTGGTAGCTATTAGCCTGTAGCTGGTAGGAAGAACCATTTATAAATAATCTTTTTGGATCCTATAGCTAGTAAATAAGAGATAAAAAATCTTTTCCTACAGGCTACGAGCTACGAGCTACGAACTAATTGTCATTACGGGAGATTATTATTCAATTGTGGTTTGAGCCAGGGTTTTTTTTATAGGTGGGTGGTTTGATCGGTGGTGTCCCGCCTGGTTGTCTGGATCAAACGTTTTTTATTATAGCATAGTTAGCAGGTAGCTTGTAGCTCGTAGCGGGTAGGAAGAGAAATTTTAAGGTTGGGGGAAAAATAGGGATTGGGGTTTAGGATTCAGGGTTTAGGATTTACTGACCCGTCCTGAAATAGCTTTACAGTTTTTAATAGGTTTTGGGATTTAAAACTAACTGATTCCTTCAAAGGAATCTTTAAAAAATCATTAGAATGCGCTTGACAAATTGATCAGAATGGTGTAATTTGTATGTAGTTATTAACTTATATGAATTAATAAGGGTATATGAAAAAAACAACATTAGCTACGAATGATGCTGATCTTCTGGAGAAGTTGATCGCTAAATACGGTAAGGTGGTTACTGCTAAGCAAATTGAGGCGGAAGCGATTAACACCTGGAATTACCAGCAAACGCATAATCGAGTTCAACAATTATTAAAGAATGGTTGGTTGATTCGCATTAAACGAGGTTTGTATGCTGTGAATGATCTTAGTAGTCGTGGGTACTTGTCTATTTCACCTTATGTAATCGCAAATCTTTTGGTAACGGATTCCTATGTTTCTTTCGAAGCTGCGCTACATTATCGCGGCATGTTTGATCAATATGTCCACCAATTCAGCTCGGTTTCATTGAAGCAGTATAAGGAAACGAGCCTGGAGTCAATCCGATATCGGTTTATCAAATCCCAAGAAAAGTTTTTTATTGGTTGGGAAGAAGTTGAAGTAGAAAATATGACTACCAACATTGCCTATAGTGAAAAAGCTCTGGTGGATCTCATTCACTTTCGTTCCGATACTTATGTGGTTGATTTGGTGTTTGAAAAATTGAACAATTACAGGGAAGATTTGAATATTGAGAGTCTGATTGACTATGTTCGATTGGCTTCAAAAAAAACAGTGAAGATATTTGGCTTTGTTTTTGATTTGTTAGGATGGGATTCACATGAGTTAGCGATGCTGCTGGAAGGTGCACGGAGTACTCACCGGATTAATGACAATGATAAAGTTTTCAATGCCAAATGGCGCATGTATTATGATGGATATTTTGATAAATACCAGACAAACAAGGAATCATGATGTTATCACGCCAGCAACTAGAAATTCTAAACCGAAAAACCTTCCGATATCCTTTGGAAATTGCTGAAAAGGATTATTTGTTAGCGCTTGTTTTGCAACAGTTGAGCAGTTCACCCTTGGGTGAGAAATTGGTTTTCAAAGGGGGAACCTGTCTGCACCATTGTTACCTGGAGCAACAGAGATTTTCTGAGGATTTGGATTTTTCTGCAGGTCAACAATCCATTTCTTTCGAAGAGGTCAGGGCTATTCTTACCAGTGTTGACTATTTAACAATTAAAAAGCATTACCAATCCAAGGCAACAATAAAAATCGAACGATTGCTTTATACCGGACCACTTGGTTACCCCAATTCCATCAAAGTTGATATTGATGTGCTTCAAAATGTCCTATTACCTGTTCAAGAAATGCCTTACCGCACGGTTTGGGGGATTGAATTTCCGGTGAGGGTGATGGATATTCGCGAAATCACTGCTGAGAAGATTCGGGCGATGAGTGATCGAGCAAGGTATCGAGATTTTTTTGATGTTTATCTGATTATGAAGAATTATAAAATTGATCTGCAGGAAATAATTAGGTTTATACGCCAAAAAGAGATTAGAAATCCAATCACTAAAGCTAATATTTTACAAAATTGGGGGATCACAAGATCCCAGAAAGAACTTGAGGAAAAGGTTATTTTTTACTCTCAGCCAATCGAGGATTCCTTGATTGAGGATTTGATTCAATTTTTGCCATTCGATGAAATTTTTTGATTTAGGTGGAGGGGGTTGCCCAAGGGCATGATAGGGGGGTTGAGGATTGAGTATTTAGTATTGAGTTTTGAGGGGGGATTGGATATTTTAAGGTTGGGGGTTAGGCTAACCCCTAAGGCCTAATCCCCGACACCTTGCACCTTCATGACCTTCATCAGTACCGCAAAACCTTTTTTCCTAGTAAAATAAACTACAGAATACTACAACAGCGGAGGAAACATGAAGGTTCTCGTCATTGGTACTGGGTACGTTGGTCTGAATACAGGTGTTGTGCTTGCTTATTTGGGACATCAGGTGACCTGCCTGGATGTGGTGCAGGAGAAGATTGATTTGTTGCGAGCGGGGAAATCTCCGATCTATGAACCCAATCTGGACACGATGCTGGCACTGGCTTATGACCATCTGACCTTTACGACCGACTATGACGCTGCTGATATCGCGAATACCGATGTGGTTTTTATTGCTGTGGGAACGCCTTCCATGCCGGATGGCTCTGCGAATCTGGAGTATGTGCGCCAGGCTGCGCATGCGGTGGGATCCCGGCTGAATGATCATTTCACCGTGGTGGTGAACAAGTCCACGGTGCCGATTGGCTCGGGCAACTGGGTGGGGACGATTGTGCGGGATGCGTATGTGGAGTCGCACGGCTTCAAGCCCGAACAGCATTACGCAATTGCTTCCAACCCCGAGTTCCTGCGCCAGGGGTCTGCGCTGTATGACACTTTCTATCCCGACCGAATTGTGGTGGGGGCAATGGATTCGCGTGCGATTGACGTGCTGACGAACCTGTACCGCCCGATTTTGAACCAGGACTTCACTGCTCCGGAATGCCTGCCCAGGCCGGAAGGTTTTTCGGTGGTACCGCTGGTGACGTGCGATCTGGCGTCTGCTGAGATGATTAAATATGCTGCCAATTCTTTTTTGGCGTTGAAGATTTCCTATATCAATGAGATTGCGCACCTGTCTGAGAAGGTTGGCGCGGACATCACGCAGATCGCACGCGGGATTGGTCTGGACACGAGGATTGGTCCACGCTTCCTGAGCGCCGGGATCGGTTGGGGCGGTTCGTGCTTTGGGAAGGACACGGCGGCGTTGATCTCGACGGCTGGGGAGTACAATCTGGAGATGCCGATTATTCAGGCGGCGCGAACGGTGAATTACCAGCTGCGCGAGGAGATTGTGATGCGCACCCAGGATGCGCTTAAGATCCTGAAGGGGAAGACGGTGACGCTGCTCGGGCTGGCTTTCAAGCCGAACACGGATGACTTGCGCGACGCTCCTTCGATAGATATTGCCAAGAAGCTGATCCAGCGGGGTGCGAAGGTGCGCGGGCATGATCCGGTGGCGATGGTGAATATGCAGCGGCAGTATCCCGAGCTGGCGATCGAGTATTTCGACGATCCTGCGATGGCTGTGGTGGATACGGACGCGATCCTGCTGGTGACCGAATGGCCGGTGTATAAGAAGCTGGACTGGAAGGGGATCCTGAAGGATGGGAAGGTTAAGTTGATTGATGGAAGGAATTTTTTTTAGGATTTGCCCAAGGGCATGATATAGGGTTTAGGATTTGGGATTTAGGATTTAGGATTTAGGATTTAGGATTTAGGGTTTAGGATTTAGGATTTAAGGTGCATCCCACGTTCCGAGGGCGAGAGGAAAATTTTAAGGTTAGTTTTTAAATCTTAGAATTATTCTTGCTATAAAATATGGATAGCTTTTGTGGTGATCTCACTGCAGGAGTAATAAATTCCATGGAGTTAGCTATGAAGAATATCATTAGAACCTTCCTGGTTGTTGTTGTTTGTTTGGGGGTTGTTGTCACACCGGTGAAGGCTCAGACGCCAACACCTGTTCCATTTATTGTTCCACCTGGGGGAATTGCGATTATAGGATTTGATTTTGTAAATGATAAATTTACTATCGTTTGCCTTTCACAAATCCCTGCTAACACAACAATATTATTTACTGACAATGGTTGGAATTCCAATAACAATACTTTTCGAACAGGAGAAGGAGTTAATTATTGGGATGCTCCTAATGGATGTGAATTAGGGAAAGTTATCACTTTAGATTTTAGTGTTCTTTATAGATACAAAACGTATTCAGATATGAGTTTAGCTGAATTAGGAGATCAGATTTTTGTTTATCAGGAAAAATCAGATGGAAATCCACGCTTTATATTTGGTTTAAATACTAGAGGGACTGATTGGACTAATGCAACTAATGCTAATACCTCAGCTCTTCCTGCTGAACTTGCTTCATTAAATCCATCTCCAAGTATATCCGTACCACAATCGCCATATGCAGTCTATTCTAAGCTAAAAAGAGATTTTGATTCTACGACAGCAGCTCTGGCATATTTAACCGATTTAACTAATTGGACTACATCACCCACAACACTTCTTATGCCAACGGGAGATTTTTCCTTCACAACAACTGCTGTTCATATGAGTGATTTTCGAGCAGAGACAGGGGGAGAGACTGCTCCGTGGTGGGTGCTGGTGGGATTGGTGGTGGTGCCGGTGGTGGTGATGGTATTTAATAGACCCAAAAAAGATTGTTGTAAATAACAGGATTTAGGATCTAGGATTTAGGGTTTAGGAATTAGGATTTAGGAATTAGGATTTATGATTTAGACCAAAAAATTATCGCGATAGTTTTAGTCAATTATCAAATTATTTTTTCTATTAGTTATTTAATGGAGTAGATATGAATCAAGATAATTTCCATAAAAGTGAACACGAGAATATCGAAGGGGCACAATCTATTACAGGATATCTGTCATATAAAGATCTGATTGTGTGGCAAAAGAGCATTAAATTTGCTTGTAATATTATTGATCTAGTTGAAAAGCTTAACTCTGAAAGAAAACATTATCGATTGATTGAACAAATAGAATCTGCTGCCACATCCATTGCAATGAATATCGCTGAAGGAAAAGGTCGTTTTACAAAAAAAGATTATGGTCATTTCCTGATAATAGCCAGAGGATCTCTATATGAAACAATGACATTACTTGAAATATTCAAAATTAAAAACTGGATACCTGAAGTTGATTTTAATTCTCTTGAAAAACAATCTGTTGAAATATCAAAAATGTTGAGCACTATACACTACAAGCTTCGGCTCAGTGATCGAAACGAAAATCTAAAATCTAAACCCTAAATCCTAAATCCTAAAAACTAATCCCCCACATTTTTCAACGAAGTTTCGATCCATTCAATCAAACGATTATCCCACCGAAAACCATACGACCATTCATTCAGGGAGGGAAGGAAAATATTCTCGAGGGTGAGGAACTCTTCGGGTACTTCGTGGGTTTGCAGGTTGCTGCTGTCGAAGTCCTGGAAGCAGAGGGCGATGCTGCCGAGTTGGTCCAGGGGGAGATCAGTGAGAATGCTGTCCTTGAATTGGGCGATCAGGAGCGGGGATTTCAGAAGCATGGTTGGCTGCAGCATCTTCTCAAAAGCGCCTCGAATGATGAGCGACTGGTTGCGGACGCGGAAAGCATCCGAATAATTCTCACGGATGCGAGCTAACGCCAGAGCGCGTTCCCCCGTCAGGGTTTGTTCCCCGGCTGGAAAATCACCCTGTGAGCCGCCATACACCGCTTCCGGGAGATTGACATCGACACCACCGATTGCGTTGATAAAATCGACGAATGTATAGAAATTAATAACCAGATAATGGTCAGCTTTTACGCCAAAATTGTAATCAATGACTTCATTGAGCGAGTCAGCACCATTGCCTTCGCCGTAGTAATTCAGCATACCGGGTGTACCAAAGAAATAAGCCTGGTTGATTTTGTAGGGTCCCGGGACTTTGAAGCGGTCTGGGGGGATTTCGACCAGGAGATCACGCGGAATGGCGACCATGTTGATGGTCTGGTTGTCAAAGTCGACTTCTGCGACGCGGATCACATCCGCCAGGCCATAGAGGTAGTCACCCGCGCGGTAATCGATGCCGACCAGTAACACTGTTGCATTCGATTCATTTCTGCAGACTGAGTTGGATCCGAACAAACTTTTGGAGAAATTACCAAAATTGGCGAAGTTGGATTGGAAGAGCATGTAGTAAAGAAATACACCTAAAACAACCAATGCAAGGATTACACTGGGTATAACAATGCAAGATTTCTTTGATTTTTTTGATTTATTTTCCATTTTCATTTCTACAGAAGAGATTGGATCTCTTAATTTTTCTTTTCTCAATAGACACAACTCAGAGCCGGACATAAAAGGTTCTTTCCTGCTTGTGCGCTCGATCGCAATAATTGCCAATCATAACATGAAAGGACATGCTTGCTCACGCAGAGATGCAGAGGTGAGGGCAAGTGATGGTACCGATTCTTTTTTTCAGGGTTTGGTAATGATTGTATGGTGCAGCAGGTATGAGTGAGCTTGAAAAACCTCTACCTTTATCCCCAGATCTGAAACAACGTCCGGATCTGAAGGAATATGATCAGCAATCCGACAATAATCATGATAATTCGTGCGGGGATTTTCTTTGTGAGTAACGCTCCAAATGGGGCTGCGATAACGCCACCAATCATCAATCCGAGGAAAACGTTCCAGTGGGTCAATCCAATTGTAAGCAGGAAGGTAATCGAGACCACCAGGGTGACAAAAAATTCTGAAAAGTTGACCGAACCAATCGTCTTACGGGGTGTGTGCCCGCTTGAGATGAGCGTGGTGGTTACGATGGGACCCCAGCCGCCGCCGCCGATCGCATCCATGGTGCCGCCTGCCAGACCCAATGGAATCAGCAGCCTGGGTTTGGGATCTTTATCCGGATTTTCCTTATGAACAAATGCTTTGTACAGGATGCGGATGCCCATGATCAAAAGGTAAATGGCAATGTAGGGTTTAATGAAATTTCCATCCACACTGGTCAGTATGTACGCCCCGATTGCTCCCCCAATCATACCTGGAATAACCAACCCCAGGACGATACGTTTGTCGATATTGCCTAAGCGCCAATGGGAAAAACCAGAAATAGCGGTTGTAAAAACCTCAGCTGTGTGGACGCTGGCGCTGGCAATTGCGGGGGGTACGCCAACACCCAGCAGAAAGCTATTCGAACTGACCCCATAAGCCATGCCAAGACTCCCGTCGATTAGCTGGGCAAAAAAGCCTACCACGATCAGAACCCAAAATTCGATATCCATATTAACTCCGATCGGTAAATTACGACTCTTGTAAAATCCTCAAAGCTTCTTCATGAATCCAACCGTTAGTGGCCAGAACACCTTGGTTATTGGTAAGACGTCGACCAGTCGTAAAATCGAGGGGTTTTCCCTCTGTATCGGTGATGGTTCCGCCTGCCTCCAGCACGACACGGTATCCCGGTGCCTGGTCCCAGATGAATTCGCGATAATCGAGACGGTCTGGTGAGAGGAGCCGCATCATCAGGTCAGCCTGCCCACCTGCCAGCAGGAATGATTTTACCTGGCTGTCCACACGAAACGGGTCAACGCTAATCCCAGCCAGATGGGCAAAATTATCGATTCGCGGACTATCTGTGTGGCTGTCTTCGAAGGATTGAAGAATGCGAGCCTGAGATAATTTTTTGGTATCGGATACACGCAATGGTTTTCGATCGGTTGGATTTTGGTACGGCAGCCACCAGGCACCCTGCCCCAGTGAAGCATATGCTATCACCCCTATCTGCCCACCGAAGGGAAGATTGGGGCAGCCAACCACGCCTAACAGCACTTCACCATCTTCGACAAGTGCCAGTGCGGTGGCATATTGCATGCGGCGTAGAAAACCTTTGGTGCCATCCACCGGGTCCAGCACCCAGTAACGCCCAGTCGGCTTACCCTGCCCGTGATCAATCCAGTCACAAATCTGTTTTGGTCCTGCATGCGGCAGGAGTGCCTGGACTTGATGGGTCACTGCTGAAAGCAGTCTACCATCATCCTCCTGGAGGAGATTGCTGGATTCTTCGCCAACCATCTGGTCATCGGGAAATGATTCTTGTAGTGACTGTGCAACGTACGCCTGCACAGCAAAATCCGCGATGGTGACCGGTGAACGATCCAATTTATCGGCACTTGTGATGTGTTCCAACTGGACATTGTCCGTGAGCGTTGCACAACCGGCCATTAGCTCAATGGCAAATTGAAGTTCAGCAGGCAATAATCCAGCACCCATGTTGATGCCTATCCAGGTTTCTTTTCGTGCGAATAATACTTTCCGTACGATTTGTAACTTTTATATTGATAATATTTATAACTATAACGTGATCGTCCGAGGTCAAGTTCGTTCAAGACAACACCAATGAGATTGGCATTGGATCGTTTGAATTGTTCAACAATCAGGAGAGCGCTTTTCGCTTTGGTGAAACCAGGTTTTACGACCAGCAAAACAGCATCAACCAACGGGACAAGAACGAGTGAATCGGTAACAGCCAGGGCTGGTGGGCTATCGATGATGATCATATCTGAATTTTCTTTCAGACTCTGCAAAATTGTTTGCATCCTTTTCGATCCTAATAATTCGGAGGGATTTGGTGGAAGTTCTCCAGAGGTGATGACGCTTAGATTGGGAATCTCAGATTTTTGTGTGATTAATTCCAGTGTTTCCATGGTTCTGACAAATAGTGATGTGAGACCGGTTCTGTTTTGAAGACCGACCTTTCGATGCAACGTTGGTTTTCGAAGGTCAGCATCGATCAGGGTTACTTTTTTACCCATCTGGGCGAACACAACACCTAAATTGGTGACTATTGTAGTTTTTCCCTCTTTAGGATCGCTGCTGGTGATCAAAATCGTCTTAATCGGATTATCAACCGCAGTATACTGAATGTTGGTGCGTAGAGAACGGAAAGCTTCAGAAACCGGTGAACGCGGTGTTACATTAGTGATCGGTTTTCCTTCCTCTGCGTCATGTTTTGCTATAACACCAAGAACCGGGAGACCTAAAGTTTTCTTTACATCTTCCGGGGTTTTGATGGTATCATCCAGCGCTTCGATCAGGAAGATCACACCCACGGCTAACATTAGACCGACCATGGCAGCCAGGGCTGTGTTGCGGAGAACCTGAGGGCTGATTGGTTTGGTTGGAACAATCGCCGGGTCAATCTGCATAACGGTGGAAACCGTCTGGGCTTCGGAGAGTCGAATCTGTTCATAACTGAGAATAAGGTTGGAGTAGATAGCACGATATTGGGTAAGTTTGGTCTCAAGGCTGGCTCGAACACCTGGATCCTGTTCGATAATCGAAGCCGAGATAACATCATCAATCTGGTCCTCCATATTGGTAATTTGCGTTTGCAGGCTTCCTTTGGAGACAGTAAATCGTTCCTCCTGAATAAGAACGACCCTATCGGAGAAGACATTTGCCAATTCATTTGCGATCTGGGCAGCTAAAATTGGATCGCTGGATTTTACGGTGATCTGGATCAGAGTGGTGTCGCGAATGGGGCTGACGGTTATGCGATCATCCAGGTATTCGACTGGAACACCAACGCGAGTAGCTACCTCTTCGAGGATTGGTCGGGTGGTGATCATTTTGGAGTAGGTGCCGGAAATGCGTTCACTGGTGATGATTGAATTGTAGTCAGTGGCTTTGGAGGATGGAGCTTCGTTGATGTAAAGCGTGGTTGCTGCAGAATACACCGGCGTCATGCGCTGACTGACCAAAAAAGACACCAGGCCAGCCAAAACTGTCACCAGTGCAATCAACCATGCCCACTGCCAGAATAACGCCAGATATTGGCGAATATCGATACTCTCAAAATCGTTTTCTGTTTCTTGTAATTGATAATTCATTGTCCACCTTGTTTGAAGAGATTTATGGCGTTAGAGGAAATCTCGATGATCTTTCTATTTTGGATTTTATCAGATATTTTCATTAATAACGAATATTACTACCTTTTCATCTTAGCGGTCAGCGTGTTACACGCAGTGATGACCACCATAAGCCCGTCGACCCGGTTTTATCGAGATGATACGAATAATAAATTAATTTAAACAGATGCGTGTCTGAAAAAATCAAATTGGTTTTTAAAGTACAATTAGGATGAATTTATATGCAGAATCAAGCCAATATCGTTTCCAGCAATATCATTCAAAAAATCATCGAATCAATTGATTCATTCGGTTGGATAATATTGTTGGCTGCCACTCCCCTATTCTTAACAATAAAACCTGAACAAAGCTGGTTGTTATTCCTTTTGCCATTGACATGGATGATCAGTTTCCTGGCAAAAAAACAACCAATTCCCAAAACACCAATAAATCTGGCATTGTTAGTGATTGCCATTCAGGTGTTGGTCAGCCTGTATGCAACCTACGATATCGCGATCAGTCTGCAAAAAGTGACCGGGGTCATTTGGGGAATCTCAGTTTTTTTCGCATTGGTGCGGTTATCTAAAAAGCGAAAAGGTGTGATCATCTCCACGCTGGTTTTTCTTGCTGGTGGAACTGGCATTGCTGTGTTGGGTTTATTAGGCATTGAGTGGCCAACCAACAAAATTATTCTATTCAATACTTTATATGAAAATATCCCTACTCTTTCAGCGTTCTTACCTGGATTGTCGGAGGGTTTTCACCCCAATGAAGTGGGTGGCGCATTGACCTGGATTTTACCATTCTGGTTGGTGATGTTATTCTGGCCAATTTTTAGTTTTAAAAAAATAAAGAAGGCCATTGCTCCAGTTTGGATCATCATTTTATTTATCTTTAACGGAATCCTTCTCAGCCTTGGCAGCCTGGTTTTGCTATTCAGTCAATCCCGATCCGCTTATATCGGGATGGCTTTCGGTTTAATCGTTATGCTTTTGGTGGTTTTACCAAAGAAATTAAGATTTGTTTTTTTCCTTCTTCTTTTGATTGGATTTGGTTTCCTGCTCTTTTTCATTCTCAATGGTCAATTTATGATTTTTTTCAATCAACTGTTCCCGGAAAGCGGAATGGCCAGCATGGCTTTTTCGATGAATACACTGAGTGGACGCATTGAAATCTGGTCTCGCGCGATATACGCTATCCAGGATTTTGCTTTTACGGGAATGGGGATGAATACTTTCCGCACGATTGTGAATGTGCTCTATCCTTTGCAAACGATATCAGCGGATGTGCCTATAAAGGACATTGGACATGCCCATAATTTGTTCCTGCAGGTGGCTTTGGATCTTGGAATACCGGGATTGATTGGTTTTATTGCCTTTTATCTGATTTCATTCTGGATGTTGATCAGCAGCATCCAGCGTTTGAGGCAACCATCTGAAAGGGACAATCATCAAAAAATCATCACAAAAGAAATGTTTACTGTGATATCAATTGGACTATTGGGTGGTCAGGTTGCACACCTGATGTATGGAATGACCGATGCGATTGCTTTTGGTGCCAAACCAGGGATACTATTCTGGGTTATGCAGAGCATTATCTGTGGGATTTATCTGAAAGTGCGCGACCATGATTACCGATAGTTTGTATTGTTCATAAACAATAATCTGGGTTTCGCGGGTGTTTTGGTTGGTAAATACCCACCCAAAAACACCCAGACACCAACCAATTAAAAGTACCCATCATCAATCAGATATCACAAAATTAAAATTTTGACCGGTTGAACACTCAACAATTATAGAATTTCCCTGTGACCTCTGGACAAATGATTTACAGATGGGATGATCGGAGTTAATGGCTGGGATGGACTCTCCCCAGGACTGGCTGCTATTCGAAATCTGTGGAATTAATGGTGGAAAATGAATATCCAGGTACGTATGCGTAAGCGTCTCCTGGTACCAGCGGAATTGGGTGAGGGGCAGCACAATGATTCGCAGATCCTCGCGCCAACCCAGACCGAAATGATAATACCAGAGCGGGAAAGAGTCCGGATCGGAACTTGCTAGCAGGATTGCATTTTCAGGGAGGTAAGAGAGAAGATATTCAGCATAATCTGCAGGTTGGGTTTGATGACGAGGATTAATATCCTGAACTGTTTTAGGAATGCTTACCAGAAAAACGATCAGATACACAGCGATCATTGCATAACCCAATGGAAATTTTTTCCAAATGACAGGAAGAATGATGGAAATTGCAAAGGCGATCCAGAGTGTAAAAACCAGAAAAGCCGCCAGGAGGTACGTAATCGAATCATCGGTGGCGTATAGAATGGCAAAGAGGGAAAAAGCAGTAAATAGATAGAGTAATGTAATGGGAAGAGCTTTATGATGATGTTTATATTGAACTGCTCCGATGACAGCCAAAACCACACCGATCACCCCAAATTGCTGCAACAGAAGGCTGGCCAACGCAGCAATCCGTGTTAATACCTGAGAAAAAGAAGTTCCCAATAATAAATTATGGTATGGATCTCCGGTAATCACCCAAAGAAATCCCTGCCAACTCTGCGGGTTGCCCCAATTAATCGGGGGAAAATGAGCGGCTCGAATTGGCAGATACAGATACACAAGTGCTCCTGCAATAATGATCAGACCCTGAACCAGAATAAATTTTCGGGATAAACCTCTTTTGAAAGCAATAACCAAAGAAAACAAGATCACTGGTGAGAAGAGAAGTATGGTTATATGATTTCCCAGGGCGAGTCCAAAAGAAAACGCCAGGAGAAACAACAAAGCTACATTCTGTTTTTGAGGATCAAATCTCTGAAGCAACCAGATCCACCAGATGGCTAGCACAAGAAACAGGGATTGGAGCGCATGCACTTCAATAATTACAGCTTGAGACCATAAAAATGGCAATAAACCCCAGATAATGCCTGCGAAGATTGCGGTTATGATCGCCTTATACTGAGGTTGTCCATCTAAAAAATTTCTCACCCAAAGAGCCAGCAATCCAGCCCCAATCGCTGCGGGTAACCAGGAGAGCAGCACAGCCCGGAAGTAGGGATCGCCGACAGGGATTTGTTGAAAGATAATTCCAAGCAGTGTGTACGTTGGGTATCCGGTGGGATGTGGGATGCCGGCTGTTAGAATTGCCGCCAGGAAATCTCCGCCGTCATTGCCAAAATTCGCCCAGGTGAGACGGGTGGAAACAGTCAGCAGATAAGCAAGAGCAGTGACCAAACTGACAGAAAGAAAAATGAAGTAGTTGGAAGTGAGGAATTTTCTGGTCATAATAAAAATGGGGTGACTTATGGTCACCCCACAGGATTTAAGTACTTAATACAGCTTATTTCAAGATAAGTGGGAGAAAAACACAATGATTAATTTTCATGTTAAATGTAGCCAGTTCAAAAGGTGTTTCAAGTTCTGGATGGTTGACTACTACAACCAATGCTGTCCCTGCTTCCGTTAATCTGAAAGCTTCCACCCAAAATCTTAATGTTTTTCCATCTACACTAATGTATTCTGGTTCAATCGTTGATGGCGTTGTGTCTCCTGGTCCTAACCAGCTAATATTTGTGTAATATGTGCCTTCATAGTTAATAAAATTACTGCCTGTGATTGTCACATTCACATCACCTGAACCTACACAAAATGAAGCAGGAGTCACTGATGTGATAAATGGAACTGTGGGTGCTGTTGGACCTGTTGACCCTGCCAGACCTACTTTCCAACTTGCTCCAACCATACCAAGACCAATAATTCCTGCAACTAACACAATAATAAAAAATGTTCTTACTTTTACAATTTTTTTCAACATAGATACCTCCCCTGTTGATCGTAAACTTCTTTAAGATAAATGGTTTGATTCCCGTTGGGCATTTTAAATGGGGATTTACTTATTTTTACTATACATCACTTTTATAAAATATACAAGAAAATATACGATATCAACAAGAAATTACCCCACAATGATCTTGATATATTATTAAGTTGTTTTTTTTAGCGTGTCATTTGAAAATAACAGGCAAAAAAGTTTTGGGAAAGATTAAAAATTCAATATACCTTTTATATGCTTTTCCAAGTTCTGTGATCTGTTTGTCTTTTTCAGGATCAAACAATGATCCCCCCAAGGAAGGCCTCGATGAATCAATTCTTACATAATAATTGAGGCTGTACCAAAACCATCTTTGAACTAATTTGTAGTCATCTTCGGGTAACCCAATATTTACATCAGAAGAATATAATAAGAAATTAAAAGTATCCAACATAAAATCAATGTTGTCATCAGTAGTAGGCCATTCTTCATTCGGGTAAGTAGGATCTGAACAATCATCTTGATGACCATAACATACTGCATCTTCCCAAGCAGGAAATAAACTGCCATATTCAGTTATCCAGAGAGGTTTATCTTGTTCACCTTTAGTTTTCATCCAATTTCTAAAAGCGATGATTCGATCTTTAAATATTTCAATTGAATAAGTCTGAGAATAATTATAAGATTCAATAATATATGCATCATTGCAATCATAATTACAATCAAATCCAGGTGGCACATCCGCTCCCCAGGAACCTGGTTTATAGTTTTCATTTAAAATAAATGCATGAATTGTCCAAATATCAATCATTTCTAAAGCATTTTCCATTGATCCAGCCATACTTGCTAACGAATCCAAACTTCTTTCTAAATATCGTATTCTGATTGGTGTTGGTTGAACTACTGATCCAAATCCTATCTTTGCATTTGGGTCAAAATTTTTGATTATAGTCGCCACTTCAAAAAATCGTTTTGCGTATTTCTCTGGCGTAAGATCATCTTGATATACTTTTCGATCTGGCTCATTTCCTATTAACCACACAGCACCTGGATTACGGCTGATTAAATTAGGCAAATCATTAAGAAATTGTTGAAACAAATTATCATCAATAACACCAGTAGGGTCTTTTGATTCTTCGATGAACCTCATTTTCAATACATGGATATACTCAACCCCATCAGGAACCGTGGAACTTTCTTTTGCCCAATCCAGGTAGGTAAGTGCATGAATTGATGTCAGGTCGTATCCTGAAACGCCTAATGGCGCAGTAATACCAAACCTGATGAGAATGTCGCGATGTTCATCAGTATAGTTTTCAGAATGAGCACTGTAGTAATGGCTTCCTAAAATTATTGCTGATAACCCAACAATTATTAATAAAACTAATATTTTTGATTTTAGTAATATAATTTTGCGCCTTTAATGGTATTTTTATCCAATTTTTTTCAAAAAAATAACCAGGAAATAATACTCCCGTGAATAATACAAGTATTATAACGTATGCTTTAACTCTTTTATTTTGATTCAGGGCTTAAGGATTATTGCTTGTATTTTGAAATGAAAAAATAATCAACTCATGATTTTTTGATATCGTAGTAAATAAACTACCTTTGTTCTGATCTATCATCGTGTCAGTAGGAAATTCGATAAATCGATAATTCGGAGGGATTGTCAATATGATTTCCACCGGTAATTCATTCAGTCCGAACTGCTTGAATAAATTCAACTGGTATTCAATCACCCCGGATTGGTAAGACAGAATCTCAGGCGAAAGAGCCAAATCTAGTTCAATCTGTCGTAAGGAGTTAGTAGGAACGATCTGCAAGCCAGCGACCATGTTCAATCCTGGCAGATCACTGATCAGATCCAATTCTCCACGCCAATCACTTCCTCGAAGCAGATACTCCCCCGGGACAAACTGAATTGTGGCATTAACCAACTGAGTACCAGGTGCCATATACGCGCGCCAGTAATCCCAATAACAACGCTGAAACATGTTGGTATAGGCGATTTCTAATCCATAGGTCGCCTCATGCACGCAGGGCACCTCCATCTCGACGGGATGCTCATATTGCATGATGATCCGCGCTGTGGGGTTATCCAGATCCGTTAAATCAACCAGATATGATAATTTACGCAAAATCACAGCGTCGACTTTATTAAAACCAATATTGGAATCAACCCAATAGAGAAAATCCCCTCCCTGATAATCAATTGCACCATCGAGGTTCAAATCGGCAAGCAGTTTTTGCTGGGTTGGATCTGTGAAGTAAACCATCAAATGACCTGTTTCGAGCAGGTTCTTCGAAACTTTTCCGAGCGCAATAATTTTTTTATAATCGCGGGTATTGATCAGATTCTGCAGCATGGCCTTCCCCAGAATGGCAACAAAATCTTTGCGATTTGCCCACCAGTTTTCAGATTCACCAGACTGCCCCCAGCTTTCCTGCATATAGGCAAGCACGTTGGAAGCATCCACCCACAAATTTTGTTCCGGATCAACCTGAATAGCGCCCATCACAGTCAGAAATTGTTGCACGGCCTGCTGATCAAAGGCAATCACCCCGCGGGTTTCCTGCCCGGTGGAAAGCTCATACAATTGTTGCACCGACCTGGCTGATGTGGGAAAATCAGCTGACCAGTTGCCATCCCGCGGCACCCAGATGCCAGCGAGCATATAATCCTGTAATGGCTGCGGGGGAAGTGGATACGCTTTGGATAAATCATCAATTTGATAGGAGTCCTGTAATTGCAGATCAATATTCACCAGAGTGTTGATAGTTGCCGTGCCCATTGCAGTGATAAAACCGCCGCCACCACGCAGCTCATCATGATTTAAAGCCAACAACAGATATTGGGCTGGTTGGGTCATGCCAACCATCTCTGGCAGCATGGGTAGAAGCTGACCGGATGATTTTATGAGGGGAACAAAAGGCTCCAACATTAAAAAGTCATCCTGAAAACGGAAAGGTAACGCAGTGATATCAATCTTTGCATGATAGCCAGTAATTTCTTCAGAATAAAATACTGATTGGGATATCAATGCTTGATCACCCAGGAGATCGTTGAGAAAGGAAGTCATCTCGGCTTGGTTTTCCACACCCTGGTTCATGATCGGAGTCAGTTTTTCTTCAAACAATAATGCGTATTTAACCATTGACTTCAGGTATCGCAGCGATGGTTGAATTTGAGCGGTTTTTTTACCAGTATTATTTAATAATGGATATGTCCATCCAAGACTACGGTCAATGACCGTCAGATCCTGGTCAATTTCGTTCAATAATTGAAAAGCATATGCGGGCGAGATGGTATCCATTCCGCCTGCGAGCATGGATTTAACTTCCTGGCGAGCCTGGTATAAATGGAGGCCATGACGTGCAAGAACAAACCCCCAAATTCCAATAACACCAATCAGGAGGGCTGTGAATATCAATAACAGACGTTTTTTCGTCATCATTTATTTTGGAGGGTGATTGTTTTGAGGTTTCTTGATTGTCATTCGAATAATGTAGTAAAAGATCAGCAAAATCAGGACAATCAATACAGGAAAAACAAACGCAGGAATAGGTGTATCTTCTTCATTGTTTTGTTTTTCGATTAGATCTGACTGGGCTTCTGCCCCCGACGAAACCAGGGGTAGCAAGACCGATTGAGTAGCCGCTTGTTCGATCTTTGCTTCCGTTGGTGCAGATTCTTCCGGTTTCAACAACATTTCAGTTGCAATCGCAGTTGTAAGCGGATTGGTTTTCTGGATTGTGGGATCAACTGTAAAAATCAGGGTGATAGAGACAGTTTTTGTGCTGGTTGCCGTCTGGTTTGGCTGTTGTGTATTGACTGGTTGGGTGGTGGAACTGATCATGGTTGCAGTTGGTGTGCGTGTTGGTCCTATTGTTGGAATCGTCTGAAAATTTTGTCCTCCCCAAACAACATCAACTGGAATCACTAAAATAATTGCGAATAAAATTAATAATGCGATTAATTGAAATCCAAATTTATTAAGCATAACAAATTCCTCGGTGATTTTATTAAATCATTTTTGCATGTAACTGGATAAATTAGGTTAATAAAGAAGATGAATAAGAATTTCCCTCATAGAAATTAGTCAATCTTAGTGGATCTTGATGATTGATTGTAACCTATTTTTAATCTACTGGTTAACAACTACAATTGAAGTAGATCAGGAAAGTTTGAGAGGATACTTCTTTTTTTGTTTTTTTCAAGATTAATGTTGATCAATTTACCAAAATTTCTAACGAACGATGTCGCAACCTTTCGTATTATCAATCATTTATATCATCTCAATAGAACGGGATCCATGGTTGTTTTTGGAGGTAATGCACATCAATAAACACCCGGTCCACTATAATGAAAAATTCAACAATTATTCTTATTTTATATGGGTTTGCGTTTTCTTAAGATGAAAAAAAGAATAACACCAGCAATAACGATTATTCCAAGAACAATGAGTAAAACAATGGCTAATGGTGCTGTGGGAGGTTGCGATATCACCACCTGTGTTGGCGTTGGTGAAAATGAAGGAGCAGCTATTGTGTTCGTGCTGGTTGGTATTTGAGTAGCCGTAAGCGTGTTTGCAGGTTGCGTGGAAGTAAATAATAATGTTGCCGTTGGTGTTTCTGTTGGTACTTCGGTTGGTGTTGCAGTGGGAGTGGATGTTGTCGTGGCAGTGGGAGGAACAATGGGTACGGTCTGGAAATTTTGTCCGCCCCAGACAACGTCAGTTGGAATCAGAACAATGATTACAACTGAAATTATCAGTACAAGAAATTTACATACCATTTTTTTGTTCATACTTTAGATTCCTTAATATTTAGTTTGAATAGTTTTCGGAATTAACATAGCCGGGTCACCAAAAATCAAGAATGTGGCTTGAATATCAAAATTGGCTGATTTTTCTGGATTCGTTCCCCTCATCGCGGAATTAACAAGGTTACCTAATCGATTATACTCTTCTATTTGTATACCAATATATAATTGCTTGATTAATTCTAGTTGAGATTCATGCATTGTCAAACTGGTTGGTGCCAGCAATGCAATTGCTCCCCCATCCGGGTAGAATAAGAGCCCTTCGGCAAGCGATGTTTTCTGGGGGTGAACAAAGTAACCATTCAAACAGCTGAAGGAAAAGACAACTGGTGGTGCTTGGGAAAATGGCAACCCGTCTACTTCCTGTGCGGATAGAAGGCGATCTTTTCCCCACATTTCGATGCTGCCATGTCCAAAATAAGTCAACAGAGCATATGACTCAGAAAATGCATTCATTAACGTTGAGGATGCATCCGGTTTGGTGGATGGACTGATCATTTGGGTTTGAAATTGATGCTGTAATGGGAGTATAAAATCCTGAGATGTATCAGTGAAAACCTCGTCTTGAGGATCCGGGATGGCGATAATTTTTTTCCATTCTGAGGGGATGTTTTCTTCATATTTCATTAATTTTTCGACCCATACTGACACTTGCTCTGGTGTGGAAGCCGGTACACGGCCAACTGCCAGACCCGGAAGAGAATCGCCATCCAGATCTGCATAAGGGAGATCACTGACGGTTTGTCCACCAAAACTGGTATCAATGAAAAAGGAAGGGAGGAAGTCAATCGATTGTTGATAATCCAGGATTTCATAAGAATAATCACCGACCAGCAGGAGGTATTGCAGACGTTCTGGAAACATTTCGGATAATTGATTGATGAAGGCTTGAATTGCATGAGGAGAAGGATTACCACTATTAAGATGATCATAGATCAGTTGGGGAGGCAGGAGATAAGTTATTAGGCCTTGCTGCTCGCGCATTGAAAGCAATGGTTGCAGAAGTTGATGAAATGCTTGCGGTGCAATAACAAGGTAATCGACAGGTTGTGAGGGAAAAACCTGAGCATTGATGGGCAGAGGTTGGATTGAAGACACAGATGAGAATTGTCCTTGCGGGATCCATATGTAAGTTGTGTCAGGTTTATTGATCAATTCAAAATTTTGACCATGGGATACTTTATAAACTTCTGTTTCGTTTGTTCCCGGTACCTGAGTGATGAGGGTACCATCGATCATACTTGCTTCAACCGACAATTGTTTGTCATTCGTGGTAAAGGTCTGAATTTGGTCAATAAGGTTTATTGGTTGAGCATACTGGATTTCAATTGTATCCAGGTAGATTTTCTGAGGAAGTTCATCATCCAAAGAACCTGCCTGGATGATCAATAGATTATTCTCCAAAAGATGCTCAAGATCAACCTTGTAATCAAGTGTCTGCCAGCCTTCCCCTTTCCAGCCTAAGGTATGAGTTTCCTGGTTATTGATCGAGACCGAAATGGAATGATCTGAATTGGTTGGAGACCAGAGCTGTATTTTGATGGAAATTTCATCAGGGTTTGTTTTTGGACCATTAAAAAAGAATTCAAAATTCTGTTCCGGCAACAACTGTGTCCAGAGCCAACGGTCATCCCCGGTTGATTGAGGAAGATAGATGGATTGTAGTTCTGCATGAAGATTAAATATTCCAATGGAAACATTTTGAGAAATGGCATTGGGAGAAGTGCTTGTTTTTGGAATTTTTCGGCTATGCGAATCAGTCGCTAAGGCACTCAAGATCAATACATTTTCAGAGAGATTGTTTTCTGGTGAAGGAGCATAAAAGCGGATTAGCGGATCATCTGTTTTAGGGTTTTCTTCAATCCAGAATGGATGCGGATGCCCCAGATAATTTAAATTAAGCTCATTGATATCATCAACTTTCAAACCTAGTTCTGTCAATTCAGTAAAAGAGACTTGATAGAAGTCTTCTGCCCCCACTATGATTCGTACCTGGGAAAAGGCTTCCTGTGGGGCTTGTTTTAAACCTGGGGTTTTGCAGCCAACCAATAAAAATATCAGGCTGATAATTATGCCAATGAGATTTATGCGAACCATCAATCCAATTTACGTTTCCTTTGAATCAGTAAGAGAGTGGTGATGAGAATTATTCCAATTGCTATGGTTATACCAAACCCAATCAACCCGAGGGTAAAGGGATTGGTTGACTCGGGTTCAACGACCACTGTTGATGTTGCAGTCCTGACACCTTTAATCTCGAATGTGCGTGTTGAGAACACTGTCGCTGAACCTGTGAGATCTGGTGTTTCAGTGGTTGTTGCAAAGTCAAGCGGTGTAATCGTTGCTGTTTCCGTTGCTGTATTGGTGAAAAAGGAAAACGGAGAAGTGGAAGTAAAGGTTGGAGTACGCGAGTGAGTCAGATTAGGTGTTGGTGTGAACGTTATTGTTGGGGAAAGCGTTATTGTAAGTGAATGAGTGAGATTGACCGTCTGGCTTGGTGTAACAGTCGATGTTACAGTGGGTAATCCTGGTGTGGCAGAAACTGGACCAAAGAATTCGCTTTCGTAGTTATTATCTACCGCCTCTAATTTGTAATAATAAGTCTGCCCATTGGTCAGGTTCGCGTCAAGATATTGATAGATCAAACCACTGACTGGAGTACCTTGCGTAAAAATAAAATTACTGATTCTCAAGTAATTTCCATTCAGCTGATTGCTGCGGGTGACATAAAAACCAAGCATATCAGTTTCGGATGCGGTTTCCCATTCCAAAATCACCTGTCGGTTGCCAGAAAACGCTTCCAATGAAACCAGGGTTACGGCTGCCTGAACAGCAATCAAGGCACCTAAAAAGAAAAATCCTAATAGGAATATAACAGTAAAGGTAAGAAATACCCGGCTTGTTTTGGTCATTCTTCCTTTAAGTATATAAGCGTTCTTTCAGAAAGTTCCTGTAGAAAATGAATGACTTCAGTTTGAATCGTATCGGGTCGACAGGCATAAACCGAATCCATACAGTCGATAATATCATTTACTGATTTTTTTGCATCAATCAATTCCCAGATAAAAGTTCCTGTGTGGTTTAGGACCCGTACTTTGCCTTTTTGTGGATTGACCAATATTCCATCAGATTCAGCTTTAAAAAAAGTTATTTGTTCATTTTGATAGGGGATAGCGGTTAGATTCATTTAAACTCCTATGTTTGATATGGTTTGATGATGTGATGACAGATAAATAAATAATCACTTGAGTGACGATTCTTATTACTGGAAAATTCATTTTGATTTTTATCCATGGCTTCTCAATCTGGACGACATAGCCAATAACCTGGTTTACACTGACAGGAGGATCAGGTGTTCTCGACCAATCGCCTTTAGTGATAATTTCCTGGTCAGTTATTCTTAATGTCCTGTGAAGAACAAAATCTGTACCCCGATTGATGAGCACAATCTCGCCGACCTGCGGTTCAGTACCACCAAAATATGGTTCTACGTCTACCCAATCTCCTCTTGAGATTAGCGGTCTCATGGAAGATCCTGATACTCTTAAACGAGCCAGTTTATTTTGTGAAAGGCTGACAAGGATGTATGAATGGAGGGTTGAAGAAGACAGATTCATTAGCGCGTTACCAAAGGAAGAAAGATACCCCAGTCGATCGAATGCATTTTAAGGGCAGGATCACCGAAGATCATATACGTAAAAATGAGACTGTCATTGCCATGGTTCGACATCAGGTTTAATCTGGCATTGAGATCCAGAGCCCCTAAAGCAGGTTCGGGGAGATTCATGAGCGCAGAGAAAAATCCCCGCTGAAGCAAATCATGACCATTTGCATACCCATTCCCCGGCGAAGAGAACATGGCTGCTGCCCCTTTCTCAGCAGCACGGGTTAATTCCTCTGATAAAGAACGGCGATCAACCGACTGACCTGGTAAATCTGGCGGATAGTACCAATAACCATCCACACAATCCAAGGAAAAGACAACCGGGTAGCGATCCAGATTTGTGAGGTCAGGCAAATTGTCAACCTGAAGGACTTTTTCTCCCGCCCAGTATGAGATCGCCCCATGTCCATTGTAGGTAATGACCTGGCTGCCATCGTTAAAGGCTTTCAGGATTTCATTTCTGACTACAGAACAATTATCTGGCGTTGATGAACGGCAACCGAGATCATCAAGAAATATTTTATTGATCTGATAAGGTCGCAAGTCGACATCTGACAGTAATTGGTTTACATATGCCGGGAAGTTGCCAGCCGGGTCGGTTGGACAGATGGTTGCCGGGTTATCATCGATACAAGCAGGGAAAGTGTTTGGATCCTGAAGAAAATAATTATCAGCAACGAAGGTCAGATTGGATAACCAATCAGCGGATGTTCCCTCGAATTGAATCGTCTTCTCAATGAATGCTGCCAGTTCAACAGAATTATTCACCGGCATACGCCCAATCATTGCATCCGGAAAAATATCATCACCGGCAACGGCGACAAGATCAGAAAGACTATCTACCTCGCCCTGCAAAGGATCAACCCACACGAAATTTGGTGGAAAATAAACTTTTTCCGGGATGCGGTTATTCTTTAAATCCCAATGGCCATCACCCACCAGGAGTACGTAAGAAGGTGCAGGTGATTGCCAATGTTGGTAGGCATACCCAAAGAAATTCTTTACAGCAATTGGATGGGTAATCCCATAATTGAATTGATTGTAAACATCCTGAAGATCGATTAATTTAACCTTCAACCCTTGTGATTCGCGGTATTGCACCAATGGTTGCAGATCTATCAGAAATTCTTTTGGGGAGATGATCAGGTAATCTGCTTTATTTTGAGCTGATAATAGATCAACAGGTTGGTAAAGAGTAAGGCTGTCCGTGACAGATTGGATTGCTGAGTGATTAACCACTATAAATTTTTGGATTTCAGCGAGGGTTTTTCCGAAAATGAGCAAACCCGCATTAAAAACAGAATTCTGAATGGCGGTTGGCTGAAAAGGATTGCTGATATTCCAGAGATAATTTTGAGCAGAGGAAAGGTTTGAAATTTCTAGATTTAATTCACCCATTTGGGAACTATTAAAGATAAGCTTATTATTGATGACTTTTAGCTGTCGCTGATAGGAGATTATAAAATCATCAAACACATACCGGGTCACTGGCAAACCCTGTGATTGGATCGATAAGGACAGCGTGTTCTCGTCATTGACAAGGTATTGTTGATCCATGTTTCCTTTAAAGTGGTGCCTTGTCGCACCATCCCAGGTATCTTCGGAAAGCATCTGTTGATTGAGTGCAAATTGAACGCGGTGATCAGGGTTTATTGCAGCGCTGCTGGTTACTGAAAGTATTTGACCAGAAATGCTGGCCTGAAAGTCTGAAGAGATGACAGGATCATAAAGCCGAAAAGAATAATCATATGATTTAGGGAATGAATTTACATCAAGATATTCCCAAAACCAGGTGTCTTCATTGGTGAAATGAGTTGTCCACCAAACCTTTTCCTCTTCAAAGTGGATTTGATCATAAAAGCTGGTGATGTTTGTGCCTGCGTTCGGGGTCCCATCCTGGCTGATAATTTGAAGTCCAGGTTCGTCTGATATATACAACCAATACACATTGGTTTCCGTATATTTCTCCAGCATAAAGGCAGAGAATTCAGGCTGCCAATCATTGTAAATTGGCCATTGATCGTTTTGGCGTTGGTATAGGTTGGCGAGATACTCTCCAGAAAAGGTTTCAGCATAAAAAAGAAGGGATTCACCCAGTTCGAAGCGATTATCTCCATCACCTTCAATCAAAAAAGCAACCTCACGTCCCTGATTTTCGATATGGAAGAAATCAGGATCGACATTCTCCAGCGGAAAACCGATTAATTGAAGCTCTTCGAAAGCAATGCGGTAAATTCCAGATTCCTGAATCCCAATACATGCACGTGTGGTCCAGGGTTGTTGTAAATCACCACCCCAAAGAACAGGTGGGTCTGAAAACCAGGAAAGACTATCCTGAAAATTGATAATCTGATGCTGGAGTGGATAAATTTTGGAGGAATAATCAATCTCAGGAAATGTTTTGGTCTCAGGCAGATTATCAAAGGTAAAACTTAGTTCAAGCGACTGATTCCAGAGAAAGCTGGATGCGGCGCAATCCCACCGGACAGGATAGATAGAAATTGAAACAAGCCGTTGATTGCGAAACCAGAATGGTTCTCCTATTTCAAAAGCAGATTGCGGAAGGGATTGAACACAGTTCGGTATTTGATCAATATCAGGTTGTGGGGATTTTGCCAGATCGATTGGTGCTGATATGAATTTCGCAGGTGATAAATTCTCTGTCGGTTGGATGGTCACATCTGGTGGAATAGCCAGGAAGACAGAATAATAAGGTAAATCAGGGTAACCAGGGGTAGAAAGCATCTGGGTATTGGGGAAAGAGAGCGATTTTCCAACCGATGTTGAATCCCATTGAACACGAGGTACATCCAGACTAAGTGAAATGGTGTTGCCATCGCGGTGATAGCTTATACCTAGATGATTGGTTCTATTTAAATCGGTATTTACAGGAATAATGATTGAAATCAATTGAATGGGAAGAAAACAAAGAATCAAAATTTTCGTTTTGAGCTTGCACTTCAAAATTAAAAGAAGCCTGGAGAGAAAAAGCCAGGGATGATTCATTGATATTTGGTTGATTATTCTTTGGGGGTCAGGTAGTCGGATTCGACTGGCCAGTCCAGTCCGCGGATTTCAGCCTCAAGTGGATTTAAGGTTGTTACTCCAAATCCATTCGAGATGCCAGCATTTGTTTCAATATCTGCGTCATATGTGATGGTGGGTGGTTCATAGGCTTTTTTTGGGTCCGGCATGTTTTCACCTACTTTGTTGTGAGTTTTAATATTGGGATATTATACATAAGTTTTTCGAAAAATAAAAACCGATCAGGGAAGAAATTTTTCAATCATTCGAAACAAGATGGAATTAAATTTGATCCGTATTTTTCATTCGAATTGAAAGGTGGATAATTTTTAAATTCTGGGTATTATAATATTGATCATTTGATTCGTTTTCAGAGGAAGGTATTGTTGTTGAAAAAGCCATACAAACCTGATCAGTTGAAAACTGGGTCTGTTCCCAAATACAAAGAGATGAATAAGAAATTAAAACGTGCCATCATAAAGTTTTTTTCTAACCTATTAATACTGATTGGGTGGAATTTTCCATTATTAATGATCATTCATGCAATCCCCGATTAGCTACTATTAATGTTTTTAGGTGTGATTCTGATAGGGATTGGCAGTGTGTCTTTTGTTTATTTCAAGTGGACATATTTAGTCTATCAAATGAGATTGAATTGAGAACTGCAGGAATTATCATTATTCATTAAAATAAGTCGATCACAGATCTCGAAAAAGAACACAATCAAAGATTCTCCTAAAAAAACCAGATTAATCCAAATCCAAGCGATAAACCCCTTGTGTCGCTGTGCCCAGATAAGCCAGATTGACATTATTCGGATCAAAGGACACAGATTTGATGGTTGTTCCAGCCAGATCACCAGGACCAGAAATCCAATTTTGACCACCATCTTTGGAGGTAAAGACTTCGCCAAAGCAACCTGCTACGATCAAACCCGGCTGATTTGGATGAATTGCCAAAGCTGTTACAGATTTTCCACTCAACCCAATCAGCTGCCATGCCCCTCCCCCAGACCTTGCATACACACCACTGTTCGTGGCTGCAAATAATAGATCTGGTTGAGCAGGTGATATCCCCAGGTCATTAATAATACCTCCGGGCACCAGACTCCCGACCCAATTTGCTCCTCCATTATTTGTTGAATAAACTGTCGCGCTATTAATTACTGATGCATAAACAATTTCACTATTGGTGGGATGGATTGCCAGTTTCTGTACATTTTTTCCCCATAAGCCTGCCTGAGTCCAGCTGGTTGTCCCATTCTGGCTTTTATAGACTCCATTTGCACTGGTTGCCAGGTAAACGATTGCCGGATTGCTGGTTGAAAATAGCAAATCATTTAAAGCCTGATAACTTACTGATTTGGTTGAGACAAGTTCATCTGTTGTATCTGACTGAAGTATTTCGTTTTCCAATTCATTTTGAGGAATAAATCCGATTCTGGTTGATGAGGTCAGATCCAAAGTGGGTAAACCAATATTTTTTTGAACCCATTGGCAATCGGGTAATTTGCAGGTAAACAGTCCCCCACTGATCGTCATTAAATAGATTTGATCAGGATTTTGTGGATGGAGAACCACACCGGTTGCATCCATATCCGTCAATCCATTGTTGAGCTGTTGCCAGCTTTCACCACCATTCCGAGATAGATGAAACCCACCACGGGACGTGCTCGCAAATAAGTTTGTAGATTGAACAGGATGTACTTGAAAACCGGTAATATTGGAATTGTTTAGCCCCGACTGACTGTGAACCCATCCACCACCACTTTGATCACTGCGAAATATGCCATTTCCAGCAGTTCCAACAAAAACCTGGGTATGTTGCAAAGGATTTACCATCACGGTATACAATAAATTTCCTGATAATCCAATATTGGACCATGAATTTCCCCCATTGGTTGTTTTCAGTATTCCAGCAAAGAAATCTGCTGCATATATCACATCCGGTTGCTGGGGATCCAAATCCATATTATATATTTTTGAATAAAGATACTGATTCACCCAGCTATCCCCATTATTGGTCGACTTATAAAAGCCAGTCCGGTGCCAGGTGCCAAAGTAAATTGCATTGTTGTCTGTGCCTATTGGATTGATCGCCAAAGCCCGTCCAGAAAGATCAGTTAATCCGTTGCCGTTCACATTCACCCAGTTATCACCAAAATTCTGGCTGCGATACACCCCATTTTCATGCATGGCAACAAAAACCATACGGTGATCTTTGGGATTTACTACGATATCATACGCCCAATCCTGCTGACCGCTTCCACCTACATTCTCCAATACCGGTGTCCAGTTGATGCCTTCATTCATACTGCGATACACAATTCCATTCCAGGGTGGCGGATCCACCGCAAATTTTCCACGGGTACCAATATAGATGATGTCAGGATTATATGGATCAATTGCAATTGTGTAAATTATGGCACCGTCTTGCACACCCTGACTGGAATGAGACCATGTTTCACCTGCATTCGTAGTTTTATAAACTTCATCATTGTATGTACCGGCATACAGGATATTTGCATTTTGAGGATCAATCGCCAACGAGTTGATGAACAGATCTCCCAAGCCATAACTGGATTTTCCCCAAGTCAACCCTCCATCAACACTCTTGAAAACGCCATTTCCCCAGGTGCCGGCATAAATTGTTTTGGTGTCAGTGGGACTGGTGACCAAACAAACCACAGAGCCCCCATCCGGACCAATCCATGGATTAACATATTTTTCGTTGGAAATCAGTGGTAAAAATATCACCTGTGGATCACCATCACCCTCAGCTTTAGCAATACCTGCAAAAAAGCTAATAGACAATAAGATTGTAAGACCAGCGATAAGAATTTTTTTCATAGGCACCTGAATAGAAAAATTAGGATTACGAGAAAAAAATGCAATATCCATGCCATAAAAAAATATAAATGATGGTTTTATGTCATACTGAAAATAAAAATTATTCCTGCAACCACATCTATGGTATTCAATAGGATATGAACGATGATTCCAACGTAAATATTTTTATGTTTGACTGCATAAATCAATGGTAATAACCCAATCGTTCGAGTAATAATCATCCAGGGCGTAAAAACGTGGTAAGCTGCAAACAAGAAACTATGCAACAGAGGTCCTGATTTTCCATTCATTCTTGGTAATAAATAGCCTCGAAAATATAATTCCTCTACCAGTGGACCTAAAAGCGCAACAAACAAGAAAAACATACTATAAGTAAATATCATAACCTGTTTTGAATATTCACCATCCAATCCTGAAATTAATTGAGGAATCCAGAAAAATAACTTTGATTGGAAATATAGTTCCAATGGTTTTAAGAAAGTAAATATCACGCCAGTTAGCAGGAAAACGATGACTACCCATAAAATTAACTGCCACCATGGAATTGGATTGGTGTAACTGATGATACCTTTCAAAGAATAAGTTCCATTCGTTTTCTTCCCTTGATACAGCAAAAATCCCAGTTCAAATGGAATCAAAATAAAAATGATAGCCAACATTAAAGCCATTACGGATGGATATCCCAATTTTTCAATTGGTTGTCGGACCAAAAAATAAAATACCCCTATTAAAATTCCAGGTAATAAGTGATAGATCATTGATTGTGAGAGTGAGTGTTGTTTGACTTCCGGATGATCCATTTTCAAGGTTCCTTATTTGATTTGTGTTATCGATTTGAATTTGTTTTTAATTTTAAAATTATTAATTCGATTTTGACAATTTAAAGAAAATTAAAATTGCCCCAATTATTAACCCACTCAATCCAATAATTCCTGTGGGGTTTGGTCCCAGCAGGCTGCTGATACTCATATAGGAAACCAGCAGTGGTAATTCTCCAATCACATTTCCAGCCCCATGAAATATAGTTGCTGGAAGGATAGATCCTGATTTGATTGTCACGAATCCTAACCAAGTGCCTAGTACCACACAAACCAAGGTCATCATGATGATTCCCATAATCGGTGCCCCCCAATAATCGGAACCATAATTAAAACCCAAATAAATGAGAGGAGCATGTGCCAACCCCCATAGGACACCATGCAAGATCACAGCTTTTTTTTGATTCATCAACTTTAATAAAATCGGTAAGAAGTAACCACGCCAACCGATTTCTTCTCCGAGTGCAAAAATGTGCACCGGAATAATGATCGGAGAGATGAAAATGAATGCAAATCCAACCAGGAAGATGGTTTTTGGAGTAAGTAAAAGAGTTTCTGGTGCACCAAATTGGGAATATTGCTCAACCAGATTTCTTGCTGTCAAATCTAAATCATGAGGAAAAATCACAAAAAATAATAATGCTCCAAAAAAGATTGCTACACCAGGTAAAAACGCAACAAACAGATAAGTTTTCCAGCTTTTACGAAAATTTGGTCTCAATAACCAAGGGGAACGGTCATGCGTGATTCTTCTCGTTAAAAAAGTTGAGACAATAGGAAATACACTGAAGAGCCCCCATAATATTGTGTAAGCGTACTGAACATAGGGTTCTGGCAATAATAAGTTAAGCAACCAACCAATAAATAATAAACCAAAAAGAATTGACAGGTAAATATAAGCCCTCTTTTTTAATATACCTTCTTCCATGGAATCTCCTGCACATGATAAAACAACTTATGTGAGTTTTGGTTAAGAACCAGTAATTTTTTTTAATTTATTTGAAATAAAAACGATTGACTTTATTATAGATCCGTTAGCGTAATTGGAATAAATTTTTAATCTCAAAATTCACTCCTAGGCAATTAAATCGTAAATCATATCCTATCATTAAATCCTTCTTACTATGAGGAAATTTGTGTTTTCGGAGGCTCTTTTGGAATTTTCCAGCTAAGTGACCAGGATAAATTCGTGCATTTATCCATATAAATTATCAAAAAGTTATAGTATATATATCGTAACTATAAATTTAAAATTTCACATCAGGTAGTATTCATGAAATTCAACATTAAAACCCTCCTCAACATCAATTTACGCTGGTTCCTGCTGGCCATGGTTCTGGCAAATATCGCCGGGCAAATGGCATACAGCATGATGTCTCTCTATCTGATTGACCTGGGTGCCAGTGTTGGACAGGTGGGTCTAGTTTTCACGATTGCATCCATCGTACCGATCGTTTTACAGATTTTTGGAGGTTGGTTTTCTGACACAATCGGACGATTACGTGCGATTGCATTTGGCAGCGCGATTTCAGTATTTGGTTATGTGTTCTTCTTCAGCGCTCCTTCCTGGGAGTGGGTCTTGCTCGGGTTGAGTGTTGAATTTGTCTCCAACTCGTTTGTTGGACCCAGTTTCAGTGCTTACATTGCTGAACAATCCAGTGAAGAAACGCGTGGAAGGGTGTATGGTTTATCCACCGGCATTTATATGGTTGTAACCGTGATAGGACCAGCTCTGGCAGGTTTCCTGGCATATCGGATGAACTTCAAAATTATGATGTTGGTTGCCTTCGTCTTTTACTTATTGGCAACCATCGTGAGAATCTGGATGGCATTTTCAGAACAGTTTAAACCCACTCGTGCTGCTGAAAAACCAACTTTAAGCGGGTTAACAACACAGTTAAAGGCGATGATTGGGATTCTGTTTTCCGGTGGGATCCTCACCTGGGTCTGGATCACAGATGCCATTGGTGATACATCTTACATGCTTACCGGTGAATTGTTCCCCATCTATCTCTCAGATATCGGAAAACTATCGGTTGAACAAATCGGCTTGTTGGGGTCAGCCTGGGGATTTGCAAGCATTGCAGGATCGTTTCTGGGAGGCTGGTTAACTGACAAAAGATCTGAACGTTCCATCCTCACCGTTGGATTTTTGATTATCACCCTGAGTATAGTTGCCATGGTAACTGCCAACTCGACCCTGGCATTCCTCGGATCTCGGATCATGAACGGACTGGGCGTTGGGATTCTGATGCCTTCTTATAATTCATTAATTTCAAAAGTCGTCCCCGAAGAAAAACGTGGATTGGCATTTGGATTCTTTGGCACATCCCTGGGGATCCTTTCATTGCCCATGCCCTGGATTGGTGCAAAGGTATGGGAAACCTTCTCCCCTCAGACACCATTCTGGATCGCTGCAATTGCCTGTGTCATTACTGTGCCAATCGCATGGAAGAAATTTGTTTTGCCAAAGGTTGAAGCAGTTCCAACTCATTCGAATGATGTTACAGGGTCTAAAATATAGATAAAAAGTATTTTCTTAAGGTCCTATTTCGCTTGCCAAATCGAAATTGTCTATATAGTATTAAAAAAAATAATATGATATTGATCTTTTTGGGCATGGCTATTGTGATCCTCTCTGTATGTTTATTCAGCAATACAGAGAGTCTTTTGATGCTGCCGTTAACAACCCCAGATCAATTCTTATCAGACATGCCTTATATAACTTTCTCAATCCCTGGCAAAGATGTCATCCTTATTCAACCCAGCTCAACGATTTTGGTTTACTTATTAGGGTTGATCATGATTGCCATTGGGGTTTATTTTCTGGTGACGAAAAAGAATCAGCAGTCACGCTATTATTGGGCAATCGGATTAATCTTATGGGGTATCAGTGCAATTGTCGCCGGGACGAGTTATCAGGCTTTCGGTTACGAATTAAAATGCCGCGGGTTGGAGTACTGCCTGTTTACAAGTAATTTTGAGCTTGTGTACATGCTGCTCACAGCATACTGCATTAATTATCTGGTTGCTGCAACGGGACATACCAGCACGGAAGTTTCAGGAAGAAAACGATTAATGAAATTTGCACTGATCGATAGCGCCATATACTCCGTGTATATGTTTGTTGGAGCTGTCCTCCCGGTCAAATTCTTAATTTCCTATGAGGGTTTTATGGCTTTTATTGGGGCAAATTTCCTGATCATGTTCATTCTGAACATCCTCCATTACAAAAAGCATAAGGATAATTTAAATCGTAATCTCATTTACATATGGATCGGTTTCTTGATCGTCAACATTGGCTATTTTGTTTTTTTGCTGATGGACATTGGGGCAAATCTCTACAAGAATTATGGGGTATGGTTCAATGAGAACGACGCACTTCACGTTTTGTTGATCCTATGGTCATGCATAATTTTTGTGTTATTAAGGAAAGACTTAAACGATAAAGTTAATATTTTACCTATTCACGATTCAAGCAACACCTAGACTCTTAGCGATCCTCGAAACCCCCTGGCACCATAGTAAGAATCAGCGCCGTTGTGATAAACGAAAATGGTATTATAGCGTCGATCCGCAAAGATGGCACCGCCAAGTTTTCTAATATCAGCAGGTGTAAGTATCCAGCTTGAGGTTTTTAAATCGAATTTTCCAAGTTTTTGCAACGCTCGATATTGTTCTTCAGTGAGAAGCTCTATGCCCATTGCCTCTGCCATGTTCATGGCACTATCTTCTGGGGGAAATTTTTTCCTGGCTTCGAGTGCTTCCCGATCATAACAAATATTTCTTCGACCCTCTGGGCTCTCTGCTGAACAATCATAAAATATGTATTCACCGGTTTCTTTATCCTGGGCAACAACATCCGGTTCGCCACCAGTTCTCTCCATTTCATTGAGTGACCAGATTTTCATGGGACTCGCTTCCAGCTTTTTCTTGACTTTCTCCCACTCAAGACCTTCGTGGCGCTGCATGTTTTTATCAAAACGGGTTTTCAATGTTCGAAGTAATTCTTCGTTTTGTTCTTTTGACAATTCTTTTTTATCATTAGTAATCGTATTCATATTTTTATAGTAGCTTTGTTGGGAAAGAGAGTCAACCGTTTAGTAGCCAATACTTATACAAACACCCTCTGGCTGAAAGAGTTATTCAACATGCATGACCCTGGATACAAATTCAGAAACTTGTTTCATGCTTTCCTGAGTTTCGGGTAAAAATGAAAATAGCTGGAAGACATGGAACATATCATCCCAAATTTTCAAGGTGACATCAACACCGACTTTTCGTGCTTTTTCATAAAACCTGACGGAATCATCCAGTAGAATCTCATTTCTGCCTGATTGGAGGAGTATGGGTGGAAGACCTCTCAAGTCTGCAAACAAGGGTGAAATCAAAGGATCATTTTCCTTGTGGTTGCCTTTATAATAATTCACATATTTCTCAAGGATTGAGCCACTTAAGATCGGATCAAGATTCTTGTTTTTAATTATGGAATCTCCGCTGAGGGTCAGATCAAGCCAGGGGGAGAAACAGAAAATACCTGCAGGTAATGGTATTCCTTTTTCCCGCAGCGCTAAGAGAGTGGCAATCGCCAACCCGCCACCAGCAGAATCACCAGCGATACATATCCGGGATGGATCAATACCACTCGAAATCAGCCAGGTATAAGCTTTGGTTGAATCTTCTAACGCAGCCGGAAAGGGATGCTCTGGTGCAAGCCGGTAATTGATCGCAAGTGCTCTGCAATTTGTGGAAATTACAAGGCGTGATATCAGTTCGCGATGAGAATTAATCGAACCCAAGGCATAAGCCCCGCCATGGAGGTATAGGATAGTACCGAAGCCTGAATCCGGGGAATCGATCCATTCTGATGCGATCCCATTAATTTCAATCACCCGAGTCCGAATTTGCTTTGGCAGCTTGAAAAACCGGACTGATTTTTCCTGCCTGGCACGCTGATCATTGATGGATCCATCAGACCAACCAGAAAGTTGTGTTCTGAGAAAAAACATGATGAATTTAGTAAATGTACTCATCAAACAAAAGCTGCTATCCCAAAGAATACAATAAAAATAAAAATCATCACGCCTAAAACTATGGAGTAATTATCAGGTTTAATTTTCCCTTCTCGATCCATCTTCCTAATCAGGGGGAATAATCGCCAATAAAAAGAAAAGGTTGCAATACCCAACGCTAGTAGACTTAACCGTTGAATTTCCAGGTTACCAAAAATAACAATCACACTTAAAAGTAAAAGGAAAATTAATTTAGTTCCAGCCACCCAATTAACCAAATACTTAATAAAGTTGTGGATATCTGGATATTGCATTGATGTTTCCCAAGCGGAAAACACACCAACCGCATTCGCTTTTTTCGTTCCTGGTTTGAAATATAAAGCAAGTACATTTAATGTCTCAAGAATTATGAAACCTAAAATAACAATTTTTACAAACATTTTGAAACCTCCCTTTGGTAGGACTTCAAAGATATAACGGATGAAAAATCACAATTGAAATGGAAAAACTATCAAGATTTCTTGTTTTTATTTGCCTTAAAAATCTTTTGGGTTGCATACCAACCTGTTAACATTGCAATCGGTACACCTGCTGGTGAATATGCCCATTGACCAGCTTGATAAATATTTGGAATGGGTGTTAATACAGATTTTGGGATTTCTTCTAATTTGTTTATGACAGGGATTGGTGTTTCAAATGACCAACCAGTGATCGCGCCTTCAGAACTTCCAGAGACTTTTTCAATTGTTAATGGTGTAGCTGAGAATTTAAAAATAATATCTTCCTCAAGTTTTTTATAAATTGATTCGGAAAGAATCATAATAATTTGGTCTTCGACGGTAACCTTAAATTCATCATACCAGCCAGCTTGTTCCACTTTTTTAATCAGGTGATAATCAAAAAGACAGCTAACCATCAAACCAGACTGCCCCTCGGGTGCAAGTGATTTGTCACGAAGGGCTGGAATCGAAATTTCGAATGTATTTAATTTCAAGAATCTTTCCAGCCAGTCAAAGACTTCATTTTTCGATTTTTGCTCGAAATTATTGATAAGATCCAATCTTTCTTCGTGGTTTGTTTCAGCTAACCCTAGCGATGAAGGTGTATAGAATAAGTGCTCACCTCCGTTTTGCTGGAAGTAAGAAGGAGGACGATTAACCGCAATGTTCAATATAAAAACTGATTCAGCCCCTCTGGCGGCTTGCATATTATTCGACACTGTCTTGATCTCGGTAGATGTTTCATTGTCTATTCCGTCAGAATTAAGTACCCGGTACATTGTTTTCAAATCTGATGCCCAGATCAAATGATCATATGGATAATTACAACCCTCTGAGTCAACTACTTTCGATTGAGAAGGGATTATTTCCACTATGTTAGTCTTTAGTTTTATTTCTCCACCGCAGTCAAGAATTTTTTCTTGTAAGAGATTACTCAACGCTCCAGTTCCTGATTTTGGATAAAAGTAATCAAGATAAACATAAAAATATCCCAGAGCAAAATAAGTTGGTGTTTTCCTAAAAAAGTGTTGTATTATGACATCAATCAAGGATTGATTTGATAATTTGCCTCTTAGAAAGTCTTCCATGGGGATATTGAATTGATTTAACTTTCTAAGGGTGTACAGGAACTTAAATGTCCAGGGGATTAGTTTCTTAAAAATAAATTTTTTGTTGTTTTTCAGATCTATAAAATTTGGATTATCAAATTCGTATAAAACTTTGGTATAGTCAGAAAGTTTTGATATGTCTGCAATGACTGTGTTTATTTCATCTTTATTTTCAGGGAATAAATGCTCTAATACCCGTTTATACTCCTGCAGATCCTCCATCGAATTAACTTGGAAAACATGGTCTTCTACCCCGACCGAGATCTTATTTTCAAAAGTATCCAGTTGGATACCCAAATCATTAAAAATTGGTTTTAAAATGCCAGAATTAACATAAGCTCTGGGACCAGAATCAAAGAAAAATCCCTTACTTTCAAATGTGCCTACCAATCCGCCAACTCGATCGTTTTTATCAATTAATAAAACGTCGTAATTTTCTCTGGCTAAATAGGCTGCCGCTGTCAACCCTGCCATACCAGCACCAACGATTACAACTTTAATTTCTTTAGACACCATTAAAACCACCTAAATCCATACTGATCCTCCACAATTCATCCGCAGCTTCTTTGTCCAGTGCTGGCGGGGCAAGTTCTTCTTCCGTGGTAAGGTTGAAAAATTTTCCTGAGATATTTTGCACCTCTGAGGAAACTCCTAAATAATAGAGAGCTTCTGCTGATATCGACAAAGGTCGTGCGCCTCGATCGATAAATATCTTTTTGACTTTTTTATAAAGCCAACCATTACTTTGCCCACTATTTGTCCTTACATTGCCAGGGTGCATTGCGTTAATTGTTATATTCATTCCGTGAAAATATTCATTAAATTTTATCATCGAAAGCAATTGTGCCATTTTAGCTGTACTATAACTTTTCATGCCAGAATATTTATGATTTTCCCACGATAAATCATCCAGATGGATACCAAACGCAGCAAATCGATACGCCTCTGAATTTACGAACAAGATTCGCCCGTTTTTTTGATTGCTAAGTTTTTCTTTTAGATAATAATTTATGATAAAGGTACTGAGATAATTGGTTTGGAAGACTGTTTCATGGTAATCTTCTGTTATTGTTTTATTGGTTAGATATACACCCGCATTATGGATCAACACATCAATGTTTCTCTCAAGTTTAGCTAATTCCTTTGCCGCTGAATGAACATCTGATAATTTTGAAAAATCTGCTATCAAATAAGAGCAATTTGTATCAAATTCACTCATCAATTCTTGGCATAATTTCTGAGATTTTTCTTCATTTCGATTAATCAACAACAAATCAGCACCATGAGAAGCATATTTCTTCGCTGTCACGTAACCAATTCCGGATGTGGCACCAGTAATAATCACCAAACGGTGATGAAAATCTTCTGTGCAAATTTCTGGGTCTAACCTTAGATTACGAATCATTGCAAAGATATTAGACCATTTGTATTCTTTCCAATATCGGTTCAATTTTCCTCCAGAATAGGTCAATTTTATCAGGAAAAGTCTTTCAATCCAATTTAAAAAGATAATTTTCCTCATTTTTTATTCTTTCAATAAAATCGCTCAATAATCTTTTATTTAACAAATAAAGTGAACCATTTCTCATCAACGCCCTATACAATCAATCTAGTGGTGAAAATCGGATAACTTCCAAATCTGAAGAGCCTTTTTTTGTTAATCCTCTTCGGCAGAGGCATGCATAAGCTTTCATTTGATTTTGTAAAATGTTTGTAGTATGTTTAATAAAAAGAGGAATTATGACAGAAACACCTATCTATTCCGTTATTAGGAAAGAAAATGACATCGAGTTGCGACATTATCCAGCTTACATTAAAGCTGAAGTTTCGATCGTAGAAAAATCCTATCGAAAGGCAGTATTCAAGGGATTCAACATCCTGGCAGACTATATATTTGGCAACAACATTAAAACTGAAAAGATAGCCATGACATCGCCTGTCCAGGTAGCACAATCCCAAAAGGTCGCCATGACCAAACCAGTCACTGTCAGTGGAGATGGTAATTACATCGTTGCTTTCATCATGCCTTCAGAATTCACCCTGCAAACCCTGCCTATACCGAAAAATGACGCTGTCCGATTTACCAGTGTGCCATCCCAGACCATGGCAGTCATTCGATTCTCAGGATATTTTCAGGAACGCGGAGTCAACAAAGCCAAACAGCACCTTAGCAAATGGTTGGAAAAAGAAGGACTTGAACCCGAAGGTGATTTCATTGTTGCTGGCTATAATCCACCCTGGGTACCATGGTTTCTCACCCGTAACGAAGTCATGATTGTGATTAAGACTGAAGAGAGCTAATTAATTTCTGTTTAATCCAGGTATAGTAAAAATGATTAGTCGTAATCATGTCAAGTCACAAATTGAAGACGGATTATCGGTAATTTTAATGTTTTTGAAAATGATAAAAAAATTACAAATTCTATTATTAACAGCTTTAGTTGTAGTTCTGGTCAGTGCCTGTGGAAGCACGGCAGAGATACCGACCAGCATTCCAACCCAGGCTGTAGAGGAAAAGGTGAGTGAAATGACACAAGCAGGTTTTGATCCTACTTACATTGAAAAAAAGGGAGTTGATGTGATTTACCTGGCAGGAGGCTGTTTCTGGGGATTAGAAAAGTTGATGCAATCCCTGCCTGGCGTGGTAAGCGCTGTAAGTGGCTATGCTAACGGGGATGCAAACGTTGAACCAACCTATAATCAGGTGATTACCGGACGCACAGGCTATCGTGAAACTGTGAGGGTCGAGTATCAAACAGACGTGATCAGCCTGGACGCGATACTATTTGCCTATTTCCAGGTGATTGACCCCACCATTGAAAATGCTCAGGGTAACGATGTTGGCACCCAGTACCAGACAGGCGTGGATTATGCAGATGAAGCTGCCCGAGCTACTGTAGAACGGATTGCCACCATTGAAAAAGAACGTCATAAGAGCTTTAAGGTAGAAATAAAACCGCTGGTACGATTTTATGATGCTGAAGAATATCATCAGGATTATCTCGATAAAAATCCGCTTGGCTATTGCCACATCTCCCGGGAGGAGATAAGCATGATCAGTGAAATGATTGTTGATCCAGCTGCATACCTGCGCCCCTCAAAAGAGCAGATCCTATCGCTGCTTAATGATTTGCAATATAAAGTAACCCAAAATGCAGGCACTGAACCAGCCTTCAATAATGAATACTGGGACAACCATGCACGGGGGATCTACGTGGATGTCGTCACTGGCGAACCTTTATTTTCTTCAGGTGATAAATTTGATAGTGGTACCGGCTGGCCAAGTTTCACAAAGCCTATTGATGAAAATACCATCAGATCTATAGAGGATAGCTCATATGGTATGAAACGAATCGAAGTTCGTAGCCGGACAGGAAACTCTCATTTAGGCCACCTATTCTACAATGATCCTGTTTCACCCACTGGTACGCGTTATTGTATCAATAGTGCTGCCTTGCGATTCGTTCCTTACGAAAAAATGGAAGCGGAAGGTTATGGTTACCTGCTGGATTATGTGAAATAGTTTCTAAAAAGAAAAATGAAGCTGACATAATAATCAGCCTCTACTTATTGAAAAGATACGAAAATATTACAAAAAATTGCTTGCTGGATTATTCCTGATGAGTATAATTTAATGTGGAAATATTGAGAATGATGTTCATTATATGAACATTCCTAGAACAATTCCCAAAGAAAGTCATTCATGATTAAACCCAAAAGACTAACTAAAGGGGATACGGTTGGGGTTATTTCTCCGGCAAGTCCTTCTGAAAAAAATAGCGAAGTAATTCGTGCTTCCGAATTCCTGCAGGAGTTGGGATATAAAGTCGTCATCGGAAAAAATGTAAATAAATTAAAAGGCTTTGTTGCTGCTTCGGAAGAAGAGCGTGCCGCTGACTTTAATGAAATGTTCCGTAGAGATGATATCGATGCAGTTTTTGTAACCCAGGGCGGTTATGGTTCTGCCCAAATTATTCACCTGATTGATTTTGATGCTGTTGCAAAACATCCCAAGATCCTGACGGGATTTAGTGATATCACTTCACTTCATCTGGCGATACATAAATTTTCGGATCTGATCACCTTTCATGGGCCGGGGATCGCTCGATTTAACTCCTCAGACCTGACCGATTATACAAAAAAACAATTCTTCAAGGCAGTTTCTTCTGTTGAACCCATTGGTGAAATTCCTGTCCCGGACGATAAGACCTGGCTGCACACGATTGTACCTGGTGTTGCTGAAGGAAAGCTGATTGGGGGTAACCTGACTTTGGTTTGCGCCACCCTGGGAACACCTTATCAAATCGATACGCAGGATAAAATCCTGATGATTGAAGATGCGGATATTGAGCCCTGGGTTTTCGATCACATGATGTCACACCTTCGAAATGCCGGACTGCTGAAGGTAGCCAAAGGGGTATTAGTCAGTGAATGTCACAATTGTGTACCGGCCAAACATAATCCTGGATACTATAGTGACACAAACCTGGAAGAAATACTGGAATACTATTTGAAACCTTTGAATATCCCGGTATTGTACGGATTACCTCTTGGGCATACAAAGGATATGGCCACCCTACCTCTTGGAACCATGGTTCGTCTGGATGCAGACAAAAAACAATTTGCAATCCTGGAAAGTGGTGTTGTCTAAGTTAGTTTAATTTTCTATTAGGAGGAGAAAAATGAAAATGTCAAGCAAGAAATTTATGATGTATGTTGTCATTCTAGCACTCATAGTAGCATTAGCAGGCTGTGGAACTAGGCAGCAAGCTCCTGCAGAACCCGTTTCCTTTACCCTGGGTTCCAGCACTTCCTTCGACACCCTGAATCCATTATCATCCTACATGCAGGTTACGTATGAGTTTTTTATGCTCATTTATGATTCATTGGTCATTTACGATGAAAATTATGAACCTGCTCCTAACCTGGCAACCGAATGGTCTCACAGCGATGATAACCTGACCTGGACATTCAAGCTGCAGAAAGGGGTCAAATGGCACGATGGTGAACCTTTCACCTCGGAAGATGTAAAATTCACCTATGAGCTGATGATGAATAGCGGACTTGGTTATATGTACAGTTCCTATCTGACCGGAATAACAGACATTCAAACCCCGGATGAGCTCACCGTGGTCATCATAACGGAAGAACCCAAGGCAAATATTCTGATGAACACCACGCCAATCCTCCCAAAACATATTTGGGCAGACATTGCTGAAGAAGAGCTTGAGACCTGGCCAAATGAAATGCCAGTGGGAACTGGTCCTTATAAATATGATTCCCAGGGTCCCAATTTTGTGAAAGTCGTAAAAAACCCGGACTATTTTGGAACCAAACCTGCGGTGGATGAGTACATCTTTGTAGATTATGAAAACGTAGATTCGATGGCACAAGCACTCATACTCGGTGAAATCGATGGCGCTACCAACCTTAATACAGCGCAAATGAAACAATTAGAAAAAGATACAAATGTGGACGTCATTTCTGGTGAGGAACTTGGTTTCATGCAGGTTGGTGTAAACTGTTGGACCGATGAAGCCAGTGCTGGAAATCCACTCCTGTTGGATAAGAACATCCGCCAGGCGATAGAACTGGGCATCAATAAACAGCGAATTGTCGACATTGCATACAACGGACAGGGTACAGTCGGGACAACCATGATCAATCCTGGCAATTTCTATCATTATGCTCCGACAGCTGCAGAATTGCGAGATTATAATGTAGAAGCTGCCAAAGCCTTATTGGAAGCTTCCGGTTATCAGGATACGGATGGGGATGGCGTGAGAGAAAGCGCAGATGGATCACCTCTGCGGTTTGATCTGATAACCATCGGAGATAACCTGGAAGAGGTAAAATCTGGACAGTTAATCGCCTCTGACCTGGCTGAAGCCGGCATAAAAATCAATAACGTCAACATGGATAGCGGCGCTCTCTATGATAATATCATCGCAGGCACCTATGATATGTTCATCTGGGGCTGGGGTGCAGATTTGGATCCCACCGTGATTATGGGCGTTCTCACCACTGATCAAATTGGTGGAAACAATGAACCCTTCTTCTCCAACGCCAGATATGATGAACTCTTCTTAATGCAACAAGCTGAGCTTGATCCGCAGAAGAGACAGCAGATGGTCTTCGAAATGCAACAGATCGTGTACGACGAAGCACCTTATATCATCATTATCTATTCAAACAACGTTCAAGCCATTCGCTCTGATCGCTGGACCGGATATCGGCAAATCCCAGATACTGGAACCTTCTTCTACAATCTGACAATTTACAACTACATGAACATGAAACCAGTCAAATAGAGGATTAACGATTATGAGCAAGAGGATCATAGCAAAAAAATTAATGTATGCCTTGATCACCATCTTGATCGTACTTATCTTCAACTATTTATTGTTTCGTGTTTTACCGGGGGATCCTCTCGCAATGATGATGAGGAACCCCCGGGCAACCCCCGACCAGATTGAAGCTGTTAGAAGACTGTATGGATTAGATCAGGCATGGTATGTTCAGTTCTTCACTTACTTCAAACATCTGTTGGAGGGGAATCTGGGAATATCTTTTGTTTACAAAGCCCCGGTAGCCAAGGTGGTTGCCTCCAAGATCCTGCCTACAATTTTGATGGTCGGTTTAGCTGAGATAATAGCCATCCTGGTTGGAATACTGATCGGGGTCGTGGCAGCCTGGAAACGCGGAACAAAGCTGGATGTGTGGACATTAGGGTTCTCTCTGGTAACCTATTCGGTACCCACCTTCTGGCTTGGGATGATCCTGGTGGTTCTGTTCTGCGTCCAATTACGCCTGTTTCCAACCAGTGGCATGTTAACTCCTGGGAAAAATTTTATCTCCACCGCTGCTTTGATTGGCGATCTGGCGCGTCATTTGGTGCTGCCTGTGCTCACCATGAGTCTTGTTCTGATCGGAGAATATGCGCTCACCATGCGCAACACACTCATTGATGTTTTATCTGAGGATTACATCATCACTGCCAGAGCCAAAGGATTCCGCGAAAGGTATATTCTTCTAAAGCATGCCTTACCCAATGCGATGCTTCCCATGATTACCATTATCGCCATCAACATCGGCTTTGTTGTGGCAGGTGCCATTCAGGTCGAAACGATCTTCTCCTGGCCTGGACTGGGGAGATTGATGTATGAAGCGCTAGGTGCCAGAGATTATCCTCTCTTACAGGGTGTGTTTTTGTTGGTGACCATCAGTGTGGTGCTGGCAAATGTGTTGGCGGATATCAGTTATGCCTATATTGATCCACGAGTAAAAAATTAAAGAATTCCTCTACAAGGAAACGAAAATTAGAAAATTATGAAAATAAAGGATTTCGGCAAAGCAATATTCAAAAACAAGTTGGCCTTAACCGGTACTGTCACTCTGTTGATCTTTATTTTGGTGGCAACCTTTGGACCACTTATTTTGCCTTTTTCTACGATGCAATTTGGAGAGGTAGAAGACATTCTCCTTTCACCGTCATTTGCACATCTCCTGGGGACTGATGACATGGGCAGGGATGTTCTTGCAAACCTGATCTCTGGAGCAAGAATATCACTCTTAATTGGTGCCGTCGCCACCGCTATCTCCATGCTTATTGGTACCTTGATTGGTATCCTTGCCGGGTATTTCGGTAAAGGCATAGACAATTTACTGATGCGTTTTACTGACTTCTTCCTGGTCATTCCCTGGTTACCGCTCATGATGGTGCTGGCTGCAATTTTAGGAACCAGTCTCTGGAATATTATTTTTGTAATCGGAATCACCGGCTGGGCGGGTACCGCCCGTGTGGTTCGATCTCAAACCCTTTCCGTCAGGGAAAGGCAATTTGTGGAGCGCTCCGTATCCATCGGTGCTGGTCATGCGCATATCATGTTCCGGCATATTCTCCCCAACGTTTTCCCTCTGGTGTTCGCCAATACGGTTTTGGTCGCAGCTGTAGCTATCATTTCGGAGACCACCCTCAGCTTTTTAGGTCTGGGAGATCCGACCATGGCCAGTTGGGGAATGATGCTCCATTATGCTTTTGCAGGTGGGGCTACTGCGGCAGGAGCTTATTGGTACTATCTACCACCTGGAATCTGCGTGGTGTTGGTGGTCTTGTCGTTTACCTTGCTGGGATATGCTTTTGATGAAATATTGAATCCAAAACTGAGAGGAAGGTAGTTTTTGACACTGCTGGAAGTAAAGCATCTTCGAACCTATTTTCAAACCTCCAAGGGTTTGTACAAAGCAGTGGATGACACCAGCTTTGATTTGGATCACGGGGAGGCTCTGGGATTGGTAGGAGAATCTGGTTGCGGAAAAACAACCTGCGCTCTTTCTATTGTCAGGCTGCTTCCCAAAGAAGGCAAAATTCATGGAGGTGAGATATGCTTAGAGGGGACTGACCTGGTCAGTCTTGGTGATGAAGAAATCCGCAGCAGGCGCTGGAAAGAGGTATCGATCATTTTCCAGGGCTCAATGAATGCCCTCAATCCGGTCATGAAGGTGGGAGACCAGATTGCCGAAGCCATTGTCCTCCACGAAAAAATCAGCAAGCAGGAAGCGCTTGTTCGGGCAGGGGAGCTTTTTGAATTGGTTGAAATGCCCGTTGATCGCATCAACAATTACCCGCATGAATTTAGCGGTGGCATGAAGCAAAGGGTTATGATTGCCATCGCTTTAGCCTGTAAACCTAAACTTGTAATCGGTGACGAACCCACCACAGCTTTAGATGTGATGGTACAGGCTCAAATTTTGAATCTTTTGGAAAAACTCCGTAAAGAATTGAATATGGGATTGATCCTGATCACCCATGATCTCTCCATTCTGGCTGAGACCTGCGACCGCATCGCCGTTATGTACGCTGGTAAGATTGTTGAATTTGGCCCAGTGGAGAAAGTCTTCGAGAATACAGCGCACCCTTATACAGAAAGACTCATCGCCTGTTTCCCCCATATCGGAAAAGAAAAGATCATTCCAGCCAGCATCGAGGGTATCCCACCTAACTTATTCGAACCCATCAGTGGCTGCCTGTTCTATCCCAGATGCCATAAGGCTATACCGCTTTGCGCCGTGCAGGAACCAGAGATGGAAAAAACAGGTGAAAAACACTTTGCCTCCTGTCATAGAATCGGGGAGGCATAATATGACCACTGATTTTGCCGTCGAGGTTAAGGATCTGAAAGTTTACTTTGAAATAAAAAGAGGCCTGGTTGAAGATCTTTTCAGTAAAAAGAAAAAAATTCTAAAAGCTGTAGATGGAGTATCCTTCAATTTAGCTAAGGGAGAAATTCTCTCACTGGTTGGAGAGAGTGGCAGCGGTAAAACGACCACAGGCAAGGCAATACTGCAATTGGTCGAGACCGAAACGGGTGAGGTTAAGTTTTTTGGGAAAGAAGTAAAACCGAAAGATCGACACTTCATGCAGAGTTTTCGTCAAAAGGCGCAGATGATCTTTCAGGATCCTTACCAGTCGGTGAACCCCAGAAATATTGTCTTAGATATCGTGGCTGAACCTCTGGATGTCAACCATCTCGTCAAGACCAGGCAGGAACGCACCGCCAGGGTTAAACTTGCGCTAGAACAGGCTGGATTGGAACCTGCTGAAGATTTCTACCATCGTTATCCGCATGAGCTCTCCGGAGGACAACGCCAAAGGGTGGTTCTGGCCAGTTCCATGATTATGGACCCAACCTTTATCGTGGCGGATGAACCTGTTTCCATGCTGGATGCATCAATCCGTACAGGTATTCTGCGCTTGATGCTGGACCTGCGAGATACGAAACAATTATCTTATCTCTTTATCACCCATGACCTGTCCTTGGCCTGGCTAATCTCAGATCGAATTGCCATCATGTATCTTGGAAAAATAATGGAAATCGGAAATGCCGATGAGATTATCCATAGAGGCATTCATCCCTATACCAAAGCCTTGACCGCCATCATGCCCACACCTGGAGTCAATAAAAGAAAGGAACGCATCGTCCTTCCAGGTGAGACACCGAATCCCACCGAAGACCTGCTTGGCTGTAAATTCAATTCAAGATGTCCAATGGTACATGATTTATGCTGGGAAAAAAGTCCAGAGCTGATTGAGATTGAAAAGGGTCATCTGGTTGCCTGCCATTTGGCTCACAAATTGTAGAAAAAATATTAAAAACCAAGAGGAGTTCATCATAGAAAATCATAAAGTAGAAGAGAACATCACCAAAATGGATGTAGTCAGTATTGCCTCAAGCTTGGTAAGGATACCCAGCTATTCCCTGCTGGAAAAAAGTGAGAGCGCGGTGGCAGCTTATATCCAAGAGTTACTAAGTGCACAAGGAATAACAACACAGCTACAGGAAGTAGAACCGGGACGATTTAATGTGACTGGTAGTCTCAAAGGAACCGGCGGAGGACGATCGCTGATGCTGTGTGGACACACGGATACCGTGCCTGCTTATGGGATGGCTGATCCTTTTTCAGGTCGTGTTGAAAATGGAAAGCTTTATGGAAGAGGCTCCTGTGATATGAAAGGACCATTGGCTGCCATGCTGGCTGCCTTTATCGGTATAAAACGCTCCAGCATCGCTCTCCCGGGCGACCTGATCCTTGCCGGTGTAATTGATGAAGAACAAATGGGGAAAGGGATAGAGTATTTATCACAACACGGACCTTTCGTGGATGCAGCCGTCATCGGCGAACCCACAGATATGCGGTTGGCTCTGGGACATAAAGGACTGGAATGGCTCAAGCTTACTGTGTTCGGAAAAAAGGTGCACGGTGGTAGTATGGAAAAAGGCATCAATGCCATTGCCATGGCAAGCCGGTTTATAGAGCGCATATACGCGGAATATACTCCCTTGTTGAATCAAAGACAGCATCCCATGCTGGGACACCCAACCATCAATATTGGAAAAATAGAGGGGGGAGACCAACCCAGCACGGTGCCTGGTATCTGCACATTGGAAATCGACAGGCGCTGGATTCCTGAGGAAAGTATTGAACAGGTTTACGAAGAGCTTTCATTCATCATTGCTGAATTACATCAACAAGATTCCCGATTTAATGCCGAACTAAAAAGCTATTTTCCATCTGGAGATCTCTTGCCACACAAACCCTTCTGTACCGAGGAGAGCGATCCTCTCGTTCAGTCAGCCTTTCGTACCATGAGCAAATTAAGCATTGAGAATATGTCTGCCACGGTTTTCCCGGCCTGGAGTGATGCCGGAGTTTTGGCAGCTTACACACAAGCAAAATGCATTGTTATAGGACCTGGAGACCTGACATTAGCTCATACATCCGGGGAATATATTGAAACACAAGCGTTGGAGCAAGCAGCCCAATTCTATGGAGAACTGGCGCTGGATTACTGTGGAAAGCAAGGGAGGGCTGGTGCTTAAGAAAAAACTTGACTCCTATATTGACGGACAAAAAGAAGATATTATCAAACAGATTCTGAAACTTGTCAGCTTTGCCAGCATCAACGGCAACAAAGAAGAAACCCTGGCTTGCCTCACTTATTTCCTGAAGCACGCACAGGAGCTTGGGTTCAAAACCATGACCACTTCAGAATGGGATGTGGGTATTGTGGAAATGGGGCAAGGTGAAGAAACCCTGGGTATCCTGGTGCACCTCGATGTCGTTGGAATAGGAGACCGGGAAAAATGGACAAATGATCCCTTTGAAGGTGTTCAGCGTGGTGGCTACCTTTGGGGCCGCGGCACTGAGGATGATAAGGGAGGAGCCGTCATGAGCCTGTATGCCATGAAAGCTGTGCAACAATTAGGTTTGCCCATGCACAAAAAAGTATGGCTTATTGTGGGAACCAGTGAAGAAGGCAAATGGACAGACATCGCCAGCTTCAAGAGGGAATTTCCAGTGCCGAGCTGCGGCTATTCACCAGACGGGCGTTTTCCGATTTTCAACATCGAAAAAGGGTATGCCGATATTAACCTGGATTTCTTCCATGATGGAAAACGGGGAATCCAAAAGCTTCGCGGTGGGGACAGCCCCAACACCATCCCTTCCAAGGCGAAAATCACACTGCCTGATGGAAGAAGCATCACTGTGCATGGCAAAGCAACCCACAGTTCTGTACCAAAGAGCGGAGACAATGCCATCATAAAGCTGTGCAACAAGTTGGACACCATGGTGGAGATGGAATTTGATTTTATACGTTTCATTTGTGAATTTCTTAGCAACGAAGGACATGCACACGAATTGCTTATTCACGAGGATAGCAATCAGTCTGAAGAAGAAAATTTTGGTCCGACCACGATCACGCCAACCATCGTCACTTTGGCCGAAGATTCCGTCAGGCTGACAATTAATATCAGGCATAAGTATGGCACAACCAGGGAAGATATCCTGAATGCCTTAAATGCCCATGCGGATGAATATGGGTACAAAGTGACCATATTGGATTATCTTGAACCCATGTGGATGAGTAAAGAGCATCCCTTCTTAAAAACACTAAAGGAGGTATCTGAAGAGTATGGCATGGATAGCAGGCTTCAATTTGCTCCTGGCACGAGCTATGCCAAATCAATGAAGAATTTTGTCTCCTGGGGACCGGTATTACCCGATGAACCCGCCACTGCCCATATCGAGGATGAACGGATATCAATTAATACCATAATGCTGGCGACAAAACTTTACGCAGGATTAATCAGTCGGATGACGATAGAAAGCTGAGTAAGGATCATAAAATGGCTCAAAAAACAAATAGCAGGATGAGCAGTTTGGAAAAGGGATTGTATCTGCTGACTATCTTTTCCAGGGTCCCCTATAAATTCACGATATCTCAACTGGAACAGATCAGCAATTTCAATCGCACCACGATATATAGAATCTTGACCACGCTGGTGCAAACCGGTATGCTCATCAAGGATGAGCAAAGCAAAATTTATAAGATGGGACCCATGTCCTATCATTTGGGTAACATCTACCTCAGCAATGCCAATTACAAGGACAGCATCTTAAACATCCTGGAAGAAATCTCCAAAGAATCGGCCGAATCGGTTGGCATCGCCCATCGGGTTGGAAATAAAGTGGTTTCCCTGTTTGAGGTTGAAACTTATCAGATCATCAAGATTAACGACCAACCTGGTACCTTTTATCCGATGAACCGGGGTTGCTATGGCAAATGCCTGATGGCTTACCATGATCCCATGGTGGTAGAAAAATTGCTGGATGTTGCAACTTTTGAAAAGGTCGCACCTAACACGCTGACGGACAAAGAATCCATTCTGAAAGAATATACCCGTATCAGAGAACAGGGCTATGTAGAAAGCGTGGATGAAGTGGCGTCTTATATCTGTGCGGTCGGGTTGCCCCTGCGTAACCCGGACAACCGCGTTGAAAATGTGGTAGCCATCTCCTTCTTCCGCCAGGACGATTACCTGGAGAAATTAGAAAGAATGAAAGCAATATTATACAAATATCAACCAGAATTGGAGAAATTCATCGTATAGGGGAAAAGGATCATACACTTTCGTTTCCGACAATTCTCGATCTCCGATGGTTTGCAGCCAATGACTGAAGGTGAACTCTTTGGAGGAGATCGTGCGTTAGCTTAATCCATCCGATCACTTGAATTTTAGGAAGTCGTTGATGGATCTGGTTTGTTCTTCGTAGCGGGGAGAGACTAGGGTACCTGGATTTTGGCTGTTTGATTGCCAAACACACTCCGATTTTTCCAATCACACCCGCGTCAATATCGAACCTTTTTCATTGCTTCAACCATTTGAATTAAGAAGAACCTGATTTAGAAAACCTGGTCCAGATATAATGCAGTTTAAAGATTATACATTTCCTATACAAAATGTTACGTTACGTATAACATGTTCTCCTGAGTTTCTCAAATTAGTGACCTGAAATTAACTTTTTGATAAGAGTTTTTGTTTCAATAGGCACATTTGGCTTCGCAACCACTTCATTTCCATTTATCGATACAATTCCAGACCGCAATGGTTGT